>SDBV01008669.1_pt1 | contig 13665 bp, 13 predicted proteins | sample 2277081 | NCBI WGS metagenome assembly SDBV01 (sample SAMN10402039, study PRJNA504765) | marine sediment metagenome | isolation source: marine sediment core GS10_PC15, 223 cmbsf | place: Arctic Ocean: Southern Knipovich Ridge | collected 2010 | reverse complement strand
GCGGACCGGTTCGAGGGCCCTTTTCGCGATGAGCCTCGTGGTGTTCGTCTCGTCGGCATCGTTGCCTGCCTGGTCCGGTCGAGGCTACGGAGAACTATACAGCGGCACAGACTTTCGGGCCCAAGAACTGATGGCGGGAGCGATCCTCGCGCAGCTCCGATTCGGCGGTGTAATCACCCCTTCGCTCGTCAACCGACTCTCGTTTCGTGCAGCTTTGGTACTTTCGGTGACGTTCTTCTCCTTCTTCGTTCTTAGCTTGGAAAATCGAGTGGGGTTCCTCTATTTTGGATGGTACACAGCAGCAGCAGTGCTCGGTGCCGTGATCGTATGCGCCGCCCTGTATGCCCCACCCCGCATCCTGACGAATCGCGTCATCACTTACGTGGGCTCCCGATCTTATGCCCTCTACATCTGGCACCATCCCATCATCTTCTGGATGCGGGATCTCGACGCCGTTCCCGAGTTTGTCCTATCGGTTGGCCTCTCCTTCGCAGCGGCGGAAATCTCCTGGCGCCTTGTAGAACAGCGCGGCAGCTACCTGTTCAACCTCCGCAAGGTCGTTACCAGGCGGTTCGCGGCGTCCGATCCCGAATCCACTGACGTCCGCCCACCAATCGCCGTTCAGACCCACCCTCAGGCATCAGAATGACGGTCGAAGTGCGCTGGCGAGAGTAGCGCTACGGATCTGAGCCACCCTCATCGCTGGCGGCACCTACGGCCGCAGGCGTAGCGCTGTTCACCAGCGGCGAGGGCCCGCCAAGCTCCCCCTCCAGCAACACCCCCACACCAACCAGGATCCGCACCGAAATCAGCGCCCCGACATACCGCCGCCAGCGCTCCAAAAACCTCACCCACAGGACACCCCCAAACTCACGTCACAACGAGTGCGCGCGCTTATCCCGCGAAGGCGGTCAGGCCGGCAAGCCTCACCATCATCAGCCTACTGCTACAATGGCATCCCGAAAGGCTGCCACCTCGCTCATGCATCGAGACCACGACATCTTCATCAAGTCTATACACTCACTCCGGAAGGTGCGGGTCACCTTTGTGCGGAGGCGAGACTCGACCCGTCAGACCCGTCTGTGTGCCCCGATGGACTTCGGGCCGAGGCGGAAGAGCCGCGACATCTCGGATCGCTACCACTTCTGGGACTATGAGGGCGAGTCGGGCCCGCATGTATCTAGCCTGATGCCGGATCAAGTCCTCCAGATCGAAACGACAGAATTTGCCTTTAATCCCGCGGATTTCGTCACTTGGGACCTCCGGGAGTCGCCCTGGTTCGTCGCGCGTGATTGGGGACGCTTCAGCTGAATGCTGCTCAAGACGCTGACGATCCATAACTTCACCTGCTTCGACGACCTCACGCTCCCTGATCTGGGACGCCTAGCCGTATTCATAGGTGTGAATGACGCCGGCAAGACCAATGTTCTGAATGCCGTCGATCTTCTACTGTCGAATGCTCTACCACTCGCCGACAACTTCCGAAAACTGCCGGACGGAGCCGTCGCCGCTATTCTGTCCCTTGAGGCAACCTTCACTCTTGAGGACCATGATACGCTCCCGATCGACTGTCGCTCGGGGGTAAACCAGGACGAGTTCCGTATCCGCAAGCTCTTCAGCGAGAACTCCCCGCAGACAATCGTCCGCGGACTTGGTTATTCAGACGACAGATTCGACACCTTCACGGGACGAGACCGGCAATTCGAGCTCCTGCGGGAATACGACGTTACCCCAGCCTCTAGGCAAGAGGATCGTCTTCAGCAAGTGGAGGCGCTGGTGGCCGCCGGAAAACTCTCCAGAGTTGAGCGCGACATACAAATCCCACAGCCAGGCACGACGCTAGGACCGCACCTTCCCTTAGTTGTGCGCATCGCCTCCACTGATTACCAAACGCCCGAGGCGATGATTCAGCAGAACCTCGTTAGAGTTGGTCGGAGCGTTGTTGAACCGTCGCTGACCGCCAGCGGAACCCTGGAGGAAAGACCTGCTCTGCGCGAACTTCGCAAGGAAATAGAGACCCGGATGAACGACGAGCTCCAAAAGGCGATTGCCACGCTGAAACAACTCCACCCGAAACTGCGCAATGTCTCAGTCGAGCCTTCCATCGACTTCTCCCGAGCCGTTGCTGCCCCTCACTTGACGGTCGACCTCGGCGAAGGTGAACAACTCCTCGACGGCTTCGGCGAGGGCACGAAGAAGCGGCTTTGGCTGGGATTACTCGAGTGGGAACAGGAAATAACTAAGACGACCACAACCGGCAGTGTCATTCGCCTTTACGACGAACCTGACGCGAACTTGCACTACGACGCGCAGCGCCGTCTGTTTGCGAACATCAGCGAACTGGCCACAGATACCGCTCTCCGGACTCAGTGCCTGGTCTCCACCCACTCAGTAACTCTGATCGATCGTGCGCCTCTCACTGACATAAACCTACTGGCTATCGAGGACGACTATCGCCGGTCAACGACTCGTCTTGAGACCTCCGATGACAAGTCGATACCCGAGTTCTTCAGCGAAATTGGAGCGTCGGTGGGTCTCTCGAATGTCGCCCTTCTCTATGAGAAGGGGTTCTTAGTCATCGAAGGGCCGAGCGAAGAGGAATTCATCCGGTACATCTACCCCGTCCTTCATGGCCAGTCGCCGGTCCAAGACGGCATCGTGATCGTCAAGCTACACGGCTGCGGAGCATGGAAATCAGTCCTCGACGTTCTGCTCAGGAATCGTGCCTCAATGACGCACTTCCTCTTCGACGCTGACTGTCAGCAGCCGGGCTCCGCTGGCCACATGACAATCGACTATCTGAGGGAGCTCGGAATCGCGCCCGCATTCATAAATGATCAGGTAACGTACATCGGGCAAAAGGAATTCGAGGATGCCTTCGCCGACGATCTGATTGCGCGTGCTTTGAACGCAGAGTTCCCCCTCCACACCGGAGGGTGGCAACCAGCCGACATTGCTGCTCTGCGGGGCGGAGCCAAGTTCTCCGACGACTTGAGAAGCACCATACTAGCGCGCTCGATTCCCACGGTGCGCAGTAACGCCAAGAAGCCAGCCATCGCTGCGGCCATCGCGCGAGCCGTGCAAGCACCTACCGAGGTTCCAGAGGCCATTCGGTGCGCGTTCGATGACATTAGGAAAAGAGCCGGCATTGTCCCGTAGGTGACATAAGCCCCTTCGTGCTACCAGCTCCCCTCGGTTACGCTGTCCATGCATGCCAAGAGGTGGTCGCCGCCCCGGCGCCGGTGCCCCCAGGGGCAACATGAACGCCCTCAAGCATGGCCGCACCTCCGCCGCCTACCGCCGCCTCGTCGAAATCATCTCCCACGACCCCGAAGGCCTCCGCCTCCTACACCATCTCGCCGGCGCCCAGACCGAGCGCCAGCGCCGCAACCGCCGTCAGGCCGACCGCCTCCTCCACCAGCTCTTCGAGCGCTTCGAACAACAGGCCCTCGACCGCGCCAACGAAGCCTACGAGAACAATCGAAGAATCCCCGGCCTCCCGAACACGAAATCCGTACTGGAAACGCAACTATGACGAAAAACAATCAGATCCCGTATCACGGGACCCGCAATCAATCAAAGACCGCCTACTGCTTCACCAGCCCGATCACATTGCCCTCCGGGTCCGCCATCTGCGCCACCGTCGGCCCCTCCGGCACATCGAACGGCTCCATCACCCGCCGCCCGCCCAGCGCCTCCGCCTTCGCCAGCGTCTCCATCGGGTCCAGCACCTGAACGTACAACAGCACCCGCGCCTCCGCCCCCGCCATGATCGCCCCGCCGACCCCTTCCGGCGGCCCCCCAACCCCGTGCTCGATCATCGACAGCCCCATCGCATTCGGCTCATCGATCTTCCACCCGAACATCTCGCGGTAGAACGCGCACTGGCGTTCCGGGTCCTTCGCCCATATCTGGAAAAACACAACGGGACGACTCATCTCAAGCTCCTTCTTCGCGTCTGCTTTCCAAGCATCTTAGCTCAACCGGCCCCTACCTGAGCGATGCTATACTGGAAGCACTTCTGGAGGCCTTCCGTGCGCGGTCGAAACGTCATCTCCATAGCCGATCTCACGGCATCTGAACTCGAACGCGTCCTCGCGACTGCGCTCGCGTTGAAGGACGCCGGTCGCCGGCCGCTCCTGCAGGGCAAGACCCTCGCCCTCGTCTTCGAGAAACCCTCCCTCCGCACCCGCGTTTCCTTTGAAGTAGCGATGAGACACCTCGGCGGCGACTGCATATACCTCTCGCCACCCGAAGTCGGCCTCGGCGACCGCGAACCCCCTGCCGACGTCGCCCGTGTCCTCAGCCGCTACGTCGACTGCATCGCCGCCCGCACCTTCACCACCGAGACCGTCCAGCAGCTCGCCGAGCACAGTTCCGTGCCTGTCATCAACGCCCTCTCCGACGGCGAGCACCCGTGCCAGGCCCTCGCCGACCTCCTCACCGTGCGTGAGAAGAAGGGCCGCCTGAGCGGCGTCACGCTGGCCTACATCGGCGACGGCAACAACGTCGCCAACTCGCTAGCGCTGGCTGGCGGCCTCACCGGCATGCACATCCGAATCGCCTCACCCGAGGGGTACGAAGTAGCCCCCGCAATACTCGAACGCGCAACAGCGTTCGCGGCCGAGTCCGGCGGCAGCGTGACCCAGCTCCGCGATGCAGAGGAAGCGGCGGCCGACGCCGACGTTGTGTACACGGACGTCTGGGCGAGCATGGGCCAGGAGGCGGAGGCCGGCGTCCGCCGCGAAGACTTCGCCGGCTACACCGTCGACGCCTCACTCATGGGACGCGCGCGGCCCGACGCCATCTTCATGCACGACCTCCCCGCGCACAGGGGCGAAGAAGTCACCGCAGATGTGATCGACGGGCCGCAGTCCGCCGCCTTCGACCAGGCCGAGAACCGCCTGCACGCACAGAAAGCGCTCCTCGCCCACATCCTCTCTGAGGAGGACGTGGAGTAGCGTGGGTTTCTGGAACACCGTCACCGACGCTATCGGCGATTTCCGCGTCGAGAGCGTCATCGAAATCCTCAGCATCACCCTGCTGATCTACCTCGTGCTGTTGATCGTCAAAGGCACGACCGCGATGTCGCTGCTGCGCGGCATGGTGATTATCGTCATCGGCGCGGTTATCCTCGTCGAGGCCCTCAACCTGACGGTCCTCAGCTGGCTCCTGCGCAACTCTTTCCCGGCGCTCCTCATCGCCTTGCCCATCATCTTCCAGCAGGAGATTCGCCGTTTCCTCGAGCGCGTTGGGCGCACGGGCCGCTGGCACTGGCCGGCCGGACGTGCGCGCTTCGAAAGCGTCGTCGATGGAATAGCCGACGCTGCGATGGCGCTCGGCGAGCAGCACCGGGGCGCCATCATCGTCATCGAGCGCGAGACCGGCCTTGAAGACTACATCGACACTGGCACGAAGCTCGAAGCGCTCTGCTCGACGCCACTGCTGATGTCCATCTTCTACCCGAACGCTGCCCTCCACGACGGCGCCGTCATCGTTCGCGAGGACCGCGTCGTTGCCGCCGGTGCCACCCTGCCACTTTCAGAGCGCACCGATAGCCTTCAGGGCACTCGCCATCGCGCCGCACTCGGCCTCTCGGAGCGAACGGACGCGGTGATCGTCGTCGTATCGGAGGAGACAGGCGGCGTGTCCATAGCGGCGAACGGCCGGGTCATCTCCAACCTCGACGGGCCGCGCCTCCGCGGAATCCTCCGCAGCCTGATCCTGCCTTCCTCCGACCTCGACCGGCCGACGGGTCCCAGACTGCCCAGGCTGAGCCGCCGAGACAACTGACAATGCAAGGCATCGCAAGGGTATTCCAGGAGACGCTCCAGTTCTTCGCCGCGCTCGCCCGCCCCGTGTTCGGTTCACTGAGCGACAACCGCGGCCTGGCGGCTCTTTCGGTCGTGCTCGCCTTCGGCCTCTGGATCTTCGTCACCGACAGCGAGAACCCGACCCGGACGCGCGTCCTCCCTATCGATATTAGCGTTCAACCGATCAACGTCCCTGACGACGTCGCCATAGCGTCCGACATCACGCCGGTGCGCCTGCGAATCACGGTTGCCGATGACGTCTTCGAGAGCCTCACAGCCGGCGACTTCGAGGCCGACGTCGACCTCGACGGGCTTACCGTCGGAAGCTACGAGCTTTCGGTTAACGTCCGCGCTCTGACTGGTCGCGGTGGCCTGCGCATCGATGAGCCGTTACCGGACATGGTGACCGTCGATCTTGCGCAACTCACCGGTAAATCCGTGCCTGTCCAGATCAATGTCACCGGCTCACCGGCGTCCGGATTCACGATGAGTCCTCCCGTGCTTGACGACGACAACGTGCTCGTCACCGGCCCGCAGGAAGAGGTGGATCAGGTGTCCCGGGTGACGGCGACGATCGACGTCACCGCTCGCACCAGTTCCGTCGATCAGGCTGTGCGCTTGACGCCACGCAACGACCGCGGCTTTCTCGTGCAGCGGGTCAACCTGGAGCCGTCGATTACTGGCGTCACGATCGACGTCGAGCAGGAGAGGTTCTCGCGCTCTGTCGCTGTCAGCGTCGTCACAGACGGAGACCCGGCCCCCGGATACAATGTCGTCTCGGTCAACGTCGACCCGCCGACGGTCACTGTCCGCGGCTCGCAATCCTTCATCACCGGCACCGACTCCATCGATACGCAGCCGGTAGACATCGACGGTGCCGACGAGACCGTCGTTCGCTCCGTCTCGCTCGACATACCGAGCGGCGCTGAAGTGACTGGCGGCTCGCAGGTCGTGACGGTGACGGTGACGATCGGCCCGGCGACCTCGGAGTTCAACTTCACGGTGCCCGTTACCCCAGCCAACCTGGGACCAGACGTGAGTATCGTCGGGGCGTTGCCTTCGATCACAGTCATGCTCATTGGCCCGTTCCCGATCCTGAGCGAGGTGAGCCCGGCCGATATCAGCGCAACCGTGAACCTGGATGACCTGGGGGCCGGGACGCACTCGGTCAAGATCGAGGTCGCTGAGCTGGCGGGAGTCACCGTGGCCAGAGTGACACCCGAAGAGATCGACGTCGTTCTGGAGTCGCAATAGCGTGACGAACGCTCGAGCGAAGGCTGTGCCGTCGACACCCGATACGCGCAAGCCTGTAGTGGCGATAGTTGGACGACCTAACGTCGGTAAGTCCACTCTGTTCAACCGCCTGGTCGGCGACCGTCAGGCCATCGTCGAGGACATCCCGGGCACCACCCGTGATCGCCTCTACGGTGACGCCGAATGGAAGACGACGTCCTACACGATAGTCGATACCGGCGGCCTTGAGCCGGACGCCAGCGAAGGCTACTCCGCGCTCATCCGCGACCAGGTAGCCGTGGCGATGGCTGAGGCCGACGTCATCCTCTTCATCTGCGACGCCACGACCGGCGTGACGCCCGTCGATACCGAGATCGCCGAGCTGCTGCGCCGCACCGAGCGTCCTGTCCTGCTCCTCGCCAACAAGGGCGACAACGAAGCGCGCCGGGAACTCGCCGTGGACTTCTACGAACTGGGCCTGGGCGAGCCGATGGCGATCAGCGCGCACCACGATATCGGCCTGCGTGAGGTGCAGGACAAACTCCTCGACCTCTTGCCGGAATCGCACCTTGAAGCCGAGACGCAGGTGCTGCGAATGGCCGTCGTCGGCCGGCCGAACGTCGGCAAGTCCGCTCTGATCAACGCCATCCTCGGTGAAGAGCGCGTCATCGTCAGCGATATGGCCGGGACGACCCGCGACGCTGTCGACACGCCATTCCAGCACGGCGACCGCAAGATGATCCTGATCGATACCGCCGGGCTACGGCGCCCGGGCCGCATCGAGAAAGGGATCGAGAAGTACAGCGTCATGCGTGCCCAGAATGCGATCGAGCGCAGCGACGTCATCGTCCTCGTCCTCGACGGCACAGAGAAGGTGGCGCACCAGGACCAGCACATCGCCGGCGACGTGGCGAAGGCCTACAAGGGCCTCGTAGTCGCCGTCAACAAGTGGGACCTCGCCGAGGACACCGAAGAGCACCGCAACACCATCGCCCACCGTGTGCTCACTCGTCTTCGTTTCACGCCTTGGGCGCCGCTAGCCTTCATCTCCGCGAAGACCGGCCTGAACATCGACGGCCTCCTTGACCTCGTCGGCGAGGTGGACGAGGCTCGCTCAATGCGTATCCCCACCGCGGAGGTCAACGCCGCACTCCGCGAGGCCGTCGCCGCACACCCGCCAGCCTCGTCCGGCCGCAAGCCCCTGAAACTGAAGTACGCGACTCAGGCCGAGATACGCCCGCCCACGTTCATCGTCTTCTGCAACGATGCGAAGAGCGTCCACTTCTCGTACCGGCGCTACCTGGAGAACCACTTCCGGCGACGCTGGGGCTTCGAGGGCACGGCCATTCGGATCCAGTACAGGAGCCGCGCCGAGTGAACCTCTTAGAACTCGCCGCCGTCGTCACCGCGTCCTATCTGATCGGCGCGATTCCCTTCGGCTACCTGACGGCGCGCGTCATGCGCGGCATCGACATTCGTGACCACGGTAGCGGCATGATCGGCGCCACGAACGTGCTGCGTGTGCTGGGTCGTGGCCCGTTCATCGTCGTCATGGTCCTCGATGCGGCGAAGGGCTACGCTCCCACCCTCATCACCTGGTACATCTTCGGTACGCACGACCTGCAGGTCGCCGCAGGCATCGCTGCCGTCCTCGGCCACGACTTCCCCGTCTACATTCGCTTCCGGGGCGGCCGTGGCGTCGCGACGTCGTTCGGCGTCTACGCGGCGCTCGCGCTCCCGCTGGCCGTTGGCATGTTCGCGGTCGGGATCTTCATCGTCCTCGCCCTGCGCTACATGAGCGTGATGTCGATGGTGACGGTGCCGGGCGGTGCGGTCGTACTCCTCGTCCTCGCGCTCGGTGGCGCCGGCGAAGACTTCACGTACACGAAGACGATCTTCGGCGCCTTCGCCACATTCTTCGTCGTCGTCACGCATATTCCCAACATCAGGCGCCTCATCAGGGGCACCGAACCCAAAATCGATGCCGAGAACAGGCCCGCAAAGGCCAACATAGGCTCGACCTGACATCTAGAAGGAGCATCAGTGTCTGACCAACTGATTTCAAGAGATGAGATCGAGAACGCGGTCCGCGGCCACAACGCCGACTACGTCGAGCTTCGGTTCGACGACACCGCGACGAATCGCCTCGTCTACCGGGGGCGGGAGCTGGAGGAGATCGGTCGTACGCGGAGCTTCGGCGGCTGCGCGCGGGCCCTCGTCAACGGCGGCTGGGGCTTCGTCAGTTTCAACCGGCCGCAGGATATCCGCACGCGGGTCGAAGAGGCAGTCGCGCAGGCGCGCCACGTCGGCACCGAAACGAGCGTTCTCGCGCCGGTCGATCCCGTCATCGACGTCGTTCCCGCGAACGTCAGGATGGATCCGCGCACGATCACACTCGCGCACAAGAAGGAGATCCTCGACGGCTACAACGCGAAGATGCTCTCGGTCGACGGCGTCACCAGCACGAACATCGTCTACGGCGACGCCCACAAGCGCGTCACGTTCGCCAGCTCCGAAGGCTCCTACATCGAGCAGGAGCGCATCGACGTCATCTCGCGCTTGGCCGCCACAGCCCGGCGCAATGGCGACATGCAGCAGGCGAGCATGAGCTTGGGCGCGCTCAACGACTTCTCCTACATCGATACGCTGGACGAAGCGGCGCGCATGATCGCCAACCGCGCCGTCGAGCTGCTGAACGCGCCGTACGTCGAGCCGGGCGTCTACCCCGTCGTCCTCGACCCGATCCTCGCCGGCGTCTTCTGCCACGAGGCGTTCGGTCACCTCTCCGAATCCGACTTCGTCTACGAAAACGACCGCATGAAGGAGATCATGGTGCTCGGTCGCCAGTTCGGCCAGAAGCACCTCAACATCGTCGACGGCGCCGCCGTGCCGGATCTCCGTGGCAGCTTCAAGTACGACGACGAAGGCACGCCCGCGACAAAGACCGATCTCATCCGCGAGGGCGTCCTCGTCGGCCGGCTGCACTCGCGTGAGACGGCCGGCAAGATGGGCGAGCCGCCCTCCGGCAACGCGCGCGCCATCGACTACCGCTTCCCGCCGATCGTGCGCATGACCAACACCTACATCGAAGAAGGCGAGGCCACGTTCGAGGACCTCATCGGCGACATCAAACTCGGCGTCTACGCCCGCAACTGGTTCGGCGGCACGACGAGCATGGAGATGTTCACCTTCTCCGCCGGCGAAGCCTTCATGATCCGCGACGGCAAGGTCGCCGAACTCGTCCGCCCCGTCAAGCTCACCGGCAACCTCTTCACGACGCTCCAGAACATCGATGGCATCGGCCGCGACCTCGACTTCAACCAGGGCGGCGGCTGCGGCAAGGGCGGCCAGATGCCGCTGCCGGTCTCCAACGGCAGCCCGCACATCCGCATCCAGGACTGCGTAGTGGGAGACCGATAGATGACCGACCTCAACGCAGTCCTCGACGCGGCACGAAAAGCCGGCGCGCAGCAGGCCGAGGCCTACCAGGTCGCCAACGAAGAGACGCCCGTCAAGTTCGAGGCCAACCGCCTCAAGGAGCTGAACTCCCGGCACACCAGCGGCGTCGCCCTGCGCGTCATCGCCGGCGGACGCATCGGCTTCGCCTCCAGCACGCGCCCCGACGACGTCGACGACCTCGTGAGCGCCGCGATGGAAACGGCGCCGTTCGGTCCCGAGGCCCACTTCGACTTCCCGAAGCAATCAGAGGCGCCGGTGGTCGAGACGTTCGACCCCGCGACCGAGTCGTTCGCCGTAGACGACATGATCGAGGCCGGCCAGTCGCTGATCGACGCCGTGCGCAAGGTCGAGCCGGAACTGCTCTGCGACGCCCAGTTGCAGCGACTCGTCGGCGAGGTCACGCTCGCCAACAGCAACGGGGCGAACGTCTCCTATCGCGGCTCGATGCTCATGGCCTGGCTGCACGGCTCCCTCATTCGCGGCACCGACATGCTCTTCGTCGGCGACGTCGACGTCTCCGTCTCACCGGCCGTCGACATGGCCCGCATCGAGCGGACGGTCACCTGGCAGCTCGAACATGCCCGCGACCTCGCCACGATGCGCACTGCGGATATGCCGGTCATCTTCACCAGCTCAGGCGTCGCCGACGCCCTTGTGATGCCGCTGACGCTCGCCTTCTCCGGGAGGCTTGTTCAGCAGGGACAGTCACCGCTCACCGGAAGGCTGGGCGACGATCTCTACGACACTCGGCTTTCCGTGCACGACGACGCCACGCTGCCGATGCGCCCCGCTTCGCGCCCTTTTGACGACGAGGGCGTCGCCAGCCGGCGCACTCCGCTGATCGAGGGCGGATCTGTCCGCAGCTTCATGTACGACCTCCAGACCGCAGGCCTCGCGAAAGCAGAGTCGACCGGCAGTGCTGAACGCTCTCTCACGAGCCAGCCAGGCATCTCGACAACATCTCTGATCATCGGTGCCGGTGAGACGACGTTCGAGGACATGGTGGCGGGCGTCAAAGAGGGATTGATCGTCGAAGACCTGATGGGCGCCGGCCAGGGCAACGTCATGGGCGGCGACTTCTCGGGGAACGTCCTCCTCGGGTATAAGATAGAAGGAGGCAAAATCGTCGGCCGCGTGAAGGACACGATGGTCGCCGGTAACGTTCACGAGGCGCTCGCCAGCGTCTCCGCGATCGGAGACGAAGCGCGCTGGATCAACGGCACGATCCACACCCCGTCGCTCCTGTTCGACCGAATGACAGTCTCCGCTAAAGTTTCCTGACCCGTGGTGCTTGAATGAACTTCGAAGAATACCTTGAGCAGCTTGCCACTATCTCGCGTAAGCTCAAGATAGCCGACCTTCAGCGCCTGTCCGGCCTTTCGGCCGAGCAGGCCGGCCAGTTGGCCGCGCGCTGGCCTGACATAGACGTCCGCCGCCGCCACCGCATACTCCAGGAACTCATCGATCTCGCCGAGGACACCGTCGAGTTGGACTTCGATGCCGTTTTTCGCCACGCCCTTGAAGACGACGACGCCGAAGTCCGGCTGGCGGCGGTGCGCGGCCTCTGGGAGTACGAGTCACCCGACCTTATCGACAAGCTGACCGCGCTCACTGAAACGGACGACGGCGCGGCCGTTCGCGCTGAAGCCGCTCTCGCCCTCGGTCGCTTCGTGCTCCTCTTCCAGCTCGGCCGTCTCCGCGAGCGGCATTTCAATCGCGCCGCCGCCGCACTGCGCCGCGTCGTCGAGAAAACCGTTGAGATCGAGGAGGTGCGCGCCCGCGCGATCGAGGCGATCGGCTCCCACGACGCCAACTGGGTGCGCCAGGCCGTCACTCAGGCCTTCGAAAGCGGCAGTCATCGCCTGAAGGTCAGCGCTGTGCACGCCATGGGCCGCAGCGCCGAGTCGCGGTGGCTCCCTCTCCTCAAACGCGAACTCGCCAGCGACGACGCCGAACTACGCTACGAGGCAGCCGTCGCCAGCGGCTCGCTGGCCGACGAAACCGCGGTACCCAGCCTCGTTCCGCTCGTCGCCGACCCCGACGACCAGGTGCGGGCAGCGGCGATATCTGCTCTGGGCGAGATCGGTGGCGAGGCCGCCCATCGTGCGCTCGACGACCTGATCGAAGGACCGTCAAAGGCGACAAGTGATGCCGCGACCGCGGCGCTCGCCGACATAGAAGCGGATGAAGACCCACTCAGGTTTAAGTTGGACCGCTGACGTGGCAACGAGCAAGCAGGGCAACTCGCGGGTCGAGGCGGCAGTATCGGCGGGCGGCGTCGTCTATCGGCACGGCGAGGCCGGCATCGAAGTCGTCATCTGCGGCCGGATCAGCGACGGCGTCTGGGGACTGCCGAAGGGAACTCCGGACGAGGGAGAGTCGTTGGAGGAGACGGCGATCCGAGAAGTGTCCGAGGAGACCGGCCTCGAGGTGCGGATTGGGGAAAAGATCGGCGTCGTCGAGTACTGGTTCGCGCGCACCGGCGTCCGCTACCATAAATGGGTTCATCACTACCTCTTCGAGGCGACGGGCGGCGACACGGACAGCCACGACCTCGAGTATGATAGGGTCGAATGGAGGCCCATCGAGGACGCGCTGCGAACGCTCACGTTCAAGAACGAGTCAGACATGGTGGAAAAAGCCCGCGAAATGATCGAGGCGGTGCACAGGTGAGAGTGCACGACGATGTCATCGCGCGCGGCAAGAAGACCGTTATCCGCCGCAAGCGTCTGGCCGATGCCGCCGACGAGTACCGCTGGCGCTCCGACCCGGAACTCGCGCAGTACGACGCTTCCCGCCCCGTGCGGGTACCGTTCGAGAACTACCTGCGCAACTGGAACTTCGACTACCGCTTCACGGACATGGGCGGCCGCTCATTCGCGATCGAAGACGAGTCCGGCCGCCACATCGGTAATTTGATGTACTACAACATCGACCAGACCCGAGGCGAGGCCGAGGTTGGCATCAGCATCGGCGAGCGGGACTACTGGTCCGGCGGCTACGGCACTGATGCGATCATCGCTTTGACGCGCGTGCTCATGGCGCGCGGCGACATCCTCCGCCTTTACCTGCACACACTTGACTGGAACGTCCGCGCCCAGCGTGCCTTCGAGAAGGCGGGCTTCCGAACGTGCGGCACCTCCTGGCGCGACGCGCGCAC
>SDBV01008668.1_pt1 | contig 13668 bp, 11 predicted proteins | sample 2277081 | NCBI WGS metagenome assembly SDBV01 (sample SAMN10402039, study PRJNA504765) | marine sediment metagenome | isolation source: marine sediment core GS10_PC15, 223 cmbsf | place: Arctic Ocean: Southern Knipovich Ridge | collected 2010 | reverse complement strand
CAGCGAGGCCGCGCTGATGTAATAGAGAGTCCATTCCCCCAACGCGAACAGATCGAGTTCCGGATAACCGGGTCAGAACCAAATGACGTAAACCGCTTTCAGCTCGGTGAGATGCACCACGCCTATATGGGTGCTGCACTGTATGGTCTTGGCAGGTTGACGGACGTTAAGGCGTTTCGTGTTGTGGGTATTGCGCTCGTTGCCGATGACGCGGTACAGCACATATTAAGGGTGAACAGCCCGGTTCACATGTTGAGTGATGAGCTTTATCGATACGGCTGGTACAGGTCGCTGGTGCGTGCTGGGGACCGGACAATGGGTGGAGGTTAATTAAATAGTATTGGCTTACCTGTCCGCTTGTCCCATGACCGTTGCTTTCCGCCCGTATGCTTAATGACCGAGTCGGGGTAAACAGACGCGTTACGGTATCCGCGCCGTAGCGCGTTTCTGAAGTACGCCGTGTCAACCGTGCGGATCAGCCGCCTTGTGTCCCACGATCCGTTTGCCTTGAATGCTGCGGCGGACATGAGCACACAGCAACCGCCCGGGAACCTGTAGACATTGATTGACGTCGTCAGTCCGTTCTTGATATTCGGTTGGTGCTTTGGCCACGAAACGCCGCTCAGTCCGCACAGCATGTCTTTGTCTGAGAACTCATGCTCTCCATAGGTGGTCAGCAGTGTGGATGACCAGCCCGGCAAAAACTTCAGGTCGTTATCACAAAACAGGAAGTGCGTCGGCGATTTGACGCCGAGGGCAATGCACCTCTCGGTCACCATGCGCGCGCCGAGGTTCAAGGCGTATGGCTTGCCTCTGTTCTCGTTGAGGAAAACGAGGTTGTCTATCTTGTCTCTGAACTTCATCAGCACGTTGATAGTTTCTTGTCCACTTCCGTTATCGATAACGGTAACGCTGGTAATGTTATGGTCTATCGTGCTGAACAGCGTCTCGAGTGTGGTCGTCATCAACCGGCTTCGGCCAAATGACGCTATGATCACGGCAAGCTGGTTATTCATTTGTTACACGCTCGAAATGTGGTCCGTCGAAGATATTCTTGAAGTGCCCACCCCATTTCAGTCGTACGTCTTCAGCGGCTGCGCACGCGAGTATGACTCCGGCGAGGAGGTAAAACCGCCCAATGCGTTTGACATATTCGATAGTGGTCTGGTCTTGGATGTTTGGCCACCGTATTGGATACGGAGCGACGTCAACGGCGTCACTCATGTCTTCATCCCAAGATCCGTTATCACGGAGTGAGCGGTTGTGTCTGCTTTTGGGATAATTTGCGAAACTGCGTTTCAATTCAACCGCTTGTTGTTGGTCGGTCTTGTTACGTAATCCGCACAACACTGAAAAATCCGTTATCTTTATAGCGTGGCGCAAAACCTTCTGCAGATCGGGGTGTGTCGTCATGAGCCTTTTTTCACTTTGCGTTCCAAATGATGCCATCGTCATTGTCTCCTATCGTTAAATACAGTTTCCCACCGCTTTATTATCTTAAGCGCGAATACCAGTCGTTTTTTGCAGTCAGCACACCACCACTGTTTCGGCACCCCACCTGTTGACGGCGAAATACGGATACGTCCGTATCCGTAATCGTCTTCATACACTTCGATAATGCTGCCTTCGCAGTCAATTATCTTTTCGAGCGTATGCCAAACGGTGTTAATCGCTTCACCGCTTAGAACCAACCGAACGCCTTTGCTACAACCATGATCACGCCTGATGGTGATAGTACGTATAGTGTAATTTTCATGAACGTTCGGCGGAACCTGCTGTTTTTACCGACCGCAGTTTCGAGAACCTTGTGCGTTATTCTGTGCGTGTTAAGAAACACGTCAATTTTCATTGCCATCAGATCCATTTTCTTATGAAGATCGTTGTGGCGTATTTCAATATTGCCAAGGCGTTCAGCGTCACCGCGCGTGAACTGAACGGGTTCATTGCTTCCGTTTCCCATTACTTTTTCCTCATCGCTTTGGTGATATCAGGTACGACTTTCTCGGCACCGCGACTTACTATATATCCGCCGATACCGATCTTTATGAGTCCCCACATTTCTTCCGACAGTTCGACGGCGAGCCAACCAAAGTGGTGCATAACCACAAGCACGAGAAACGTTAGCATGGTGATCGGTCGCCATGAACGCTGTATCCACGATGATCCTTTGGCCTCAGTCATAATGACGTCAGCTTTCGCTTGCATAATTTGCGCCTCATACTCGAGAACCTTCTCCGCGAACATGTTCTCGACGCGCGCCAATTCGTTTCTGATGATGCCTTTTTCCTCGTCAGTCGTCGTCAAGTCGTCGATCAGTCCCGTGACCGCGCTGACTGCGCCGGTTATTCCCGATAGTATGCTCATGTTGTCTTCCTCCTATACCGTAGTGGCGGTCATTTCAGTCATTCCGACAGTGGCCGTATCGCCGGGACTTTCGACTATGTACAGTTTCCAAAACAATGCGGTTATGCCAGCCGGACCGTCACTGTTGACGTGCAACGTGTCTCTCTGTGGTTCCGGCAGATTGACGACAAGTCCGCCATTTAAATATGAACGTGTCGTACCCCACTGAGTCCACGTCGCGTTGTCGTCACTGTAATATATATTGGCTGCCCCATGTTGTAGAGGCGGGAATCCCGACAAACTGCGATCCATGGTAATGATGAACGTGTCGACGTCGGCCAGTTCCACGGGTGTATCCCACTCAAGACCATAGGCATCTTCAAGAGTCATGTACCCGTGTTCGGCCCCGACTTCTGTTGCTTCATCGGTGTCTGTGATGGTGCCGAGCCATCCGAGCGTGGCGTTCTCCGGATCACCGGCATCGAGATGTAGGTATCTGCCGCGCGGTATGGGAGTCGCCGGTATCACCGCCGCGTCCAGTTCGGTCATTTCCAAGTCCGGTGACCCTGCGCTGTCCTGTACCAGTATACTGCAATACAGTTTCCAGTACGTATGCTGTACGAACGGATCGCCGTCACCGGCGATGAGCAGCGTGTCACCGCTTATCGTGACGCCGCCATTGTCATGCCTTCGTTCCGTGCCCCAGTCGGTCCATGCCGAGTTGTCGTCACTGTACATGATATAGAACGCGCCTTGCGTCAACGGTCCGACCACCGTACGATCCACGTAAATCGTAAACGTGTTCGTAGCGGCCTGTAGTTCCACGGCGCTTTCCGTCCATTGCAATGCGTACCGATTACCATTTTGGATTCGTCCTCCTACACTGCCAATGACAGTGGCCAAATCCGCATCTGTCATCAGGAGATTCTGCGCCAACGTGCCCGTCGTTCTCGATCCTCCCGGCGCGCCACTTCGCCCTATTGGATCAGGATCAGGCGACGGACTTGGCGATGGCGACGGATCAGGCGATGGCGACGGATCAGGCGATGGTGAAGGTGAGGGTGACGGCGAAGGACTCGGCGAAGGACTAACGTCCGGCGACAACGATGCCTCCGTCTCGTAAAGTTCCATCGCTGTAATCGTGTTGCTGTCTGTTTCTTTTTTGACGTCGACGATCATCATATTTTTTTCTTTCCAACTCACACCGAATGCGTTCTTTAGGTCATCGATGTCCTCATGGAATTCGATCCAGTCGCCAGTCTGCAGGTGTGAATGCATGAATCCGGGAGTCTTGAATTCGACCTGAATGTGCTCTTTGGACCAGAGGCCGTCCGTACTGTTGACGTAATGCTGAGCGACGTGTTGCGCGCTTGTTCCGGACACGTTTTTCCAGTCAAACGTGGCGTGTCTGTTTCCTACTAAGTTATCGGATACAGAATCCGCGTAGTTAATGTCGTTTAGAAAACGTCCGTATTCCGGTTGCCACCGCGAAAAAACGTCCATGTCGTTTACGATATGTGTTGTCTTGTTCATCTTGAAGTCGTCGTCCACTAACTGTGCCCGTCTGATGACAGCGTTCGTTGTCGGTGTTTTATCGTTCAATGGAATGCAACGTAGTTTGCCCGAGCCTGACGCGGATACCATAAACGTACTTTGTTCCGACAACTGTCGTACTACGTTGCTCACTTTAGTGCGTTGTGTGACGTTGATACGCGATTTAACGTCTGTGTTGACGGCATTATCGAAACTGACCATGTCGATATCTGCGTCTGTGAGCAACAGATGAGTGCGATACAGGTCTTCGATAATGAACGCCGGATCCTCTATCGCGTTGCCACCATTATAGGGATTTGTGCGTGTAGGATCACTGCCTGTGCCCACACTACCCAGACTACCGTATTTTTTGCCAATTACTGCAACCCAAATTTCCAATTGGAATGGCGCGGTGTAATGATATCGCAGGACCGCACCTGATTGAGAAACCATATCTTGGTTATTGGTCACACCGTCCCATTTTGGATTCGACACTGTTCCGCCTGTCCAATAAATACCAAGGACTATCTGATCGCCGGGAACTTCTGTGTCAAAATCGACAGCGTGTACTGAATAGGTTTCGTCGCCGGGATATTGCCAAAAATGATTATCCCAAGCAAAAATGGTAGCTCCAGCACTCGCTACTTTGTCGGCACGGGCACACTCTATACGTTGGTCACCGCCGTCGATACCAAAGTACAAATAGTATGACAGTTGGGTAAGATTGCCGTTACCGCCCACCATGTTTTCAATGATATGGAGGTATCCGCCTTTGACGTGTCCGGCGTTCAATACGTGTTCTTTCAGTATATCCTCATACTGAATTCCGAACAATGCGAGACCTTCAGCGTAGTCGCCGTCATCGGACAGACGATCCCGAAATACACAATTAGTATCCAAATCGTCATTTGAGATATTGATGCGTTCGGCTTCGCTCTCGATGAACGATTCATCGTTATATATGGCAGGCAGCGAACCGTCAAGCGTGGGGTAAAAATCCAGTATCGTTTGTTGTACCGCTTTGATAGTGGTGGGATCGCTAACCGAAAAGTTACTTCTAAAGGAGGGCAACACCGTGGGACCGCCCCCACTACGATGAGGTGCACCCAGCGCCTGTGAGTTATGGTCAGCTACTGCATACCATCCTCCAAGTGTGGATTCGTACGCCACCGCTTTTACAAGACCCGTGGCTGTGTCGTCACTGTCATCGTACAAATCAGGCACTGAAAAATCGCCATACACGAGGGGAATGCGTTTTAACTTGTTGTCCTTCGGCGCGTTCGGCCACTCTTCCACCATGACACGATCCGGAATTATGGCGTCCCAGAATTTACTTCTGTCCTTCGCCACGAACCGCGCCGTCTTGCGGTCGGTCACGAGCGACTGAAAGACCCGTCCGTCGAACACGAGCAGACAGTCGGCGATGTCGGTTATGCCGTCCACCCACTGATACGATTTGCATGTCGCGCCGTTGAGATCGGTCAACAGTTCGGACGCACAGATCGGTCGTCCGCCGGTCTGCGGGTAGAATTTTTCGTCCGACAGCGTGAATGACATATCCGAGATACGCCATTGCTTCGAGATCGTGTCGATGCTTTCGGTGATTGCGTTCTGCGCGAGGAGTATGGGATACACCGGTGTCGTGTTGATGCCGCGCGGCATCGGTCGTTGCGAAAAATAGTAGGTCGACGCGTCTATCGTGACGGCGAGTATGACGTCGCGTTGGTGGCCCGCGACGGCAGCGTACGTTTCGAACAGTGTTGATCTTGTCAGCATGTTTACATTCCCCAGTTGCCGAAGTCCTCGGCGGTTTCCGCGTATCGGTCCGACATTTCCGTGTTCGTGAACGCGTGCCCCTTGACGACGTGGATCTCGTCTATGAGAGTGGTCGTTGCCGCGACACTTGAAGTGAACAGTCCCAGTGGCGTGTATTCGATATTGCCCGTTATGGCGCTTATGTCGTGTGTAAACGCGTTGACGCCGTCGGTGTACACTCGCAATTCGTCGTTCGTTCTGTCAATGGATATGGAAAGAAGGTGCCATTCGCCATCATCCACGATTGGACCGTATCCCGAACTGCCGACTTGCACGGAACCATCACTCACGGCAGCTCTAATGTGGCCGGATGTCATACCAAGAAACCAACCACCAGCGGGTATACTGTAGTCCGTGGCTGAATTTCTTATCAGCTGCTGTAGACTACCAGAATTCATTCTGCACCACACTTCGGCAGAGAAATTGTTTGTTCCCATGTGAAAGTCACCGGCGTCGACGGTGCTCAATGTCAGATAAGTGGACCCGGACAGATCAATGACTGAATTACCTTGCTCGAGCGTGCCACGTTCGTATGTTTCCGGTCCGTTGGTGACAAAACTCCAGTCGTGGCCGTTGCCGCTGTCGTCGGTAAAATCGTCGCGGAACCGCCACAGTGCGAGTGTATTTGCTGTCGGTGTTATAATTCTCCGATTGAACGGAACACGTTCAAAACCGATTTCGCGCAATGACATTCGCGGCTCTCGATATTCGTGTCTATGTCTGTTTTCTGCTAACGGTGAGTTAAACGTCAAAGCATAAAATACATTTGATCCAAGTTCGCTTTGCATCATAATTGGCAAACACTGTCCGCGTGACGCCTTATATGCGTTGAGGAGATTCGTCCACTGTGAGTTATCTTTCGTCAGAACGAATCTTCGTTCGATCAACCGCTGCATGCCGACTCCGGCATCGGATGAGAAACGGTGTCCGGATCGCGTCGTGGTCACGTTGTTTCGAAATAACAGTTTGTTATCTTCGGGTCGCTGGTGCGCCCACGGCAACGAATAGTCGTTGAGTATCCACAATGCGGAGATTTCGGGACGCGGTCCTTGTGGTGTGGCGTCGAAGTTGTCGAATGTTACGCGCCAATAACGGGCTTCGGTCGGTTCGAACGATTGCAGCACGACGGCGTTGTATTCGTGGTCGAACGTTACCGCTGCAAGCGATATATAGGATGAATCGTCATCACTGTATGCGATGGTCCAGGTTTTTCCTCCGATGTCGTAGGACTCATTATAATTGTGCAGCCATATTGACAATGCGTCGACAGTTTGTATCGAACCGAGATCGATATACAGTGAATTCGTTCCGAAATCATCCGGCATCCACCACGTGCCAGGGTTATTGTCGAGTACGTATTTTGGATCGTGACCGGAGGAGAATCCGACGTTTCTGCCTGTCGGAATAACGGGTATCGCGTCGACTTGTGCGTACAGGTTTCCGGGCGTCGTCAACACGGATGGTATTATGTACTCCGCGTATATGGACCAGTCTCTCAATCCCCCTTGTGAACTTCCCAATGGATCTTCGAATGCGCCCGCCGAGCTGATGAACGTAACGATGTCGCCGGATGTGGGACCGTCTTTGTCGTTGTAATAGATGTTTGCGCTCGTATCATGACCATCGTACGAGATTATGGCGAGTGCTTTTTTGCCCGCCGTGAGCACAAGACTGCAGTCCACGCTGTACCATTTCGCCGCGTCGTCGGCGGTTATCGTGAACGCGGGCGACTCCACCTCGACCGTCCAGTTGTCATTCGTCGGATTGGACGCGTCATATACCGCTATGCGTAACGTCGCTGGATCAAAACCGGATCGACCGCGTGCGTATACCCACAACTTCGTGACGACGCATGCCGGAACGTCCGCATCCCATTGACTCGCTATTCGACTGTAATCGAAATGACCGAACATGTCCTCGTCGGGAAGACCGAGGTTGCCGTCAATTCCCACTAACGCGTTGCCGAAAATGTTATCGGCGCTGGTGCCTTCTTCATAAGTTAGAAAACCCGCCATACGTGCGTCGACAGGGCCACCGCCACCCCAAGGATCGTCCAACGATCCTGTACCATAAACACTCAATTCTGCCGTACCCGCCGTGTTGTATGCCTGTGGTATTTTATCAGGTTCAAAGCCGAAGCAGACCCAGTATGCCGTCCCGTTCGCTATTTCGTATTCCTGTGTCGACAGGTTGACAGTGAGCCAATCATCGTGGTTATCCGCTACGACGGCGGAGTCCGGGGTGGTTAGTCTGTTGCCCGGTCGTCCGTTAGCACCCGTTGCGTCATACAGCGCGACGTTCAAGTCGAACGGTCCGAGAGAATTGAAATCTTTCACGTACACCGTTATTGACTGCAGAGTGCCGTCCGAGACCGCAGAACCGACCAAGATGCCGTAGAATGTATTGTTGGAGAGACCGGTCAGGCTCATCCCACTGATTGAGTCGTTGCCTAAATTGATGTTTGGCATTAGTGGTATCCGTCCTTTCCGATGATCGGCAACTCGACAAATTTCATCGTTACCTCGAATATGTCCGTGTTGACCAGCGTTTCCTCTATCTGGTCGTTGTCGAATACGAACAGTCTTCGCATGCCGTCAACGTCTATCATCGTGAACGGCGTACGCGCGCCGTTACACGCACGCATAAATCCAAGTACGATATCAAGTTCGGTTTTGTTGAACATAAATTTCGCCGAGACGTCAGCAGTTGGGTTAACGCTCCATCCCGTGCGGAACTGCTGTCCCCCGAGCATCGTCAGCGACTTTCCCGGATACGTCAACGGGTCATTCGTTGGCGTCGCGCGTCCACGGTTGAACTCGTACATCTTAAACAACCAACACATACTGATTCTCGCGTCCGTCGGCGCGTAGTATCCGGGTGAGTCTATTCCCTCAACAGTAAAGCGCCAGTATTTCGACGTCACGGAAATAGGTTCGTTTGCGTCGTTCGTGAAGTACCGCAACTTGATGGTGTGCGTGTCGTCGCTGAGATCATCCGGAACGTCCGTGCCGTCGCTGTTGTACGCGAGGTCGACCGCTGTCCAGGTTGTTCCGTTGAACGACTGCTCTACGGTAATGTCGACGCTCGCGGTTCCGTCGTCTGTTTCATGGTGGATGAAACTGAATCCGTCGCATTCTATGGCTGAACCGAGATTGACCACAAACGTATGCTGTGCGGAGGCTTCGTTTGTCTGCCATGCGAAATTCGGCTCCAACGGCGAGATTGCATGTTCGGCCGGATGGTTCGTCACCTCACTGGACGCGCTCACGACGACGGCGTCGATCATCGGATCGTATGTATGCAATTTAGTCAACATTTACGTCGACGTCTCCGGTTACGTGTTTGCTGTCTACGCTCAGAAGCGAACGTCCGTCGTTCACGAGTCTCTGTAGTATTGGTCCGACTTGTTTTTCCATGTACTCGTCCGTCATGACGTTGCCGGACACGGTGACGTTCATTACGAGCATTCCGCCACTTGTCCCTTGCGATGGTGTTGGCGTGTTTATTCTGGTTGCGCCGACCGCGATCTCCGATCCGCCATCAGCCTCTTCGAGTGTGCCGCGTGTGAAGTGACGCATGAAGTCGCGTCCTTGGTCCGCGGCCATGGCGTCGTTCGCTGTTGTGTCGAACATCTTACTGAGTATTCCGAGTACTCCACCACCGCCGAGTGCACCAACGAAACTGAGGGCCAATGACGACAACGCGGCTTTGATGAACAGATTGATGAAATCTGTAGCCATATTTTTGAACACACCTGATGACTTTGTCTCCAGAATAGTCAACGAGCCTATCGCGTTGGACACCGCGCTTTGCATTCCCGACTCAAGGCCACTCGCAAACATTTTTGCCGGACCCGACATTTGAGCAAACGTCTGGTTCCACGTACTAATTCGGGTTCGAGCATATTTGTCATCTAAATTTGTCAGTCCGTCAAGATGCAGCGAGTGCAGATCGGTCAACGCGGCGTTCTTCTCCTCTTCCGTAAGGTAGAAACTGCCGTTCATTTCTATAACGCGCGCCTGGTATTCTTGGCCAAGCTCGAATCTGTCTAACTGGTATTGGCGTTCAAGCTCTGTCAGCCCTATAAGACTCGCCGCGAAAGCTGTTGACTCGATTTCGGCAAGTGCCTCAGCGCGGCTTTGGGCTTCTTGCTCGCGTTGGTCTTCTAACGAGGACATTGACGCCATCCAAGACTCAAACGCCTTAGATTGCGCCGCGCCGAGTGCCTTCGCATTACCGGCGAGATCACCGAGCATACCTTCACTGCCACCCTCAACGTCATCAGGTTTACGACCGATGTCCGCGTAGGCATTGGCAATGTTCAGCGCGTGTTGTACGACGGCTGCGTCAATGTCAGCAAGGTCTTTTTTCGTATCTTTGATGCTCTCGTTAAAACCGTCAAACACATGATCCAATATGACACCCGCTTCGAACCACGCGTCTTCATCAAGCGGATTACTTAACGCCGTGAACAACGCGTCCGACGCGGTTATTATTGAGTTTATCGGATCGATAAATGAGACTTTCCATACGCGGGTCGCTATCTGCCCAAGATTAGCAGTGACCTTTATGCCGAATATGAGTTCAGATGTTAATACGGCTATATCTGCGGCTACCGTTCGCACGTCGTTAACGGAGTCACCTGTGAAGGTTTTCGTCATTTCCTTAACGAACAGTTTGGCTTCCCCTGTCGCCACCTTGAGTGACGGCACGAAATACGTACCAACGGCTATCTGCAGATCCTCCAGGTAGCGCGGGAACGAACGCAGTTGTTTCGAGACGTGTCCCATTGCGACGTCGTAAGCACCCGCGATGAGTTCACCCTTTTTGAATATCGCGTTCAGCATCGCTTGTTTCTTTTGCGTCTCCGTCATGCTCGTCGCCGTGATGCCGAGTTTTTGGGCATACTCTTTGTATACCTGATTGAGGTTGAGGATGATACCGAGCTCTTTCAGCTGACGCGGCATTAATTTGGCCGTAGAGTTGAGCAATACCTGGAACGCCTCGGATGAATCAGTCGTGCCTATCGTGGCGGCGTCCTGCGCTATCTTACCGAGTTTCACCGCGTCGGTGAAACTGATCTCAGCCTGGGCCGCGCGAAGTAATGCGCGGCGTGCGGCCCTTTGCGCGATACCGCTATTTTCCAATGAAACAACATAACTGTCAATCTGTTCAGTACTGTATCCGGCTTTCTGCCCGACGAAATTAAGCAACGCGCCGAGTTCTTCGGTTCCCGCAGCGATCATTGTCGCCTTGCCGATCTCGGTAATGAGATACTTGAACCCGTCACTCAACCCGGAAAGGACTTTCTCGAGTCCGGAAGCGGCGAGGTTGCCTATCGCTATTCCGTTCGTGAACCTCGAGAATATCTTGGTGCTCTTGCTTGTGGTTCCAGATAGTTGACTTATCTGTCGCGTCAGTTTCTTGATCTCGCTCTGCGACTTGACCATCTGCGGACCGCCAAGGGCAACAAGCTCCTTGCGCAAGCGCGCAATTTTCTTGGACGCCTTTTCCTTCGCCTCAAATACGAGACTGAATTTTTGTTCAGTAGTCGTCGGCATTTATTTTGTTCCTCTATGTACCGTGTTCATTATTGTCTGTAATCGCTTTTGCTCATCACGTTTTATCCGCGTACGGTCTATTCTGTCTATTTCGCTGTCAATGATATCGCACGCGTCAATCCAAAATGCCGGCAATGTTTGATACGATTCAAACGTCTCGTTTCTCGTTCCTCTTATGCGGCAATGAAGATACCATAACTTACGTGACAGCGGAGTCGTCACTGACGGTACGCAGACGTTATAATAGTTAACGAGGCAACTCCATATCGCTACCGGTTTGCCTGTTTGTTTTCGTACGGCTTCCACGATTTTCCACCATTCATTCAAACCTACGCGAAGAGTTAAAAGGTTTTGTCCGCGTACCGTTATTCGTTCATTGTCGTCGGCGTGGAAGAAACAGGCTCGCTGTCCGGATCGGCATTTTTCTCCGCACTCCCCGTCGATTCCGGAGTGTGCTGCGCCGACGAGGAACTTGAGTTTTTTCGTTCTTCCTTTGACAAACCACAATGGTCAATGACCGCGAAAACCACCTCTCTGAGTTCACCGTAATCTATCTTATTGAGAAGCTCTTCGGCGGATTGGTCGTAACCTTCGATCTTTACGATGACGCCCGTTATGATTTCAACAAATTTTTTCCAACATCCAGGTTTCCTTTCGGCCTCGTCGAACCTTACGAGCATTGCCTCTTTTTCAAGCGCGGACATACCTATGATGTGAATCTTAACGTCGCCGCATACGGTGATAACGCGCGTGCGGTCTTTGGTGATAAAAGTGAATGGCATTCTGTACTCCGTAGAGCTAAAGGTTTGCGCCCGTGACCGTAACCACGGACGTGTATATTGCTTCTTAGGCGGCTGGCCATGAACGGTCAACGCCGTTTTCTATAACGACCGTAAACATCTCGCCAACTGAGCCGACACTGTAAGTTGACAGCATTTTGCAGCTTAGTGATTCAGCCAAGACGCCTTCATCGTCATACTCCATAGTTTCGATCTTGCCGGTAACGGTTATCGCGATAGATCCGAAGTCAACATCGAACTGGATCATCTCACCGGTCTTCATACTGATGATCGCCTCATCTGCGGTTTCGTCACGCATGAGGTTGATCTTGAATGATCCGTTACGTCCCTTTATGCCAAAGCTTTCGAAACCATTAGCTGCGCTATGGCCGAGTTTCTCGATTTCGTGCGCGGCCTCCATCTCGAATGACTTAAGTGTTATCCCTATCGGTGATGCGAGGGCGGCACCACGTGTTAGCGTTGCGCTCATGATATCATTGAAGTAAACGAGACCAGTACCGTCATTCGGTGTCCAGGTTCCCGACGGGTTGGCGGTACTGTCATCAGTGCCAAGCGCGTTCCAGTCAGACTCGAACATCAACATGCCGTCACGCTCAGCACTTAGCTTCAGTCTTGACGCCACGCATCCACCCATCAGTTGAGACGTTGACGCCGCCGGGAGGCGTTTGATCCACGTCAGGAAATGACCGTCGTCATCGCTGAAGTTAGGATGATCAGTGAAAAACGTAAGCGTTTTCGTGAAGTCAGTGTCTCCCAACTCGATGACCTTTTGGAACATTCCGTAAATGATCTGATCAATGTCATTCAGGTCAACAGGGCCGTTCACCGGAAACTTCGCAGACGAACCCTGTACGCTGTGAGCCGTAATCTGCTCAACCGGGTTTTGCGTTCCGTGGTCCGCAGGGAGTTCGTGGACCATAACGTCAGAGTCGACGTTTAGCGGGTCACACGTTACCTCTTTGAACGCCTGATCGACGGCTATCGGTGTGTCGAACGTTGATTGTTCGGCGTATCCAAGCCTTGTCTGTCTACTTTCATAAACTTCTGCTACGGACAATTTAGAGCTCCTCTCTATCGTCGTGATCGGTAGTTATGAAATCGTCATCAACTGTCGTCGACGTAATTTCAACGGGTTCCACCTTTATTACGTTGTCTTTTACCGTTCGAAGCGCGCCGTCTTCGGCGTTCGCTTTCCTCACGTAACCGGCTTTGATCAGTGCTGCAGCGGCGCGTTCATCAAGTTCTTCGACATAACCAAGTTGAAGCTCCCGCACCACTATTGGTGCGATGGCAAATTTTCTGGCCATGCGCTGCAGCTTTCTTTGATTCAGTCTTCTTGTTTTAATGACCTTAACTTTGTTCATAGAATTCTACCTTATGTATGTTTACGTTTATTTGTGCACCCGTAGTGCCGCTCGATGGGTGGTCAGTGTTGTAGGCCACACCAGGCACATCGACAGCGCCGCGCTGATCGCCAGCGTTCTCATGCTTTGCTTCGACTCGAAGAAGCTCGGTTCGAAGACCCCACGCTGAAGGCTTGCCCCCCGCCCTCAGCCCCAAAAATGCCGGCGAACCAGCATCTCCAAGCTGTCCAGATCGGCGATGAGCTCAGCGTT
>SDBV01008667.1_pt1 | contig 13669 bp, 25 predicted proteins | sample 2277081 | NCBI WGS metagenome assembly SDBV01 (sample SAMN10402039, study PRJNA504765) | marine sediment metagenome | isolation source: marine sediment core GS10_PC15, 223 cmbsf | place: Arctic Ocean: Southern Knipovich Ridge | collected 2010 | reverse complement strand
CTTAAGGTATTATCGAACATCTGACGAACATCTCCGGCCTGCATGAAAACCGCCGCCATACTTGCCGCCATGCCCATGTTTCGAGTTATAGTTGGGAGAGGGAACTGATCTGCTAAATTGAATATTGTGATTCCGTCGCTAATGAACCCGCCAGGAGAGTTGATGTCAAATTTTACTTGATCCGCTCCGTCTCCTACGGCTTGTTTCAACAGTCCGCTAAATCTAGTCGGAGACATACCGAAACCGAAAAACTCTCCTATGATATCAAAAATCTCGATAGTAACCGTCTTCTTTGCTTTTCCGGTTTTCTCTTCGGAAGATTCTACTTCTCCGAGATAATTCGATCCTCTGTCCGGATGTCTCTCAGCCCATAGATGTAAAAAGGATTCAAAGTTTTCTCTCTGACCTAGAAAAATGTTTGAAAGATTCTTCATTTTATTTTTAGCTGGTTTTCTTCGGTTCTTTATTCTTCGGTTCCCTATTCTTCGGTTCCTTATTCTTCGGTTCCTTCTTTCCGAGAGCCTTAGCTTTTTCTAGCAGATCGTCAAATCTTTTTTCAAGATCGACGAATTCTCTAGAGGTGTCTTTGTGAGCGAAGGCCGATCCGGAAACTCTGCGCAAGCCATCTATGATAGCCCCCCTGTCGTTCTTCTCTCCTGTTAGCTCATCTATCTTTTCGTTGCAGGCATCTACAAGCATTTGCCGCTTATTTTCTTTTGCCATTTTAAAAATCCTTTCGTTTTGACCAAACAAAAAAAGGCCGACCAAAAAATGAAAACTCTATTTAAAAAGTTCTCACTTTCTCGTCGGCCTATATTGGCTTCGAGATTAGTAAAGAAAATCTATGTAAAAGAACTTAACCCTATCTTCAACTTATGAAGAAGGTAAAAATTAATCTAAAAGTCAAGCTTTTTTTCAAAAAATAAAAAACCTCCGAGCTTTTTCAGCCGCAAGGAGTAGGGGGATGAACCCTATGTGCAGCATTGTGTACTCGGAGGTTTTAAAGTCGTTCTCTATTATTAAAAATTCTTTTAAAAAAAACGTTTACTTAAAAAATACAATATAATACCACCTATAATTAGACCCAAGAAATCCTCAAAATTTCTAATCGGTACAACTAATGTTGTTAAGCAGCATGAAAACAAAACAATGCCCACTCTTAGTTGTTGGTTCATTTCCATGTCTTATAGAATCTCAGCTAAGTTTTCTCGATTCGCCTGAGCTTCTCCATATTTCCGGATAAAGAAAGCAAGCCCGATCGACTGTGCTCGCTTTCTTTCTTCTTTAGTAGTAGAAGGGAAGCGAAGAATCCGGCCTTTGCCGTCTATCTTGAAATAGCCTTTTCGATATCCGCGCATGCTACAGACCGATCCGCAGAGTCCGCCGTCCGGCTGATCGTTGCGAGTCGTCTCGTAGAAGAGTTCGACGCCACCTTTCGTTACCCAGGTATTCCCCATTTTTCTGCCGTTGTAAATCGCGAGAGTCAAGACCTCATTAAACAAGGCGTCTAAGACTACTCTCGAAATTGCGTTAGTTGAATATCCCATCGTTTTCTCCTTTTAGTTATTTCGTGCAAAGCCACCTTCAAAAGCGGTAGGGCAATCTACGGAAGCTCTCATTCCAGCTTCTTCGTTTTCATTGAGTTCAATCTCTTCTTTCGATATAACAGGTTCGAAAATCTGCGGATTATGTTTCGCCATATTTAAACCGTACATCATGTAGCGAATCGATTCTCTAGAAAACGGCTTACGACACCAAGCGGCGAGATATTTTCTAACCTTCGGAGTATTGATCTCGAACTCTATGAGAGTTTTTGTAAAACACCTAATACGATTTTTAGTTCTTTTTTTCATCGGTTTTCTCCTTTTGAAGCGGTTACATTGAATATTTTCCAGGTATCCTTCGGGCAAAACTCTTTAAAGAAATTGAGTCCTTGCTTTGCTCTTTTTTTTGACCCGTAGATTACTCTTGTTTCGCCGTTTTTTGTTAGTTCGTAAATCATCGTTTTTCTCCTTTAAGTGTACTAAGTAGCTCTTTTCTAATTAGTTTCCATTTTTACAATTACGGCCTTGGGATGACCAGCTTCCTTTACTAACGCCGCGAAATCTCTAAGATCAAAATTAACTGGAGCCTCTATTACATGAAGCTCGCCTTCATGTTCGTAGGTAATCTTTAGCGACTTTGTATTTTCGTTAGGTTTCATCGTTTTTCTCCTTTTTTAATCTCTCTATTATATGATACGCTACACAAATTAAAAGGTTTCATTTATTCTTGCTTTTTTTCAACTGCTCTTAAAACATAGTTCCCCTTGTTTTTCGGGAGAGTGAACAGATAACGAAACCCGCCGCGAAGCTGAACTGAATGCTCAGAGCAATAGCCGACAAAACGTCCGGTTGATTTAACAAGCATCTGATAATTTCTCATCAAATTGTACAAGGCGATGTTCACACTAATACGCTTGAAGGATTTTGGTCTTTGTTTAAACGTGGAATTGTAGGTCAATATCACAAATTAAGCGTCAGGCATTTGAATAGTTACATTGATGAATTTTGTTTTAGATACAATAATCGTCATAACGAATCAGTGTTCGAATTAACACTGCAAAGAGCAGTAGGAGCAGTAAAATGAACGAACAAACGCCCAAAGCAACACATCAAGGAACTTTAGAAATTGCAGATGTGAAAATTCCTTGCGCCGTCTTAAAAGATGGAACAAGAGTACTAAGAGAAAGAAGCGTAGCCACTACACTTGGACGAAAGGGTAGTGGCGCCTATTGGCAAAAGAAGAAAAATAGAGAAAAAGGCGCTATCTTGCCGGAGTATGTTTCAGCCAAATATTTAAAGCCATTTATTTCAGATGAAATGCTTGAAAAGTTATTAAAACCAATAACTTATATGCAAAAAAGCGGAACGCTTGCAACTGGTATAAATGCTCTTTTGTTACCGGAAATTTGTGAGATTTGGCTTGATGCGAAGGGAAAAGGCGCTATTCCAAAATCACAAGAAAATGCTGCAAAAAAAGCTGAAATATTGATGCGTGGATTTGCAAGAATAGGAATTATAGCGCTGATTGATGAGGCCACCGGCTATCAAGAAGTAAGAGATCGGTTGGCATTAGCAAAGATACTTGATAAATATATATTAGATGAATACAGAAGATGGACAAGGACATTTCCACCAGAGTTCTACAAGCAAATGTTCAAACTGAAAGATTGGCCTTATAACGAAAAGCAAATAAAGCGCCCCAGTGTTATTGGACATTACACGAATAACCTTGTGTACAAACGGTTAGCACCAGGAGTTTTAAAAGAGTTGCAACAAAAAAATCCAAAAACTGAAAAAGGATACAGAAAGCAAAAACACACTCAATGGTTGACTGGCGATGTGGGTGTACCAAAATTAAAAGAGCATATTATTGGCTTGATTGCATTAATGAAGGCCGCACCAAATTGGAAAAGATTTACCAGTATGGTTGAAAGGGTCTATCCTAAATACGGGGACACAATACCGTTAGATTTTGATGAGGAAAACTAATCTTTTTTCTTATCTTTTTGTCGACCAAAAACATATCTAAATGTAAGAGTTATTACAGAGGCCGCTAAGGTTGAAAATCCTTCTATTTGTCTGCCATTATACAAGAGAATTACTGCACCAAAAACAAATCCGCCAGCAATTAGGAACGCAAACGATTGGCCAATCAGCGTAAGAAAAAAAGGCAACCATCTATCTAACTTATCTAAGTTGTGTTGATGGTCTTGCTCATTTTTTGTTCTATCTAATATCCACTGAGCTGTACCCGGCAAAACATCATCGAATTGTTTAAGAAGTGTGGGAGGGGGGATGTCGCCTGAAAAAAACTCTAAAAACTCAAGCTTTACTTGTTTTGACTGAAGCGAGCCACTGTCGGATTCTTTCTTTTTTGTAGGTTTAGCACTGTCGTCATTCATTAATTTTTTCTTTTAACTGACGATCAAAGGTGCTATATTTATCAATAATAGACTTTTTCATATAGACACCTACCTTGCTAAAATAGAATCCGATATTTCTACTATGAGTGGGGGGGGTACCATTTTTAAAATTCGATTCGTTTTTTATTACTGAATCAAAACCTTTAACAAGGTATTCGTTCATCTTTTTCTCCCGATTTACGTGTATAGTTATATAACGACAAAAAACAACAAACACAACAAATTATTTTAGTTAGCTTCTACCAATATCTAAGACGGGAAATACAATACCGATGGATTTTGAAGAATAATTCTTGTGTGTCTACAATAGAGATACACCATATTTTGTGTATTTTGCGATTTCGGGCAACTTTTCACTTGATTTTTTGGTAAAAAGTTCCTAAATAGAAAATGCTCAAACATTGGTAGTGTTTGAGCATTTTATAACTTCTTAGGTTGTTCTTTCTAAATCTCAAGGCATTGTCGCTTCTCAAAATAACAGAGCAGGCGACTCCGCTATTTTACGCCTTTTTTTGTTATAACGAATATAATAAAAAAAGTTCCAATTGTCAATATAAAAAAGGTGGCTCTTGCTAATTTTAATCCTTTTAGTTTTTTCGGTTTCTACGCCTGCGACCACCACGGGTAATGAAGCCCGAATTAAACTAATGGAGGTTTATTATGGCTAAAAAACCATGTAAACCAAAATGTAAACCTTAAGGGTCGTAAGACCGTCAAGGTAAAAGCGCATCCGCGCAGGAGACCTTGTAAATAGGTTGCATTAGGTAAAACGCAAGAGTCACCAATGTTATTTGAAAATCTCCAGTGGACAAAGCATGGCGGAGGCTTCTTTTAGACCTTCTTTTGTTTGTTAGCTACTTAATCGGGCGCCGCCTCCACCCCCGTAGGAGCATCGTAAAAGGTGCCCCTACATGGGGTGCGAAGGCCGTGACCCTGTATTAATTACTAACCAAATTAAGGAGGTCAGCTATGAAAGACCCCCCAAATGATGGTCATACCTACAAGCTCGTGTTTTGTAGGTATATCGTCAAAAACGGACGGAAGGTTTACCCTAAAAAGGCCAAAGTCTTTCGTTTCTGGGTTAGGGACGATAAATAACATCTAATCCAGAACAAACCCGCTGGGGATTTTATAATTATTTACAATAGTAAGGACGTGCATAATAAATATCAACAAAAAAGAGCAATTATGTCTTTTTTATTTTTCTAAATCTAATTTTTCTATTTTCAAAATGTTCTACCAATTACTGGGACATTACCTTAAAATATTATATCCTGCGGCATTCGTATTTACACCAACTATCCTGCCAATCAGTTTTACAACCATATTTTCTGTGCAGCTTTTTCATATCGTGAAGATTGTCAGAGCAGATATTATCCCAAATGTCGTGCCATACCATTTGAAATTTTTTTCCTTTAGGTGGTTGATATTCGAGAGCATCCGCACAAACGAATATTACTCTTGGGTCGCTATAGTGAGGGGCTACAATGTCAATTAAATCTTGTGATATCTCAACAACGGTTACATCGGTTACATCGGGTTTTAAAAGAATGTTTTTTAACACAAGGCCAATTCCAAGACCATTCAACAAACACGATCTCTTTGCCATTAATACGGCTCTTCTATGATCCCGCATCTCGGCGGGAGTATCTGACATTACAAGGAAACCGTTGCGCATTGCGCGAGTATAGGTTTCACCTACTGGGATAGGTCTACTTTTAAGCATCGCATGAAAATCTATTCTATCGGTTTTAAAGGTTTCTATTTTCCAATCACCTTTTTTCATTTCAGGTAAAGTTACTTTTTCCATCATGGCTTCTCCTTCGCTTCGATTATCGGAAGAACTCTCCGTACTGCCGCGCGTCCGTTACTGTTGAGTTGTCTCTGCCAGGCTTTATTGTAAGGAGACCATCTGAAGCCGTTCGATTTCAAGCAGGCTCTTATGTCCAGAGAAGGCTTGTCGGGGAAGAGAAGCTGAACTCTATTAAGCTCGACGTTCTCTAAGACTTCAACTCCCGCCCATTCAGTTTTCAGATTCTCGCAAGGTCGAATAGCATCTTCTCTCTGAAGGCCTGCAAGTCTCTCCTTTGCGCTCCGGATTTTAGCCGATAGATTTGTTAGCTCATAAGAAGGATACGGCTGCTTATTCCAAGAATAAGCTTCTTCTATTTGAGCTTCGAGTTTTTTTATCTTCTCATCATCAAATCCTAAAGCTTCAAGCTTTCCGGCGTCTCCGGTTTTTGCGTAAGTTCTCCAAGCTGCATTCATTGTCTTCATTTTCTTACTGCGCTCTTCGAGAGTCTCTATTTTCTCTTTTAAGAGCTTAACGGCTTCCGGGTCGTCCGAAGATATACTCGTATTGTTTTCGGCTGCTGCGGCCTTCTCTCTATAATATTCAGCCTTCTTTGATTCCTCTACAGACGCTCCCATCTTGTTCCAGATTTTGTCTCGATAATTGCGATCTCTTTTCTCGGAATGATGGCCAACTAAAATCGGCTGGCCGAACGGAATCACTGAAGACATTTTTCGCGACTGCTCAGAGAGATTACTAGACTTTTCCTCAGCATTCCCGGCTAAATCTTTGTAGCGGTCAATTCTTGCTTGTTTTCGTTCTTCATAAGAGCTCATCGCTTTTTCTCCTTTTTGGTTTTTTTACTCAAGAAATCTCTCAGCCTCTTCATCAAGCTGTCTCGTTTCCTCTAAGTATCTTTCGGCCTCTTCTTCTTCATCCGACCCTTCGTATTCGTTACCGTCTCGATCTCGGTCGAACTCATCATCCTTGAACTGATCCTCTCCGTAGTTTCCGGTTATGTAATTGTCAAGTCCTTGCAAGCTCATCTTTTTTCTCCTCTTTTGTCAAGGTTGTAACTTAAGAAGGAAAGCGTCACCCAGTTTTCAACTTTGAAGGCGACCGCGTCAGTCGAGACGTATTCGATTTCTAGTATCGACTTCGGAATCCAAACGTATTTTTCAGCGTCACCGATCTTTACTGCCAGTTCTGACTCGCTATGAATTGAGAACTGGCCGAGATCGTTTCCAAGTCCTTTCTGAAGGAAAATTGCATAACCTTTGAATTCTTCTGTTAGTTCGTTTTCCGTTGCTATAGTTACTTTATCAACCATCGGGTTTCTCCTTAAATTAAGTGTCAATGACTACTTATATATACGACAGTTTTAGGAGAAAGTCAAGCTTTTTTTGTTTTTTTCAAGTTTTTTTAAGACGATACCGAATACGATAAAAGCGGATTTTTAGCTTTCTCCTCTCACATTTAAAGATGTGATTGTTATGAACTCGTAACCGATAATTTGATTTTCTATGCAAAACTCCATTGCATGATTTTCAAATATTACCATCGGGTTAGAGTATTTTTCTATCATCAGATTAAGATAATAGTCTCTATCTTTGCCTTCGTCAAGAGCTTTGCCTCGCAAGTTTCGGATTATTTTTATAGTCTCTGGATTGACTATGTTTGTGCCTTGTTGATCTTTCATATTTTTTAACCTGTGCTTTCTTTGTTCTGAGTTCCGAACCCGAACGGAATCATCATAAGACCTTCGCATCCTTCAACCTTGCAGGTCTCCCCAATCTTGAATTTTTCTAAATCATATTCCTTTTTGCACTTCAGGCAAACTAGAACTTTCTCTTTCACTTAAAATGACCCTTATATTTTCGTTAAGCCAGAACCCTTTTCCATCAGTCGGTCTGCCATTCAGGACGATAATAAAATTGTAAAGCCTAATCTCCGGCAGATGCTTATAAATAGATTTATTAATAGTTCTCACCCATCCTAAATACCACCAATTCTCACCTGATAACCAATGTTTTCTCCTTTCATTTAGAAGATTCTCGACAAAGCTATACTCGAAGCGTTTGTACGCCTTCCCTTCTGCTCTTAGAATAAGAAGCGAACGATAAAAATAAACTACTCTTTCGTCCAGTTTTATCGTTTGCTCGTCAGTCTGGACATTTTTTATTCTTACTTCGGCTTCATCAAACTCGAAATCGTAAATTCCGTTAGTGAAGAGAATATTATTATTTTTCTGAGAGTTGCAGATTTGTTGTTCCATTGCTTGATATGTTTTCGATGATTTCCTTATACCGAAACTCGCATTTCGGTTTTTCTTTTTCGATGTACGGATCTAAAACATTCGCTGATCTTACTGGAATAACTATGTCTACTCTCCTGTTTCCATCTAAAATTACATCTAAGACAAATAGCAGAGCAAGATAAACAGGGAGCCCGTTCTCGGCTATCCCTCTAGGATTAACCGTACCTTGATTATCCATCGCTTTGTCGAGTCTCCGAGCAACCTCATCCTTGACTCTTTGACGTTGCTCCGGAGTAATTGGAAATTCCCTGGCTATCATTCCTTGAAGCCTTCCGGAACTCCATTTTTTAGATAAATAGGCTCGTCGCACCTGAAGCACTGGAAATACATTTGGCCGAGTCTATTTTTATGGTACTCATGTTTCATTCGGCTTATATAATTAGATAGCATAAACTTTATCTCTCTGCCGATTCTAGTATTTGCTCCGACCATTGTATTTTGTTTGCAAGAGGGGCAGATAAGCTCTACTGGCTTAACCTCTTCTACTGCTTCCTTCTTCTTTGCTTTTGCTGTTGACATTTTTTACTCTCCTTTTAAAAATGATACAAAAATAGGTTTCGCTGTTCCTATCGCCTGGATTGTTCCGTCATCGGCATTCTTAAATGAACTCCATTCAATTTCCGACATCAAGTATTTTTCATAACAGTACGAACCATCTTTCTGTAAAAGTGGGATTGTTCGAGTAATTTGCTTTTTCAGTCCCAATGATCCGATTTGAAAAGCTGTTACATCTATCGGATCGCTTAAGACTGTCTCGAACTCTACTCTCCGTCCGGTATAGACAGAACCGTTGCCGTTCTTTTTGCTTGCAGCCATGAGATTGCATCGCTTAAAAGTTGATACGTTCTCGATTCGTTTTCTCTTGAACATTGAATGTCAATGTCTCCGTCGTTAAACATTACTAGTCGAACCTCGAAGTCAACCTCTTTCTCCGACAATCCTTCGGCGACTGTTTTCATTACATAAGAATTGCTTTTGTCATCAAAAAATGCCGATACTGAATCTCCGTTTTTTGATTCGGCCATTACTGAGCACACTCCTGATCGAGTATCTCTACCGCGATCGCTCCCGCTTTACTACCGCGAATCTTCTTAAATGAAATCCTACCTCCAGTATAGCCTTCGTATGTTCTGACAATCGTAGTTTCGGCAGGAGCCGAGCGAGTCTCCGTTATACTTATTTCTTCGTCTGGGAATCCTGCGACTTGAGCAAGATAATCATTCGGAGCCGACTGATCTATGATACCAATGAAACCGACTGTAATATTTGTTGTGTCGCAAAGAACAGGAAAAGGCACTGGAATGAAAGTTGTATCGCAAGGGACTAGAACAAAAGTTGTGTCACAAGGAACCAGATCGTCGGGAACGTCCGGCGGCTTAGTCGGAGGATCATTTTCACAGGAAACAAGAGCGATTAGTGCACAGATTAATATAAAAAATTTTAGCTTCATGACTACTTTACTCCTTTTTAGTGATTATCATACCTCTATAGGAAACGTATCTTCTTCAAATTTAATTTTGTTTTTTCTCAATAGAGAGATAAATTTTCTTATCTTGCTATCGTCTTCGTGAGAGACAACGAAAGTATCTGCTGTTCTCACTTCGACATCAAGGCCTTTAAAAATCTCCTGCATATCTTCAGGCTCTTTTGAGAAAGCTAGGTTCACTGTAGGAAAATCGACTTCGAGAAGAGTTATTTTTTTCTCTAGCAAGAGGCTACACCTTCGGCTCAAATAAGATCGGTTTCCCGGATTTCTTCTTTTCTCCGCCAAACACTTTCGTATGAGCAAATCTTCCAGAGATTATTTCCGCCTTGATAACTCGCGGAAACGCTTTGCAGGAAACCATGTCCTTATTAAGATGCTTACACAAAAAACAGCTTACATCTACAGGATTATCTAGCTGTTTAATTATTGAATCTATCGTCCGATCTTCAACATCAACTTCATCTAATTCCGCCATATCGAATCCTTTAATCTAATGAGCTTGCAATTAATTTTGGTAATTCTCCGAAATCAACATCTGTATCATAATGGACCCAATCATCGAAAAAAGATTTCAAGGCATTAAATGTCCCAATCGGTCTGCCATCCTGAGTAATAATATACGCCGGATCGACAAATCTTTTTGATTTCCCAAGAAACCTTCCGATAGCTCTTTCGATAGATTTATCTAATGGGAGATCGGCAAATGCTGCCTTTATAATATACCCCCTATCTCTAAATCCTTGCATCATCTTCCTGATTTTATCGACGCTACCCATAGTTCCGTCATAGAGAATGTGCCTGTTTTCAATAGTAGCTAAACGCATTGCTATGTCTATTACATAATCCGATTCTTCGTGATATAGGGCTGCTCTCCACCCTAATTGCTCTATTCCGTCAAATTTTGCTAAGGAAGCCTTGATCGCATCACTGTCAATATGAACATACTTTTTCTTCCACCCTGGGAACGCGACCTTCAGCATCCCAGATTTTCCGCTTCCTGGGTATCCTCCGGTAGCTAAAATTTCCTGCTGTCCCGCTTTCGCTATTCTCCCATCATCTACTATTTTTCGAGCAAGATCGAAATGAAGTTTTTGTCTTTCTTTAGTAAATTCTCCCGTCTTCTTGTTAAAGTGTTTTTCGAGCGATGTCTTGCTCTTAGTTATTTTCAATCTAGCTTCGGCCATTTTTTCTATAGCCTGGTCTTTCGTCTGCCCTACTTTTTTTAAAATTTTCTTTGCGTGAGCACTTTCAAGTTGAACAGACTTTTTATATTTTACCTTTAAGCTTCCGGAAACTTTGTTAGCCGCTAAGGCTTTTTCTTCAAGTTCTTTCGCTCTTCTCGCTGCAACCTTGAGTCGTTCCATTAAAGAGTTGAATTCGCCTCTACTAATAGCAAAATAAGTCTTTCCATTTATGTCTATTCTCCGGTGAATTCCCAAAACCCGGTAATATTCATTGATGTCATTCCACTGAACCTTCGAGCCTCGCGCATTGAACCGGATAAACTCATTAGCCTTCGAGAGAGTATTCGCCTCCGCTTTTAATATGTTCTCGAATCCTACTCCGAATTTTGATTGAGTGAATAAATTAGTCGGAAGGTCTTGAACTCTAACTAAAACCATGCTAGTCGCTCTATCGATCGGATCGACAACATTGAAAAAATTGTTAATCGCTCTCCGATTGTTTTGGAATCCCGCTGTAGCTTTGGGGAACGAGATCCCGCCGAGACTCTCTATTCTTCCGGACACTTCCTTAAATGAGGTCGGAACAAACATTCCGTTCTTATTGATAACTAGCTTCTCAAGAGGGAACTTCTCTCTCTTCCAGAAATCGTACAGCTTATTGTTACCGAAGATTTTACGCTGATCCGCCTCGCTCATTCTCAAAAACTTTGACTTCATGTTAGGCAACGATCTTGCGCTAATCTTAAAGGCCGACTGTTTATCAAGCGCGACGTCTTCTCGATCTATGCCGAGATCATCATAGGTAGCAACCTGCGTGACGAAAGTGCAACCTCCATTTTTGTGATCTGAAATTATTTCATGTAGACCCGACAGGCCAAAGTGTTCCTTCGGGTCAACCGTCGAGAATAATGCAGTTTGACACTACAATGTTCTCGACGATATAGGTGGCATCACCACCCTTCATAGCTAAATTGTAAACCAAGCCCTTGAAATATTTTTTCTTAATAGACTTAATATTAATCTAACTCACCCCCTTCTTATATTTAACGGAAGGTTAAATGCTTCTTCAATAGTCCAACCTCTTCTCAACCGATTTCGCAATACATCTGCCTTGAACCCCAACTCATCTGACCATTGCTTTCGAGTTTGAGTCTTCCCTTTGTATGTAATTCTCACATTACCACGATGATTGTTGTTTTGAATTTCTATCGTTGCCCATCTAATAATATATCAAGGTCGATAAGTTCATTTTGTTTTCATCACGTTTATGTTTGCGTCTTTCATTTTTCTAATGAATTGCCCCAAATCTGTCCTCATACTTCTCAATCTTGTTGACATAATATCGGTTGCCGGTATTTTCGGAGTATGCAAATATGCTTTCTTTACAATTCCATATAAAAGCTGAAGCTCTTCATTGTTCAAAGTAATTATTAATCTTCGATGACCATTGGCACTAATTTCTTCCTCTAAAACTTTCATAGTTTTTTCCTATTAATTTGGACGCAAACAATTAAACAAACAGCTCAATAAGTTCATCCGTAGTCCTTACATTGTCTGCTCTGACTTTCAATTTTCGATCGTTCCTTCTCACAAATATTTTGTGATTCGGAGTCGGAGTTATTTTCTGTCCGTTTTCTAGTTCAATCTCGATAAGGTCTCCTTCATATTCATTGCAATGGACTTGCTCTACATAATCAAGAATGCCTGACCCGTTGTAAATTACATCTCCTATTTTAATATTTTCGATTAGCATTTCTCCGTTAATCGTTCTTTCACTCTGCTCATTAGAGTAAGGAGATTTAAAATACCATCTATCGTCTGAGTCATTCGCAGTCGATATAGTATGTCCCGCTGGGAAGCATGCTATGCAGCTTCTTCCACCAGACGTTACTCTCATTAACATAGTTACTTTCTTCTTATTGAATAAAGATAGCATCGAAGTTGCTCCGGCGGCTGCACGCTGATGCGCCCCCCTCATTACGCCCATTGCGCCCTTGACGAGCTCGGTTCTTTCTATCTTTTTCGCCATCATATTAAAGGCTCTTGAAATGTAGGTTTTCTTCGATACGCCCCTCTCTATGCTTTGCCGAGTCGTCCGGATAAGTCCTTTCTGTATCTTTCCTACATGAAGAGTCGAGATCCCGCCGAGCAAGTCGGCAGGCGACAATCCGGCGGCCTCCTGTCCTTCCGCAAATAGCAAGAAATCGTCATCGATCTTTCCGGTTCCTATTACTAAAATAAACCCGTCGTCCCGATCGTCACTTGGATGAGAAGTTAGAAAGGATTCTATGAGTTTCTCCGTTTTCCTTATTTGATTCATCAACTCTGCTTCCGTTACTTCTCGTCCGGTGAGAAACTTTAACTCTAGTTCTGAGTCAATGAAGTCTAATTTTTTAACGTTCTTTCGATAGACGGTCTTGCTTACTTTGTGCCTTTTCCGGATAGGATAAATTTCCTCGAACTTATTGTGCATTCTGTCTATCGTATCCATGAAGGCTAACTCCTGAACATCATTCGAGTCCTTCTCTACTCTCGCGTCGAATTTTCGATACGGAATCACAAGATCGACATTGATCGCTCTCCTTCTGACTTTCCGCCACTTCTCTTTGCTTATCTTCCCGCCTACATAGATTCGATTAGCGAGACGGTTCAGGAAGACAATAAGATCGGCGTCGAGCTTATCTGTAGCATCTCTGAGTAAACCACCTACTCTATGAAAGCTACCGATTAGCTTGCGCTCTCGTTTCCGATGAATCCTGTTAAGCTTCAGTCCGAAGCTACGTAACGATATCGGCAAAAAACTTCTCCTCTTCTATAAAAATAAACTCGGCTCTTGATAACAGCGTTTCTTTGCCATCTCTATATATTCCATTTTTAATTCACATATTACACCGCAGCGGCCAAGTCTATCGGCTACGTTCTT
>SDBV01008666.1_pt1 | contig 13670 bp, 11 predicted proteins | sample 2277081 | NCBI WGS metagenome assembly SDBV01 (sample SAMN10402039, study PRJNA504765) | marine sediment metagenome | isolation source: marine sediment core GS10_PC15, 223 cmbsf | place: Arctic Ocean: Southern Knipovich Ridge | collected 2010 | reverse complement strand
TGACGGCTAATCGCTAAGAATAACTAGTGATTAAGTTCATTATTTTTCGCTGGGAAAATCCTGAGTTCTCGATTCTAACTCGGCAATGATATGCTGATTCGCTGCAGGAAATGTTATTTTTTTTAATTCATCTAGCATGACCCACCGTAATGCTTGGCCTTCAAGTCCGGAAGGTTTTCCGCTAAATTCGCTGACATACCAACAATTCAAATAAACCTGTTTTTCCGTGTATTCATATGAAAGATTCGTTAATGTTTGCGCTTGCAAAACGGTTATACCTACCTCTTCTTTTAATTCACGACACAACGCTTCATAAGCTGTTTCAAATATTTCAATTTTACCGCCTGGAAATTCCCATAATTCACCTTGCTCGGCATCAATAGAACGACGTGCAATTAAAATTTCATGGTTAGCGTTCACCACAACACCAAGTGCGACTTGAATGATCTTTTGCGGCATTTTGATCTCGTTCTTAAAAACTCGGCCGAAAGCGACCGAGATTTTTCTCATTTGATTTCGCCTGCGCGAAGCAAGTTCGCGCTAAATTGACACGACTATAATTTTCCGTGACATTGCTTATACTTTTTACTCGAACCACAAGGGCAGGGTTCGTTGCGCCCAACTTTAGGTTGTTCACGCACATAAGGTTGAACAGGTTCCATTTCTTCTTCGCCCAAAGCCTGAGGTTGCTCTGGCCTTGCTTGTGCTTCTGCCTCAGGAGAAGGTAGCATGCTTGTCGTTTCTGCATGATGATAGTGTAGATGTGCTGCAGGTTGTTGTGCTGGAGCATATTGCGCTTCTTCGGTACTAATTTCAACACGAGACAACATTGCAATTAATTCGTATTTTAGATTCTCTAACAGGCTAGTAAACATTTCAAAAGATTCACGTTTGTATTCTTGGGTTGGATTCTTTTGGGCATAACCCCGCAAATGAATGCCTTGGCGTAGATGATCCATCGCTGCCAAATGATCTTTCCAGTGACTATCCAGCAATTGCAACATAATCGCTTTTTCAACATGACGCATTGCATCCGGCCCATATCGCTCTTCTTTCTGTTGATAAGCTTGCTCGATTTCTTGAAAAATGCGTTGATGCAATGTTTCTTCATGCAAGCTTTCATCTTTCTCTAGCCAGTCACTAATATCCAGCTTCATACCAAAGTCTTGATTAATTTGCCGCTCTAATCCAGCGATATCCCATTGTTCTTCTAAACTTTGTGGCGGTATATATTGACCCAGCATTGCTGTGACAACTTCTTCCCGAATTTGTTTCACGGACTCTGCTATTTCTTCAGCCTTTAGCAATTCAAGGCGTTGTTGATAAATGACTTTACGTTGATCGTTAGCCACATCATCGTATTCGAGTAGGTTTTTTCGAATATCAAAGTTTAACCCTTCAACTCGTTTTTGTGCATTTTCAATAGCGCGGCTAATCCAAGGATGCTGGATAACATCGCCTTCTTTAATGCCAAGCTTACGCATTAAATTCGACATGCGCTCAGCTGCAAAAATACGCAATAAGTTATCTTCCATCGATAAATAAAACTGAGAACTACCACAATCCCCTTGACGACCGGAACGACCACGCAGCTGATTATCAATACGTCGTGATTCATGGCGTTCGGTACCCAATACGTGCAAGCCTCCTGATGCGATGACTTCTTCATGATTCTTCTGCCAATCAGTTTTATGTTCTGCAATTTGTGCTTCTGTCGCATTGTCTAATTCAGCCAACTCTACTTCCAAACTACCGCCTAATACAATATCTGTACCACGACCAGCCATGTTAGTCGCAATAGTAACTGATTGTGAACAACCCGCTTCAGCAATTATTTTAGCTTCTTTTTCATGGTGTTTAGCATTGAGCACTTGGTGTTTAATATCTGCTTTAGTCAGCATTTGTGATAACCGTTCAGAGTTTTCAATCGATGCTGCACCCACTAATACCGGTTGCTGACGTTTTTGACAATCTTCAATATCGGCTAAAATCGCTTTAAATTTATCTTTCTCAGTTAAATAAATTTGGTCGGACCGATCGTCACGAGTCATGAGCACATTGGTTGGAATCACCACAACTTCTAAGCCGTATATTTTCATAAACTCGAATGCTTCAGTATCGGCCGTTCCTGTCATACCTGATAATTTTTGATAAAGACGGAAATAATTCTGTAATGTAATGGTCGCTAACGTTTGGTTTTCTAATTGCACAGGCACGCCTTCTTTCGCTTCCACCGCTTGATGCAAACCTTCAGACCAACGTCGACCCTCCATAATGCGACCCGTATGTTCATCAACGATCGCAATTTCATTATTTTTAACGACATAATGCACATCACGTTGATACAAAGTATGCGCTCTTAGCGCCGCATAAAAATAATGCATTTTAGTGATATTAGTAAGGTCGTATAAACTCTCACCGGATTTAAGAAGACCTTCGTTAATCATAAGTTGTTCGACATGTTGATGGCCTTGCTCGGTTAAAAAGGCTTGTCGATTCTTCTCATCTAAGGTGTAGTCACCTCGATCTTGTTCTGGCACTTCTTCTTCTTTTTGCCCTTCTTTCATTTTCTGTAATTTTAATTTTGGAATGAGTTTGTCAACCTTGCCGTAAAGATCAGATGATTCCTCAGCTTGACCGGAAATAATTAATGGCGTTCGCGCCTCATCAATTAAAATGGAATCGACTTCATCAATGACCGCGTAATTGAGTGGGCGCTGTACTCGCTGTTCTAAATCAAACACCATATTATCGCGCAGATAATCAAACCCGAATTCGTTATTAGTGCCATAAGTAATATCGGCCGCATACGCCGCTTGTTTTTGTTCGTGATCCATATTCGCTATATTGGTATCAACGTTGAGCCCTAAAAAATTATAAATAGGCGCCATCCATTCGGCATCCCGTTTTGCAAGGTAATCATTCACCGTAACCACATGCACCCCTTTACCTTCAAGTGCATTTAAGTAGGTCGCTAAGGTTGCCGCCAACGTTTTACCTTCACCCGTTCGCATTTCGGCAATCTTACCGAAATGCAACACCATCCCCCCGATTAACTGCACATCGAAATGTCGCAATCCTAATGTGCGCAGGCTGGCTTCGCGAACAACAGCAAACGCTTCGGGTAGTAAATCGTTAAGTTTAGTACCTTCTTGTAATCGCTTCTTAAACTCATCGGTTTTAGCACGTAATGCCTCATCACCCAACGCGTGTATCTCAGGCTCCAGGGCATTAATTTTTGTCACTACTTTGCTATAAATACGCAATAGTCGATCATTACGTGTGCCTACGATGTTTTTTAATATTTTTAGCATATTGGTACCATAAATCGTTTCAAATTAAACTAGTTAAACAGACCATTTTCTCATAGAATAGTCTTTATGAAAACTCAATATCATCTTAATCCACTGGAACCTAACCTACAACAAGACCCTCAGCCGATCAGCAAATTGCTGTGCAATCAAACTCTCCAAGCACTTGTACACAAAGCCCAGCAAATGATCGAGGTCAATGAGCTGCTCAATGAGCTTTTACCAAGCCAGCTCTTAGGGCATGTGCGTTGCATGAATATCGATGCTGATCATTTAGTGATTAGCGTTGACAGTGCTGCCTGGGTGACTCGATTGCGTTGTTGTGAAGTCGCGTTAATCGCAAAGCTTAACATCTATCCATTTCTCAAAAACGTCCAATCATTGAAAATCAAAGTTCGCCCAAAGAATGGATAAGCTAAAACAGTTAGAAACTCATACGGCTTCAGCTAATGCCGGTATAAAAGAAATTGGTATTTTTTTAGAGTCTTTATAAGTGACAACTTCCCATGCATCCTGCCTGGCCATGAGCTGCTTGAGTAGACGGCTATTCATGGCGTGGCCAGATTTGTAACCCGTGAAAGCCCCGATCACACTGTGCCCTAGTAAATAAAGATCACCAATCACATCTAGAATTTTATGTTTGACAAATTCATCGGGATAGCGCAAACCATCGGCATTTAAGATTTTAAATTCATCTAACACAATGGTGTTATCTAAGCTTGCACCAAGTGCTAAATTATTTTTACGGATGTATTCATAATCTGATAAAAATCCAAAGGTGCGTGCACGCGCAACTTCTTTAATATAAGACGTTGTCGAAAAATCAACCGTAGCAGATTTGGTACTCTCCGCTATAATGGGATGATCGAAATCGATTCCAAATTGAACTTTAAAGCCATTATAAGGCTCAATCATCACTAGTTTATCGCCTTCTTTCACAACAATTTTTTTCTTGATGCGTAGAAATTTCTTGGCAGCATTTTGCTCTTTGATACCAGCTGATTGAATTAAAAATATAAAAGGCGCAGCACTGCCGTCCATAATGGGAACTTCTGGTGAAGTTAGGCCAATATAGGCATTATCGATACCCGCTCCTGCAAGCGCAGAAGACAAATGCTCAACCGTATCAATACGCGCACCATCTTTAGCAAGGCAAGTGCATAAACTCGTATCACCAATATTTTTTGGATGAGCAGGAATTTCAACAACAGGGTCTAGATCTTCTCGTCGGAAAACAATACCGGTGTCGATCGGGGCGGGTCTTAGTGTAAGGTAAACTTTCTTGCCAGTATGAACACCTATTCCTGTGGCCCTGATGACGTTTCTCAAAGTGCGTTGGTTGATCATAAGAAGCTATTAATCCCTATCATTAAAAAAGCTGCGATTCTAACACATCCTTATCTATAAACAAATGAATTGAAACAGCTATTCTTCCTCTTGGCGACGCAGAAAAGCTGGGATATCCAAATACTCTAATTCCTTCTCCCGATGACCTTCCTCAGCATCAGTGGTGAGTTTTTCAGCATCTTGATTGCGAATATAGGTGGGCCTTTCAAGTTGGTGAATATCCAAGGTACCATCATTTTTCGTATTCTTCACCGCCTGTAAGTGAACACCTCCTGTTCTGCTACCTTGGCCACCCAGCCCAGTGACAACCACTGTTACTCTGAGTTCATCGCTCATATCTGGATCAATCACTGTGCCTACAACAACTGTCGCATTTTCAGACGTAAATGATTTAACGGCATCACCAACGGCTTCAAACTCGCCAATGGACATATCCATGCCCGCCGTAATATTAACCAATACACCACGCGCTCCAGAGAAATCGATATCTTCTAATAGCGGGCTTGCAATCGCTGCTTCTGCAGCTTCGCGAGCACGATTCTCGCCACTGCTCACGCCAGTTCCCATCATCGCCATACCCATTTCAGACATCACCGTGCGTACATCTGCGAAATCCACATTGATTAAACCAGGACGAGTAATGAGATCTGCAATGCCCTGAACCGCACCAAGTAATACATTATTAGCAGCTTTAAACGCATTGAGCAAACTGATATTTTTACCCAATACACTCAACAATTTATTATTAGGAATCGTAATTAAAGAATCCACAAATTTAGCTAACCCCTTGATACCATCTTCTGCAACCTCCATACGTTTTCGGCCTTCGAAAGCAAAGGGTTTAGTCACGACGGCAACGGTTAATATACCCATTTCCTTGGCAATTTCAGCAATAATGGGTGCAGCACCTGTCCCCGTTCCACCACCCATTCCAGCGGTAATGAACACCATATCGGTCCCTTCGAGCGTTTCATGAATGCGATCTCTTGCTTCTTCAGCAGCTTGTCGGCCTACTTCAGGATCGGCACCTGCACCTAATCCCTTGGTGATTTCTTCTCCCAATTGCAACTTCATGCGAGCGCTTGAGCGCCCTATCGCTTGGGCATCTGTATTCATCGCCACAAAATCAACGCCTTCAACGCTTTGTTCGGCCATCATGTGTTCAAGGGCATTACCACCGCCACCACCAATACCGATGACTTTGATCTGTGCATTATGTGAGGGGTTATCGCCAAGCTCAAACATTGCAACTCTCCTATACGTTAAAAGAAAATTCTCTAAAAGTTTCCATCAAACCAACTGCGCATTCGCGACCAAATCCCTGAAACTCCGCGCTCTATTTCAAATCCCATCGGATTTTTTTGCTGCTCGAAACCATGAACTAATAATCCAACGGCTGTCGCATAAGTTGGATTTTCACGCACATCAATTAATCCTCGCACGTTTTGAGGACTGCCTAAGCGCACTGGCATTTGTAGTATCGATTCCGCCAATTCTGAGGCTCCTTCAACCTTGGCCGCTCCTCCGGTTAATACTACGCCTGCGGTAATTAAATCTTCAAAACCACTGCGACGTATTTCTGCAGCGACTAATGCAAACAATTCTTCATATCGCGCAACAATCACTTGAGCCAATGCTTTTTTATGAAACTTTTTAGGGGGGCGCTTTGCAACACTCGGCACTTGAATCGTTTCTTGAGGATCTACTCGATGCGGAATAACGCCACCATGTTTAACTTTAATTTCTTCAGCATATTGAGTGGGTGTGCGAAGTGCTACTGCAACATCATTGGTAGCATGATCACCTGCAATTGGAATGACCGCTGTATGACGAATAGCCCCTTCAGTAAAAATAGCAATATCGGTAGTGCCACCGCCGATATCAACCATACAAACACCAAGCTCTTTTTCATCCTCAGTTAATACTGAATGGCTGGAAGCCAACTGCTGTAAAATAATATCGCCCACTTGCAAACCACAACGCCGTACACATTTTGTGATGTTTTGAGCCGCGGAAACAGCGCCTGAGACAATATGGACTTTCGCTTCCAAGCGCACTCCAAACATCCCGACCGGTTCTCGCACACCTTCTTGTTGGTCGACAATAAATTCTTGTGGCAGGATATGAAGAATTTTTTGATCGGATGGAATGGCCACTGCTTTAGCAGCATCAATCACTCGATCGACATCAATCTGATTCACCTCGCGATCACGAATCGCTACTATGCCGTGAGAATTCATGCTTCGAATATGACTGCCTGAAATGCCTGTAAATGCTGAATGGATATCACAACCTGCCATCAGTTCAGCTTCTTCGACAGCACGTGAAATGGATTGCACAGTGGCTTCGATATTGATGACCACACCGCGCTTCAAACCCCGGGAGGGATGAGAACCAAAACCTACAACTTCGATATACTCATCATTAGCTATTTCACCCACTAATACAGCGACTTTGCTGGTTCCGATATCAAGCGCAACAATAAGATTTTTGTCTGGCTTCTTCTTCGACATGTCCGTCACGGTCTCCCTGTGCTATACACCCCCTGACGGGCGGGATTAAGTTTAAGCTGATAAATCATTAGTATAATGTAAAGTGATAAAGATCACCATCATAAAATCAATAAATGTTATTATTTTTTGAATTTTCTTACAATCTTTTATATTTCAAAAGATTAAAATCTACTTATGATGTTTAAAATGAGATAAACGTTATAACTATAGATTATTTTTTGCCCAATGAAGCTGATTTTCGCCAGCGTATGGCAAGCCCATTCGGATAGCGCAAATCAACTCGCGCCACTCGCTTGCCCTGGGCTCCTATGATGCGAGGATACAATTGAGTAAACAAACGCAACCGTTGCATCATTTTATTTCTACCCAGCATCAACTCTATCCCATTACGCAATAATAAATGCCACGCAAGGCGCTGACTCAAACGTAATTCACGAATCGACAAGCCTAATGTCGACAACTCCTGATTAAACTGCTGGTATTGGCTTAGAACTTTTTTTGCACTCTCATCTGGCCCGAGCAATAACGGCAAATCTTGCGGAATAGTCTTTGGTTTTGGGTAAAATAATGTCCCTTGTTTGTTAATTAACGCCTTTTCGCCCCATCTTGCCACGGGTTGGCGTTCTTGGACGATGATCTCTAAAGTACTTGGCCATATTTTTCTGACAGATACAGACTCAATCCAAGGTAACTCTACCAAAGATTGCTTCAACTTCTTTATATCTATAGAAAAAAATCCGCCATTAATATGGCTTTTCACAGTTTGTTTTAATTGCCGAGCAGGAATATGGTTCGCACTGGCATCAATTTTAATCCATTTAAATGGGAGTGTGGCTGGGTTTTCGAGCTGCAAATAAAACCAATAGCCTAAGCAAATGAGCGAGGCGATGACTACTGCAGATAACACAGGCACGAGCCAAGCCCGCAGGTGGCCACTATTTTGGCTTTTGCGATTATTTTTTGAATAATTAAGCGTCCTTTTCTTCATAGTAGGCTATTTGCCATAAATCCAGTGAGATTATATTCAATTTTTCACGTGCTTATCAGCACAAAACACATTAACACAAACACATATAAATCTATTTTCTTCAGAAAACCTTTTTAAGTCAATCTTATTCAAAGCAATCTTGCTATTTCAATCAAAGACTTTTAACACATTTTTAACATAGTAGATGACATAATTTAGTGATTATCTGGCTACGGACTACGCCTCACCACTTTCTTAATTAACCATTAATTACAAGATTGATCAATTTTTGATGTTTGTTTTATTGACAACTCAGGTACTTTTCGATAAAGTTCCCGAACTCCCTATAGGGAATAGGGGGTGACAATAAACAATCTTAATTGAGGTACTAAAATGAAAAAGACAATTTTAGCTGCTGCAGTCAGCACTCTAATAGCAATTCCTTTTTTTGCTTATGCAAGTAATTCTTTTTTTATTACTAATCATGGCAAAAACAGTGAATCTTTGACGATAACTAAGGCTGTTTACGGCTCTTTGTATAAGGGCGATACCAACCATGACGCAAGTAGCGAGACTAAAATTACTTCGAAGTATACAATCGCTGCGCGTACACCTCTTGTTGGTGCATTTTATGCGGAAAAAGTAAACGCCAACAACAAAAGAGCTCCAGCAACTGTATATTTTACTTTGCAAAAATCTAATGGCAATCGAATCTGTGAGTTCAAAGCAACTGATGGTACTGTTATAAAATATTATAAAACATTACCAAAGAACACTGATGAGAGACACCAGGCTAACAGACCTGGCTGTGATGTTTATTCAGTTGCCAACGGAAATACGATCGTCGTTCATGAAGCAGGCGGAAATGGCGGAATTTGGAACAAAATTCCACACTAAAATAAAGTAACAAACTTTATACTTCAAAAAGCCCATAGCGATATGGGCTTTTTTTCTGTAGCAAATTATTTCGTAACTAATCGCCCGTCATTGTAGCGAAAGCCGGAATCCAGGCGCGTTTTGCGCGCCAACGCACGCAGTGCGTTATGGATCCCGCGGTCAAGCCGCGGGATGACGAGGTAAGCTGCGGGATGACACGGTGTGAGCAGTTACATTGTTTTTATCATAAAAAATATAAATTACATCAATTCCGGCTCACCAATAATATGAACCTCAGGCGTGAGCATCACTTCATGATGCTTCCAAACTTGGTCTTTAACATAATAAATTAGGTTTTCAATCTCCTTTGCACTGGCATGCCCATCATTAATAATAAAATTAGCATGTTTTTCTGAAACGGATGCCCCACCTTCACGCACACCTTTTAAACCTGCCGTTTCAATTAAACGCGCCGCATAATCACCTGGTGGGTTTCTAAAAACCGAACCACAACTTAAAATTCCAATCGGCTGTGAGTGGTCACGTTGATTTAATAATTCCCGTATCGCCAATTTAGCGTGATCCTTATTTCCCATTTGAAAACGAAAATGCCCCGCTGCGAAATACGTTTTTGCTCGCGCGCTCACTTGCCGATAATTCACATCAAAATCCCGTGGTTCTTTAACTTCAATGTTGCCTTCTGCATTAATGACTTCAACAGCCACAACATGTTCCCAAGTCTCACCAGTAAATGCACCCGCATTCATCGCTAAAGCACCACCAACTGTGCCTGGAATACCCGCAAAAAAAGCACCAGCCTCAAAGCCCTCTCGCGCACAACACTTGGCTAATTTAGCACAAGTCACTCCTGCTTCTGCACGAATAATACATGGATCGATCAGGTTTATTTTATTCAATCGATTTAAAGTAAAAATAACCGTTCCATTAAATCCGCCATCGCGAAAAAGTGTATTACTGCCTAAACCCAACCAATGCAATGCTTCTTGTTCTGGAAGTTGTCGAATAAAATTTTGAAGGTCCGCTAAATGGGCGGGCCGATAAAAACATTGGGCAGGGCCACCGACACGCCATGACGTATAACGAGCGAGGGGGTGATTAAGTTTTAAATCGCCTGCTAAATTTTTAAATTCATTAACATTCATCTTTAGATACTAATTGTTGAGCTATCTTTCCAATATTACCAGCGCCTTGCAACAAAACAATATCGTTTGGGCGCAATAATTGTTTTAACATTTTTGGCAAATGGGCTAACTCTGGCACAAACCAAGGTTTAATTTTACCTGCCGCTTCGATGGCTTGAGATAGATTTTCTGCGCTAATGCCCTCAATAACCTCCTCACCGGCCGCATAAATATCACTTAACACTAAAACATCGCTCTCACTTAACACATCTATAAATTGCTGCCAACAATCTTTTGTGCGCGTATAGCGATGTGGTTGAAAGACTAAGACCACTCGACGATCAGGCCAAGCTGTTTTTACTGCTAATAGTGTCGCTTTAACTTCGCAGGGATGATGGCCATAGTCTTCAAATAACAATGCACAACCTTCTTGAAGTGTAATATCACCATGAGCAAAAAATCGTCTTCTGACTCCAGGGAAAGTATTAAATGCTGGTAATAGCAGTTGATCTGAAATGTTTAATTCCACAGCCAAACTCACTACGGCCAGCGCATTTAAAATGTTATGTTGTCCGGGTAGTAAATTTAGTTTTAACGGCACAGGTGCTCGACCTTCTCGGTTAACTGTGATCGATGTTTCAAGCCCTCGCGAAACAAAATCAGTTGCACGAATATCGGCATCTGGATTAAAACCATAAGTGAGTATTCGACTGGTTATTTTAGGGATAAGTGCTCTGATGACTGGATCATCAATACATAAGATCGCCAGTCCATCGTCTGGTAGTCGATTTAAAAATTTCAAAAAACAGGCTTTTAAAACATCGAAATTATTATCATAGGCATTTAAATGATCCTCATCTATATTTGTTACAATGGCTATTTTAGGTTTTAGATGAAGAAAAGATGCATCACTTTCATCGGCCTCAACCACAAAATAATGATCATCCCCTAAACGAACATTGCTTTCGGTATTATTTAATACACCACCAATCACATAAGTCGGCTCAACACCTGCTTGCATCAGCATATGCGCGGCCAATGCAGACGTAGTGGTTTTACCATGAGTACCACTGACGGCAATGCTCACTTCTGATTGCATTAATTCAGCTAACAACTGTCCTCTTCTAATCACTGGAATGCCAGCGCTTTCTGCCGCTATTAATTCTGGATTCTGTTTTGCAATCGCGCTTGAATAAATGACCGCATCAGCATCACGAATATTATCTTCGCAATGACCATGACAATAGTGAATCCCTAATTTTTTAAGCCTCTTTATATTACTACCTTCTCTGACATCAGATCCTGAAATAACGTAACCTTTTCTCATTAAAAACTCAGCAATGCCACTCACACCGATGCCGCCTATCCCTAAACAGTGAATACGTTTAATTGCAGGATTATTCAATAGTGCCATCGATTTTCTCTCTTATGCCGTTTTCATCAGCCGCATACAAGCCCGAACCACCATTTCTGTCGCACCCGGATTAGCAATCGAGCGTGCTTTTTCAGCCATCTCATAGAGCATGGCCCGATTTTGTATACTCTCTTTTAATATAGCATTTAATCGAGCGGCCGATAGGTCTCGCTGTAAAATAATAGTGGCAGCCCCGGCCTGAGCTAGGTATAGGGCATTATAATACTGATGGTTATCGACTGCATGGGGTAGTGGAATCAGTACACTGGCTAGTCCAACTGCAGCGATTTCAGATACTGTTAAAGCACCGGCACGACAAATAGCAACATCAGCCCAGCTGTAGGCATCCACCATATCATCAATAAACGCGGATAATTTAGCACTGACGTTGATGGACTCATAGTCCTGTTGCATTTGCTCATAATCTAATGACCCCGTTTGATGCCATATTTCTATATCTTTCAAGCTATTTAATTGGCGTAATGCCTGTATCATTTGCTGATTAATGGGCCTTGCGCCTTGGCTTCCACCCAAAACCAAAACCCGCAACGCCCCCTGTCTGTTATGATAGCGCTCACCCGGTGAAATCACTGAAGCAATCTCTTTTCGAATGGGATTACCAATGGTTTGCACAGGGATACTTTTTGAGAATGCATCGGGAAAAGCCTGAAATACCTCTTTTGCAAATCGGGCTAGTATGCGATTCGTGTAGCCCGCAACAGAATTTTGCTCGTGAATGATTAAAGACTTACGCAATAGCCAGGCTGCTAATCCACCAGGGCCAGTCACAAAACCACCCATACCTAACACCAAATCAGGTTTGATACGATACATAATACGCAAAGCTTGCCAGGTGGCACGCAACATACGCCACGGCGCTAATAGCTTGGTAGCAATCCCTTTGCCACGCAAGCCACTGATAGAAAGATATTCAATCGGAAAATGTGGCGCAACCAGTTTACTCTCTAGCCCAATTTGCGAACCCAGCCAAAAAACCTCAACGGAATGTTGCGACAAAAGCTGCGCTACGGCTAACGCTGGAAAGATATGGCCACCTGTGCCACCCGCCATGATTAATATTCGTTTCACTATTTGCTGCGCCTATTACCTACCTGTGATCGAGAATGATAAGTCGCTTTAGTCATCTTACCAGCCACGTATTCGAGTTCATAACTCATTCGCAACATAATGCCAACCACCACAGAGTTAATCAACATACTACTACCACCATAACTAATAAACGGCAATGTTAATCCTTTAGTCGGCAACAAACCAATGTTAACACCAATATTAATTAATGCTTGCAAGGCAATCCAAATACCTATCCCATAGGCGAGATAGGCCGAAAATAAATGATTTTCCCTATGCGCACGTTGTCCAATACTGATGATTCTCACAACCAATAGCGTAAATAAACCGATTAATAAAAGCTCGCCAATCAATCCCAATTCTTCTCCAATGACAGCAAAAATAAAGTCGGTATGAGCTTCAGGTAGATAAAATAATTTCTGAATACTATTGCCCAACCCCACTCCAAATAATCCTCCGCGACCAAATGCAATTAAAGACTGCGTTAACTGATAACCGGATCCAAACTGTGCACTCCAAGGATTTAAAAAAGTAGTGAGCCGTTCTAGACGATATGGCGAAGTCACCGCCAATAATCCCATAGCGGCTACAACCAAAACAAATAATGAGGTAAACGGCAATAACCGCGCACCCGCTATAAATAATAACGCCAAAAATGTAATGGCAATGACCGTAACCGCACCAAAATCAGGCTCCAGCAATAATAGTATCCCAATGAACCCTAACAATATTATGGGTTTGATAAACCCAATCCATTGCGTTTGCACTTGATTTTGATAGCGCGCAAGATAACTGGCTAAATAAAGCAATGACAATAATTTCACAACTTCCGAGACTTGTAATGAGATAATACCCAGATTAATCCAGCGCCGACTACCATTGACGACTCGGCCAATCCCTGGAATAAGCACCGCCACTAACAATACAACACCGATTAAAATAAAATAACCGCTAAATTTCTCCCACAGTTTTAATGGAATGTGAGTGGTAAACCAAATAGCTGCTAAACCA
>SDBV01008665.1_pt1 | contig 13670 bp, 9 predicted proteins | sample 2277081 | NCBI WGS metagenome assembly SDBV01 (sample SAMN10402039, study PRJNA504765) | marine sediment metagenome | isolation source: marine sediment core GS10_PC15, 223 cmbsf | place: Arctic Ocean: Southern Knipovich Ridge | collected 2010 | reverse complement strand
TATCAATGAAAGCAAAGTTGAAAAAGCCCGGGAGATTCTAAGCGAAAAAGAACCCCTCTTCTTGAATCAGGAAGATCAGATCAACACGATTAAAGGGAAGATCATATCAGCGATCAACGATGCTGTCAAAAACAAGAATCTTGATGCAATTGGTAAGTTAAAGCAACTAATTGATAAACTTGAAATGGCAATATTTCAAGAATGAAAGGATTGGTTGAATTTGTAATATAATTCTTGATTCAGTAGCACGGGAATGCTCTATAATTAAAATCAAAAGTTCATTTTGGTCCTTTGATTTTAATCATCGGATGGAGCTGATCAATTAATAATTATGACATAGATTCTTCCCGATTTACGAATTGTACTAATTTCTCTTAATTAATACTTGTAAAAAACATCCAATCCATACGATTATATAAGATTAATCACTTTTAAAAATCTCCCAAATCTTTAAGTGAAGTTCCTTGAGTACAATAGCATAAAATTGAATGACAGATGGTCAATCATTTTTGGAGATTAAAAAGAATATTACTACATTTATAACTATAGCGAGAATAGAAGAACGAATTACATTTATTAAATAATAATTTATAAAATGAGAATTTTAATTATTTTAATTACGTTATTAATAGCAACTATCTCCTGTCGATCACAGACAGATGAACTTTATATATTGGAGAGAAAAGAAATAGAATTGAGAATAAACAGCGAGCATGAAATTTACATTGATAACCAGTTAACACCATTTGATAGTATTGGTAGAGAAATAATAAAATTGACCAAGGATTTTTCACAAGTTGAAATAGATAACTTTGTTGTAAGCTTGAACATTGACAAAGAAGTAAAAATTGGATTAATGAGTGATGTTCAAGAACAATTGAGAATAGTAAATGCGAGGCGAATTGTCTATAAAGCAAAATAAAATGTTTCAACTCAATTGCTAGATTGATGAGATGTTATTAATACAGGTTTAATTAGATTGTAAAATCAATCGATCACACTTCCCATCCTTTGTTGTCATGAGAGTAAATCTACTAGATCAATCACAATGACTCAAAGATTAAAAATCTCTAATGTACCTAAAGAAAGAACATGAAACCCGTTGGGTGAATTATATATTAATAAAAAAAGAATTAAAAAATGGGCTAAAATGCTGAAAACAGTATCTTAGAAATGTATACAAACCCAATATTTATGTCAAATATAGTAATTAACTACAAAAGAATTTTAGAAACAATTAATCCTTTATACCAATCTATTGAGCCAGTGACCAAAGTTGGTCGTAAACCAAAATGTCTGATATTGAGGTAGTTGCCTTAAGCCTTACTGCTGAATATATGTCAATCGATAGTGAAAACGCCCTTTTTGAAAGACTCAAGGGTTGTGTTATTGATAATTTACTTGAACGTAGCCAATTTAATAAATGACGTAGAAACCTATTCCTTCTTACCGAAAAGATCAGAAAGAAATTAAGCCTTAAATTTATTGAACACGAAGATTACTTCATTATAGATTCCATGCCTTTGGAAGTATGTAAGTTTTCCAGGCATTATCGTTCCAAAATATGTAAAGAAGATTTTGATACAGCCCCGTGAAAAAGGATTTTGTGCTTCTCAGAACATGTGGTTCTACGGGTATAAGTTACATGGTACATGTAGTATCTCTGGTGTGTTCCACTCTTTAGAGATTACAAAAGCTAATATACATGACGTAGCATACCTACCTGAGGTTAAACAACAACTGTCTGATTGTGTGCTACTTGGAGATAAGGGATACATCTCAGCTACACAACAGCTTGACTTATTTTACAGCGCAAATATCCGGCTTGAAACACTCATGAGGCGTAATCAAAAGAATTATGTCAAGCATCTTTTGTATTCCGTAAAGCACGTAAACGGATCGAAACATTGTTCTCTCAATTGTGTGATCAATTTATGATCAGAAGGAATTACACCAAATCTTTTGAAGGATTTAAAACCAGAATATTATCTAAAATCACCACACTAACTATTGTGCAATTTATCAATAGATTTGTCTTCGATAGAAATTTAAACAATATTAAAATTCAAATTACTTAATTCACCCAACGGGTAACATTAAGTTTTTGTATATATCTTTTTGAATGATGGTTATCACTTTTCTTCTAGTGTAGCTTTAAAATCTTCTTTATTATCGCCATTTGTTTATCTCAGTTTTTAGTTCACTTTTAGACATCATTCCCAATCGCTCAAGTTCAGCTTGTTTTATTTCCCCTTGTTTTGTTGAATGAAACTTACTATTAATACCCCTATCATGAGAGAGATGGTACATATATCCTTCTACCCTCTCAAATCTATATCCCAAAGTTTTCCATCGATTTACCCGTTCACCGTCTTCTCTGCCCCAACCGTAGAAAAACTCATTTTCTATCCCTGAGGCCAAATATGCTTTTCTATATGCAAAAAATCCGCCGCCTATTGGGTCTGGCGGATACAACTCCTTCATTTTCTTCTCATTCTCTTTTAAGACATTGATGTCTTTCGTTCGGATGTACAATTCCCTTACTATTTTGGAAGTATCTAAGGCCTTACCTTTATACGGGGAAGCAAAATCGGCTTTTTTATCCCTTATTAGATTTACAGCAGCAATCATTTGCTCTTTAGCAACTAATACGTCTGAATCCCAAAGTGCAACAATGGGGGTATTAACTTCCTGCACCATCTTATTTGTATAATATGTACGGTGGAAAATTGGGTCATAATCATTTTCAAAAGTATATTTCACATATTTTGGTAGGAGTCTAGTAAGAAGCTTATTATCGTGCGTTGCGGACTCCAATACATGAATATTAGTATCAAAATTTGTCATTAGAAAATCAACCAATTCGATCAGGTTTTCTATCCTGTCAATGGAATCCATTCTTTGTGAGAAAATGTAGGTTACATCAGATAAATCAATTTTTTTATTCATACTTATTATAGTTTTCTTCTAGTTATTCGCAAATTTTCTTAGTGGGTTAATAAAACTGTATATTAAACGAGTTTCCTCTGTAATGATATCGGCAGTGCCATCCATTTGATGAAAAAATTCTAGAGTTTCACCATATGTGGATTTCATACCTTCCTCAAGTAAAATTTCTGCTACATAACCTTCCTCTCCAGGTACCAAGGATATGGTTTTTATACGACCTATAAGAATCCCATGTTCTAAATACGGAAATCCTAAGAGTTTAATATTCACTTTTTGCCCGATGGCTATCTTCCCAAGACTTGATGAAGGAATAACTGATCTAGCTATGATAAGGGTCTCTTCATCAGGAATAATAGTAGCCAAATGTTCACCGATATTGATCACCTGGTTCTCACTCCAAAAGTTTGTAAAAGTAATTTTCCCATCAATTGGTGAAGTCAATATATAACTTTTAAACCAATCATTTAATTGAGTTTGAAGTGAAACCAATGCCTCATCCAAAACATTTATATACTTATTTAAATTAATTTCTTTTGATAATTTCAATTCCAAAAGGTTTTCCTTTAGTTGTAGCAAATTTAACTCTTCATTTCTCACAGAAAGCTCATAAGACAATATAGAAGACTTTTGGGCTAGAAAGGATTGAAAAGAATTCTCATAGTTTGTCTTAATAATTCCATAACCTCCTTTATAATAGGCTATTGAATCCTTCATAAAGATGCTTTTAACTAAACGAAATTCCTGCCGTTTTATTTCCCACTGTTTTAGTATTAATTTGTATTGCTTTTTATGAGTCAAAATCCTTATTTCAAGAAGCATTATTTTTTTACCAATAAGATCTTGTTCTATGTAGTAACCAAGGTTGTTGTATGTTTTTTGAAAATTTATAAACGTATATTGCAGGGTACCTAGGGAGAGATTATCAGGTAAGTTTTCCATCTTAACTTGATTTACCCAATTACTTTTAAAATTGTTGATTATACTATCAATAATTTTTATATCATAATAATCCGCATCGTTTTCAATCAATGCAATTACCTTCTCTGGATGTACTCGTTGACCATCTGTAACAAACAATTTAGAGATTCTTCCACTACTTCTACAAATCAAGGGAACAGGCGGATTTATAGTCGTAAGTACTAAGGGCGTAGAAATCACCACAGGATATTTAAAAAAATAACTGCAAGTTATTATTGTAATAAATATTAAAAAGAAAACTGTAATGCCCCAACGAACAATCCATCGTGGTACAATACCTAATATTTCCTGTACTTCTTCACTATAATCTTGAAAGTTCTTGTTTCGAATATTTGACATTGTCCTAATATTAATTTCTACCAGTCAATAGTTTATTCAACCACCAATTCTAGCTGGTCTTTCACAAGTTGATAATAACTCCCCTTTTCGGCCACTAATTCTTTATGTTTCCCTTTTCCAGTTATCTTACCTTTTTCCAATACAATAATCTGGGCTGCGTTTTTAACTGTATTGAGCCTATGTGCAATTACGATTACAGTTCGGTTTTTGAAAAATGTCTTAAGGTTTTCCATAATAATTCGTTCGTTTTGAGAATCAAGGGAATTAGTTGCTTCATCAAAAAAAATGTAATCCGGGTCTTTGTAAACAGCACGGGCTATTAAAATCCGCTGTTTTTGACCACTACTCAAGCCATGCCCATCGTTTCCTATCCTGGTTTTAGCACCCAATGGGAGCGAATCAATAAAATCCTTAAGATTTGCTGTCTTTATTGCCTTTTTAAGTTTTTTTTCATCAGGGATCATATCTGCCACCGTTATATTGTTTGCAATGGTATCAGAAAATACATACCCTTCCTGCATTACAACTCCACACTTTTTTCTCCAAGCTCCGGGACTAAACTTATGGAGCGAAATACCATCCAATTCTATTTTACCCTCCACGAGGTCGTAGAAACCTAATAATACCTTCATCAATGTAGTCTTTCCGCTGCCGCTCATCCCAACTATTGCGGTTATTTTATCAGGTGGCACTTCAAATGTAACATTATTCAGCACTTTCTCCGAATGCGGTCCTTCATATTGAAACACAAGATTCTTTATGGACAAATTTTTACCTTTTGGAATGTGCCGAATTTTAAAATCATTAAGCTTTTCCTCATCTTCGCGGTCATGGATTTCCCCGAGCCTTTCAAGGCTTATTTTTGCATCTTGGGCCGCCTGGGAAAACTCAATAATTTGTTGAATAGGCGCATTCAATTGCCCAATAATATACTGTATTGCCATCATCATGCCCAGTGTCATATCACCTTCTACTACTGCTTTGGCAGCCAAAAAAGAAATAAAAATGTTTTTAGCCTGGTCAATTAAAATGGAACCTATTTGCTGATTTTGGTTCAGTGTCAAACCTTTTATGCTTACTTTAAATAACTGTGCCTGGATTCGTTCCCATTCCCAGCGTTTCTGTTTTTCACAGTTGTTTAGTTTTATTTCTTGCATTCCATTGATCAACTGCACAAGGTTGCTCATGTTTGCTGAAGAATGCTGAAAGCGCTTATAGTCGAGTTCCCTCCTTTTCTTCAGGAACAACAAAATCCAAAGTATATACAGAGAACTACCTAAATAAAATATACCTAAAATATTCATATTGTACCCAGCCATGATAAACGAATACATCATGAGGGTAGTCATGGAAAACACAATATTAATCAAAGAACCAGTAAGGAATGATTGAATACGACTATGGTCGCCTATACGCTGCATTATATCCCCCTCGCTCTTTATATCAAAAAAAGATATGGGTAACTTCATGAGTTTACTTAAAAAACTTGCTATCAACGTAATACTTATCCTGGCGGAGACATGTAGCATTATCCAACTTCGTATAAGTCCATTTACTGCCTGGCCCAGCGTGAGAATCATCTGGGCTACTAGTACCATGACTATAAAGGTTAGGTCACTATTTCCAATTCCATAATCCACTATGGATTGGGTAAGGAACGGAAAGGCTAAGCTGAGCATTGTGCCGGTAAAGGTTGCCAGTATTAGTTGATGAATAAATTTCGTATAGGGACGAAGGTAACCAAGTAAATAAGTGAATTTGAGTTTGCCCTTTTCCTTATGTTCTTCTGTGTAAAATTCTGGAGTAGTCTCAAACAAAAGAGCGATACCATTTTCTCCACTTGAAATCCAGAATTTTATGAATTCTTGTTTGGTATAGGTCAGCAACCCATGGGCAGGGTCCGAGATAAAAACCGTATAATCCCCATCAACCTTGTCAAATAAAGAAAAGTATCTTTTCCTCTTCTTTATTTTATAGACAACCACAAAATGACTTTTTTTCCAATGCACTATACAGGGTAACGGTGCTTCGTTGCAAAGCTGTTCCCAGGTCAGTCTAGCCCCCTGGGTATGGAGACCTATACTCTCAGCCGCTTCGCTAATTCCCAGAAGGGAAACACCTGTATTTGTAATGTAGGATCGATTGCGAAAAAAGGCTAGACTATACTCCTTACCAAAATATTTCGATATAATTCGCAGGCATGTCGGCCCGCAGTCCATAGAATCAAGTTGTTTGTAATGTGGAAATTTCAAAATTAACTTAGCAATAAATAAAATATATTATTATCTCTTGATTGATTAAAACAATGAGTATCTTTAAAAGACCATCGGCAGGATAATCTTTAGCAGATAATATTTGTATATCACCTTTAAGGTATTAATTAAATTTTAATTATTTATGTATTAAATGTTAAATGAAATAATTGTAACCAAAACATGATTAATTGGATGACTATTTTTCTCATTTAAACTAATAAAACAAAGGGTATTGATTTAGTTACAGAAACCATAATATTTTGGTTATTTCTAAATTTTCTCCTCAAGTTTCGGGTAGAATAAGATAATTTCTAGAGAAGGCTATTATCCACGACGGTATGGGAATTGATACAATTATTAAAAGTTTTCAAATTCTTGTAATTTAAGAGATACATTTAATTAGAAATGAGAGCAAATAAAATAATCATAACAATATTGATTATTGATAAGTATGTATGATAACATGAGAAAAAATGTATACTTGAATAATTTCTCTTGAACTGCATTTTATGGTATTGTTGGGAATTTGAGACATCTCCGAAATATCGTAATTTAAAGATGAAAATATTGTATAGTAGATAATAACTTAATCAAGTACTTATTTACATATGGGAACAAGTAATGATCGTTTAAATATAATTACTGATCTTATTTCGAAAAATATTTCAGCAACAGACAACCCGGGTTTATTTAATGGAAAGATGGGTATCTGTATATTTTTATTCTGGGCTGGACGGAAAAAAAACTATCCAAAATATAATGATTTAGCTGAATCTTTAATAGATCAAATACTTGAAAGCCTTGGTGACAATTTAATTCAAATAGATTTAGAAAATGGATTAGCAGGAATTGCCTGCGGAATAGAACATTTAGTTCAGCATAATTTTTTAGATGGAGAAACTGATGATATACTTTCAGAAATAGATGACAAAATATTCCAATTCCTGACCAACAATATTAAATTATTGGTTGATATTCGGAATGGTCTTCTAGGTTATGGGTTTTACTTATTAATGCGACTTCATTACAAGGAAATAAATAAACTATCGAATCGCGATTTTTTACTCAAGCGTTTATTGATAACCGTAGTAAATCGGCTGTATGAGCTTCTGGAAGAAAATGAAGAGCTATTCAAAGAACCGATAAGATTTGATATTACATGGAATTTACCATTATTATTAATTTTTCTGTCAGAGGTGAGAATACTGAATATATATAACAGAAAAGTCGATATAATACTTAATAGAATTTCTTTTATCACACTATCTACTTATCCTGTAAACTATAGTAATGGACTTTTCTTGTTACTAAGCTTGGAGAAAATCCTTCAACAAATAAAAATAACAAAATGGAATGAACACGCTATTTTAATTAAGGAAAGCCTAAAAACCAAAGAAATAATTGAAGAGTTTCCGAATAAAAATATTGTATTAAATAATGGATTGGCTGGTATGGCTTTAATGTTAAAGACGTACAACAGTACAATTGAAAAACATGAATACAATCATCTTTCAGAGAAAATTACAGAAAGAATTGTTACATCAGATTTTTGGGAAGGTCTAGGAAGCATAGAGAGAATTCATTCCAAAAATTTAGGATTATATTCTGGTTTAGCAGGAATTGGATTTTCATTGATTTAAAACACTTATAAAAAGTGATAATAAAAATATTTTAAAAATTTAATAGAGAAAAATAAAATGAATGATTGTCATGATAATACAGTTTCGGTAGTTCAGCAGTTAATTAAGCACTATAATTTACCTGTTTCAAAAGAAACAATTAAGGATAGTTTGAGATTCCATCCTGAATACCCTTCCCTGAAGAGTATTTGTGATGCTTTAAGTGATTGGAAGATTGATAATTATCCAATGCGATTAGACAGAGAGGAGTTGATAGATATCGGCTCCCCCTTTATTGCCCATTTGAATGGAGCAGTTGAAAAACTGGTATTTGTACCTGAGCTTAATGATAACTCTACCGTAAAATACTTTGACACAATTGGAAAAAGTAAAACTGAAAAGAGCGAAGATTTTTTCGAAAAATATTCCGGAGTGTCTTTAATAATCGATCCAGATGAAAGTGCAGGTGAAGATGGATATACCGAAAAAAAACAGGCTGATATATTACATCGTGGCTTACCTTATTTAGCTGGGTTTACCTTCATATTATTTACCAGTCACTCTATTTTGTTATATGATGATCAATTAAACAATTTATTATTATATGCCGCATTGTTACTTACTAAGCTTATTGGCCTGGGATTTTCTTTTTTACTAATTTCAAAAGATTTGAATATTGAAAGTAATCTGGCCAATACATTGTGTGGTTTTATAAAGAAAACGAATTGCAATTCCCTACTTAATACTGATGCCTCAAAAGTTTTTGGATGGCTACATTGGAGTGATATAGGTTTAATTTACTTTCTATCAGGATTGTTGGTGATGATCAGTATTCCTGGAGAAAGCGATTATAACTTGATTTCAGTCATATCTTTTGGAGCTTTAGGATATGTGCTATACTCAATTTATTACCAAGTGGTTGTATCCAAAACATGGTGTCCGCTATGTCTTGGCGTACAGGCAATATTAGTTTCAGAAGCTGCATTATATTATAAGTATCTTTTTCCACTTGATTTGTCATGGATTTCGATCTTTAAGTATTTGTCCATAACTCTTACTATCGTTTTTGGGGTAGTCCTATATAAAATCTACCATATAAACAAACAAACCTCTCAACAAGAAAGGAGTGCATATCTCAAATTCAGAAGGAATCCAATTGTATTTCATAATCTTCTATTTCAAGGAAGGCAAATTGATATCAATATTTCAAATGAAGTTTTTGTGGTTGGTAAGCCTGACGCCACTGTGACAGTTACTGTCTTTCTCAGCCTAAATTGCAGCCCATGCCAGATGATATTTAACCAGTTGAAAATGCTGTTTAAAAAGGAAGACGCTAAATTCAACCTGATATTTTCATTTTACAATCAGGATAAATTTTTTGTGAATCAAGTTTCCCAATTATTCGAAGAGAAGAAACAAAAGGATGCTGCTGAATTGTTAATTACATGGTATAATGCCTCAGATAATGAAAGGGCTTCCCTACTCAAAGATGCAAAAACAAGTAAATCAAATGATCGTTTTGAGAAAATACAAAAAATCCATCGAGAATTGTTTACCAGTGCCGAAATTAAGGGTACACCTAAAGTCTTTGTAAATGGTTACGAATTACCTGGAGAGTATCAGATAAAGGATATTTATCATTTTATTGAGGACTTGAAGAAACGAGGTAAAAATAATGATATATGGATATAACAAAATACTTCAATCGTATAAGAGTTATGGATGGTTATATTCGTAGAAAGGCAACCGGAACACCTGAACAATTTGCTGAGAAAATGAGGTTTTCGCGCAGTTCTTTAATGGATTATATTAAATTGTTAAAAGAGCTAAACGCTCCAATAGAATATGACTACAATAGGGAAAGTTATTATTACATTTTCCCATGCAAATTGAAAATAGGATTTGAAAGTAGAGTATTACAAGAGAAAGAATTGACTATAATCAATAAAAAAAATCTAAAAAAATTCTGTGAATTTATCGCAGTCCAAAAATAGTGTATCAGCTTGTTTTAAATTGGTAGCGATATTTCTAAAATGCACGCAGTAAAAGAGATATCCGGGGAAGCCGAAAACTGAATAGAGTCCACATACTGGGGTCGAGAGTAGGCGTCAACTAAAATAAATGTAAATGAAACAGTTAAAAAAACTGAGTAAGCTGAAATTAATGCCGGAGAAAATGTTGAACCATGAGGAGTTGGTTAACTTTAGAGGTGGATCATATTGTCTTTGTACTTGCAATCCTGGTGGAGAAGGGGTTACATGCAGCCAGGACTTATGCAATGATTTAAGGTGTTGTACAGTTCATTACCCTAACACCACATCAATAACCTGCTAGCGTTTTGTTCAGAGTTCTATGTCAGAAAGAGTTCAGTATTTATTTAAAAATAATGCTGAACTCTATCTAAACATGGTTATGTCATTTGTATTCATTCAATATTGAGTATAAAGCAAAAATAAACTTTCATTCATATCGCAAACAAATGCTTGGATTAGTCATTGCAGCTTGGATTGATTGGTAACTTACCGTTAAGAAAGCTATAAGAATTGATCCATTACCAACTATAAAAAATATCCAGGGACTTGGATTAATTCTGTACGCATAATCTTCGAGTAATAATCCTCCAATCCAATAGGCCAATGGACAAGCAATAATAAATGCTATAATAACCAATTTAAGGAAATCTTTTGATAGTAATACAACGATGCCCTTATTTGAGGATCCAAACACCTTTCGAATACCAATCTCGTTTATTCGTTGAATTGTAGTATATGACGATAAACCAAACAAACCCAAGCAAGAAATGATAATGGCAATAACGGTTGCAGTAATAGAGAGTTTTAAGCTACTTTGCTCACTTTTATAAAACTGTTCTTTTGTATCATCCATAAAAAAATAATCAAAATCTCGATCGGGATAAACTTCAAGATATGCCTCTTTAATTTTCCCAATGCTTTTATTTTGATTTATATTATTGGCGAGTTTAACTCCTAATGCCCAACCACCTTTTGTAATTGTGATCTGTAATGGCTCAATTCTATGATGTAATGACTTGAAATGAAAATCTTTTACAACACCTACTATAGTTAGAGTATCATTACGTATCATTTGTTTACCGAGGATATTTGATGGATTTTTATATCCAAGTTCCAAGGCACAAGTCTCATTGATCAAAGTCTCTGGAAATGCCTCACTTTTTCTTAAATTTCTTCCTGCAACCAGGTCTATTTCAAAAAAACGTATATAACTCATTTCCCCTCCTTTTTGATATACATTCACATTGATCTCCTCATTATGATCATTAAAGAACTTAATACCAAACATGCTGTGACCATTTTGTATTGGTGGAAGGCTAAATTTGGTAATCTCAGTAATATCAGAAAAACCTATTAACTTATTTTTAAGTACATCCTGCTTACTAATATTCTCATTGTATGGCAAATAAAAATAGACAATTGAATCGGATGTGAAACCAAGATCCTTCCCTAGCATGTAATTGATCTGAATACCTACGATAATCGTCACTATCATAAGTACTTGTGAAAATCCAAATTGAAAAATAGTTAGACCTTTACGTAAACTCCGAGTAAATAAATTTCCTTTGACCTGATTTATTAATGACTTACTAGAATTATATGAAGATAGTAGAAAAGCCGGATAAGTACCAGCAAGGATTCCCACAATAATGAAAGCAAAGAAAAGTAAAGAGAAGGTTGATGTATTTGAAAGATCGAATGTAACACCTTCCGGGAAGTAATCCTTAAAAACAAATAGGGATAGCTGTATAAAAGGAACAGACAGAACAATGGCGATAAATGTTACTAAAAAACTTTCACTCAGGAAATGTAACGTCAAACTTAAACGAGAACTGCCAAGTATTTTTCGAATTCCAACTTCCTTTAATCGTCTTACATAAATTGCCGTTTCAAGGTTGATAAAATTAATAATGGCAATAATGAGTATTGCTATTGTTATCATAGTAAGCCGTTTAAGAATATCTGGGTTTGCCACATGAGAAGTTCTATTAAAAACGCCAATTTCAGTATTAAAATGAAGATTATTCAAGGGCTGTACATGAAATGTGAGTAATATATTTGAATTATTTGCTTTTTCTTTACTTTTGTTATTCGCAGCATCCAACTGTCTTATAACATTTTCAATTTGAGTATTTTTACTTAATTTAATAAATAGTTGAGAAGAAGAATTGAAATTCCCCCAATTACCGACATACCATTCTTTCAACCAAGTTACATTGATAGTGGAAAAGGAGAGGATATCCGTAAACAGAAAATCTGTATTATATGAGATATCCTTCACAACTCCACCAACCTCCATGAATAAAGAGTCATTGTAAATGATTTGTTTGCCCAACATTTCACTGGGTGATATGCTTCCGAAATACTTCTGAGCTTGGCTTTCAATCAATACAACTTTATGGGGTTGCTCCAAAGAACTTTTCGAACCAGCTAGCCATTCATACTGACCTATTAAGTCTATATAGTTTGGTGTTGCAAAAATCAAGCTTCTTTGCTTATCCAAATTCATTTTACCGCCATCTGGCTGAGTTATTGCTACTTTTGCGAAGTAGATGTGGAAGTTGGTAACATTCTCAATACCAGTAGTATTTTCTCTTAAATAATCTGATAATGGAATAGGAACTCCTTGGCTTATTCCACTAAAGGCCCCTCTGAAAACAGTATAAACCCTATAAATTCTATCAATATCAGGGTGATGCTTATTGAAACTATATTCGAATCGTATGATGGTAAGTATTGAGATACAAGCTGTTATCCCAATCGTTAATCCGATAATGTTGATAGTACTGTGGAGAGAGTTTCTAAGCAAATTTCTCCATGGAACAATAAGAAAGCTTCTTAGCATGATTTATTTATTGGGATTCATTTCAAAAGTATCTTAATTGGGCCATAATAGTTACCAATTTTTATTTAAAGTTAGTTTTTCTTAAGATAATTAAATCTTTTGAGAAAATATGAATCACAAGACTTTTTCAAAAGTAAGTATGACTAGTTATTCCTCAAACCAATGGAATGATCTAACAATTTTGGAAATCTACTAATCAAGATTTAAATAATTCCATATTAAAGTACTTACAATTAATAAACTTGTCTGAAAATCAACTAATGCATCGAAATATTACATGAAGACAAAGTGGATTGAAGATATAAAAATTTTATTGAAATATGAGTAATGTAATAAAATTGTACGCTGGCAGTTAGCGAAGACAAAATGTGTAGCTGTAATAAACAATCAATTGGGACGACGGAACCTCAATCCTGTACAACTGAGTTTTTTCAGGGGTATAAAATACCTGGCATCGAAAAAAGACAAAGGAGGGTATGATAATGTATTATCAAAGGGTAATATTAACGAATCCACCGCCGAGAATCTGGCCCATAAATTCAAAGCAAGTCCAAGCACGATCAAAAGGGACGCACAATTTGCAATTGGCCTTGCAAGAATTGGAAAATCCAGACCGGAGTTGAAAAAGGAAATCCTGACTGGTAATGTAAAG
>SDBV01008664.1_pt1 | contig 13672 bp, 8 predicted proteins | sample 2277081 | NCBI WGS metagenome assembly SDBV01 (sample SAMN10402039, study PRJNA504765) | marine sediment metagenome | isolation source: marine sediment core GS10_PC15, 223 cmbsf | place: Arctic Ocean: Southern Knipovich Ridge | collected 2010 | reverse complement strand
AAGCATGTACTCTGCGAAAAAGCCATGGCCTTAAACACGGCTGATGCAGACAAAATGGTTGATGCCTCCAGGGCCAATAACGTCAAACTGGGTATTGCCTATTATAGAAATCTATATCCTGCTATACACAGAATAAAGGAGATTATTGCATCAGGAGAGATAGGGAAAGTTGCCCATATTCAGAGTAATAATTTTGAAAACTTCAACCGCCCGCCTGCAAACTTCCTTCTCATCGAGAGTTAGTAGCTTACGGTCTCTCATTAGTAATCGACCATCACATATAACAGTGCAGACATCCGAAGCCTGAGCAGCATAAACAAGAGACAAGACTACGTCAAACCTGGGATAAAAATGAGGCCTGTCCATATCTATTATTATAATATCGGCCTTTTTACCTACCCTTATGGATCCTGTTTCATTATCAATACCCAATGCTTTTGCCCCATTAATAGTTGCCATTTTAAGTGCAGTATATGCAGGAACAGAGGTTGGGCTCTGATCTGCTGCCTTATTTACCAGGGCAGTCAGATTTATTTCTTCAAACATGTTCAGATTATTATTACTGGCTGCACCATCAGTACCCAGTGAGATATTGATCCCTGCTGCAAGCATTGCACTGACAGGAGCAAAACCATTTCCAAACTTAAGATTACTCCCCGGATTATTTATTACAGAAACATTATTATCCGCTAAAATTTTTATATCATAATCAGTTACTTTAACACAGTGAGCTGCATAGGTTCTGTTTTCAAATATACCGCAATCTCTCACATATTCGACAGGTGATTTGTTATAGAGACTATAAATTTCCTCAACCTCTTGTGAACTTTCTGACAAATGGATATGAACCCCCACATCCAGATCACCAGCAATTCCAGCAACCTTCTTCAGATATTCAGGTGCACAGGTATATGGCGCATGAGGCCCCAGATCAATTTTTATTCGCCCATCCCCTTCATTGTTCCATTCATGGAAAAGATCTACAGAACTATCCAGTTTCTTAATATCGACAGGATCGTTGAAAACAAGCCCTCTGGATAGATTTGCCCTGATTCCGGTCTCACTAACTGCCTTCGCAATATCATCCATAAAGAAGTACATATCTGCAAAGGTAGTTATTCCGGAATGGACCATCTCTGCAATACTGAGCATGGAACCGACATAGACATCCTCACCGGATAGCCGTTCTTCCAGAGGCATTATACGATCATTAAGCCATGTCCAAAATGGAAGGTCATCTGCATAATACCGCATGAGGGACATTGCAATATGTGAATGAGAGTTTATCAAACCAGGAAGTATAACTTTACCTGTACCATCAATTTCTGTGACAGCTTTAAAATTATCAGGAATATCCCCAATGAAAGCGATACTATTTCCCTGTATACCTAAATTCGACACAAGAAACTCAGGCTCATCCGATTCCATTGTAAGTATGGCAGCATTCTTTATTAATAAACTCATGTGAACCTCCGGTTGGAAGGAAGGTTTTTAGGCTGAAGACTATTAGGGCTGTCTATCTACCTTCTTCTTTACCTAACAGCCTAACTACCTAATTCCCAATTGTCAAACAAATATTCGTCTAAAACAAACTACCAGCAATACAGCCACGAGTGTAACAGCGCCACAGAAGAAATACATCATTGAAAAACCATACGAATCGAGAATAAAACCGCTCAGACTACTGCCGATAAAACCAGCCAGACCATAACTAATGCCGCCGAAAATGGCCATTGCCAAAGCCCTGGATTTTTCAGTAATCTGATGGTTTATTAAAACTATAATTGTTATATGCAGCAGCCCAAAGGATAGAGCATGGAGGAGCTGCCCCGCCAGCATCACCGGAAGAGGAGGAGCAATTGCATAGATAGACATCCGTAGAACAGTACCTGCCGCTGCCAGTCCCAGCATTTTAGCCACGCCATAACGCACAACAAACCTGCTCCCCCAAAGGACGACTGGTATTTCTGCCAATGCACCTATTCCCCAAACTCCACTAATACCTTTCAGATTATAGATTTCATTCAGATATATTGAGAAGAAGGAATAATAACCGGACATACCCATTTTTATAATGAAAGCTGCTGAAATCCCTATCCAGAAGGGTCCAGGCATAGATGATAAAACCGTAAGCAGATTCTCTTTCTTTTCTGTATCCATCTTTTTTTTCAGATATTTCTGGTTCCCTGGTATATGAATCTCTGGTAAACTTAGATTACTAAAGAAAAATAATGTCATAAGAACAATAAAGACCGTTACTATCCTTACCGGATTGGAAGAATCCAGAAAACCCCATATCTGATAAAAAAATGATATCCCGACAAACCCAATACTACCCCAAATACGGGCACTTCCGTATTGTTTGACTGCATCTGTAAGTGTTCTCGAAGCAAGAGCATCTGTAAGAGAAGCGATGGGCCTGTACATCATTCCAAATAGAATCAATACAAGGGAGGCAGCTGCAAAACCCATAGTAAAAATAAAAAATAGAAAGGAAACCACTGAACCGATAGTTAGTACCAGAAGAATAAGCCGGTATCTACCGATTCTGTCGGCAAACCATCCAATTAAAAGTGGGCCGAAAATTCCAGTTATCTCAAATATTCCAAGAAGCAGACCAATTTCATATGCTCTGAATCCCTGCATCTTGAGAATCTGCTGAAGGTATGGCACTACCGTGGCCATAGCAGCGAAGAAAATGAAATAGTTAATGCTGAATCTTAGAACCAAGTTAACCTCTGGAGCTATTCTAGCAAAAAAAGAAATAATGCAACACCTTTATACATTATTTATAAAGAATCGCTCTTAATCCATACCTTTCAAAGGTTACAATTAGGTGCTATCATACTCAAATGAGATACCGTTGCCTTATGATTGATCATGACGATACTGCTGTGGACAGTACTCCCTACATCCATCATCCAGCTCATCTTGAACAGATGAAACAGCTTGGCAGGTCCCACCAGGCATCAAGTCTCGACGAGTGGTTCAGAATTAATTTCCATCCCGGTCTGACAGTGCACCTGGAAGAAACTCTAAGACTCTCAGAAGAGGAAAACAAGCTTTGCTACAGGATTTGGAGAGATTATACAACCTCAAAAATTCCCCCATTTTACCCTGGTATGTTAGAATTACTTAATAAATTCAAAGCTGAAGGAGGAATACTAGTCGTTGTTTCCCACTCAGAGCCTGATATTATTACTTCCCATTACAAACAACAGACTGAATACCCGGGGTTAATGCCGGACAGAGTTTTCGGATGGAACGGTAACAGGAAAGAAAATAAGCCCAATACATGGCCGGTGCAGGAAACTATAAAACAGTTCAGTCTGAAAAAAAAGGAAATCCTTGTAGTTGATGACCTAAAACCCGGAATAATAATGGCAATGGAAGCAGGGGTTGATTCTGCAGGTGTGGGCTGGAGCCAGAGCCATCAAATACCGGAAATAAAAGCCGATCTATCCGGAAGCTGTACATATTATTTTGAGGAAGTTATGGATCTGGAGAATTTGATCTTTACCGACAGTTGAGTGCATGCACTGTCTTCGACTATCATGATTCTTTGGTAATCTATAATATTTCCTTTTTTACAAACCACTGGGTTTAAAACAAATTATAAACTTAGTACCATGGTTCCGTTCCACTTCGAAACTGCCATTCAGGTTCCTGGCAACAGTACTGACTGTCAACTTCAATCCAAAAGACTCAAGTTCCCTGAGGTTTATTTCTTCAGGCAGACCAACTCCATCGTCCTCGACAATTAATTTTACCTGTTCTTCATTATTACTTAACATACTTATCGAGACTGATCCTTTTTTCCTCTCAAAGAAGGCATGTTTGTAGGCATTTCCAATCAGTTCAGCGACAATAGTCCCCACAGCAATGCCCTGGTCTATCCCAAGAATTACTTCACATGCTTTTACATTCACACTAATATCTTTTTTTGTGGTGCTATACACACTGCTCATATTCTGACATAGTTTCCTGAGATATAAGTTGAAGTCTATCCTGCTCAGGTCCTCCGATTGATACAGAGCTTCGTGAATAAGCGACATGGCGTTGATCCTGTCCCGGCAGTCATCAAAGACATGGTGAAGACGCTTATCCTTTATCCTCCTTGAATGTATCCTTAACAAACTTATAATTATCTGCATGTTGTTCTTTACACGATGGTGAATCTCACGGAGAAGTACTTCCTTTTCTGTAAGGGAAGCGGTAATTTGCTCCTCCGCTTGTTTAAGCTCTGTGATATCCCGGTTACTTCCCCGCTGACCAAGATTTAACCCGTTGTTATTATAAACGGTTTGGCAAAGGTGTCCGATCCATCGCTCCTTTCCACTTTTGGTTATAATTCGGAATTCAATAGGATCTAGTTCTCCCGATTTAAGAACTTTGTGAATATGGTTTTTTACGAAATGCACATCATCAGAATGGATAATGGATAATAGTAATTCAGGATCTTGTAAAAACTCATTGGCAGTGTATCCTGTTATCCTTTTGCAGGATGGAGAAACATATAAACATTTACCTTGTGGGTTAACCCAATACTCCCAGTCATAGGTAAAATCAGCAACAGTTCGAAATTTTTCTTCACCTTCCTTCAGCAGCAATTGTGATTTTCGCAGTTCAATAGATTTTTTCATCTCTTTCCTGGTGATAATAGTAGCAAAATTGTATGATAAAAATACTGATGCAAGGAATACCAGTGAAAAAGCAACTGCTAAAGATGATAACCAAATGTAAGCTTCCTTATCAATTTCATTCTGTGAAATACCATAATGAAAAATCGTATCGGTCTTTTTCCCCTTTACTTCGATATCATAAAATATATCATCATTCTGATCCTGAAACTGATTAACCATCGATCCGTTGTCAAAGCCATCATGAAGGTTAAATAACACAAGTGGAACACCTTTACTAAATGTATGGGAAATTGGTACTCCACGATCTTCAATAAATATATACTCGTATATGGGAATATTATCTACTGTTAATTGCAGTAACGTTTCCAGTTCTGAGTATTCGTGCAACAGAATTAATTTTTCATAATGTATAGCCAGGGCAATGGTCTCTACCTGAGATGATTTTATGCTGTATTCACGGTGTATGTTCATTAAATTGAAGGAGAGCAGAGAAAATACAATCACAAATAGAAGCAGCATCAATAGCACACTCTGTAAAAATATCTTAATCTTAAGTTTCATCTTCTTTGTTTCCTGCCTGTTTTAAACTTTTTATTCATTGGCCTCTACTATAATTCAGCGAGAAAAAGCAGTTTTTTTCCGGGTACAGCCCTTTATTTGCATCTCTGCAGGATTAAAGGATTACTTTACTGCAGCTTAAGACTATTAGGTGCGTTCTAATACTCAGCATAATAAAGATTAGTTTAATAATTCTGAATTTGCAAATTATAATTTCCTTTTTAACGTTTTTTTGTAGCTGCAACATTTGTCCTGGAGTTAACTTGCTGTCCGGTAAGAGGTTACATGAATTCAGGTAAATTTATATAGACAAAAGTTGCAATTACTATTTCGTTATAGCCTTCCTCGTTTTTTCTGTTTTATCCTTAACTCGTTATTCTCTCAGTACTTAGAAAAAATATTTCTAACCACTATCCTGGCATAGATCTTGCAGATAGTCAGTATGAAAAGATCTCTACCAACAGAAAGAGAATAATGAACACCCATTTAAAAGAATATTCCTGAATTTGAAATGGAAAATAAACAAAGAGTTTGATATATATAAAACAGCTTTTATAATGACATACGGGAGTAAGATGATGCATAAACACCTTTATCCCCTGTTACCAGTTCTACTGATAGATGATGAACAGTATATTCTGGATGGCTGGGAGAGTAGTCTCGAGTCGAGAGGAATTTCCAACACAATTCTATGTACAGACAGCAGAAAGGTTATGGACATAATTCGGGAGCATGAAATTGAAGTAATATTGCTTGATCTGACCATGCCGTATATTAGCGGCGAAGAGCTGCTTATGGAAATTCGTAAAGATTTTCCATATATACCCGTCATAGTAATTACAGGAATGAATGATGCTGAAACAGCCGTAAACTGTATGAAGCATGGTATCTTTGATTACATGGTCAAAGCAGTAGAGGAAAACCATCTTATCAGCACTGTAGAGAGGGCCATTGAGAATAAAGAGCTCCAGCGGGAAAACAGTAAGCTTAAGGATAGGTTTTTTTCAAAAAATCTGGAACATACTGAAGCATTTTCACAGATAATAACAGATAGTGAGAAAATGCATTCCCTGTTTCTCTATGTGGAGGCAATTGCAAAATCATCCAGTACTGTGTTAATAACCGGCGAAACCGGTGTCGGAAAAGAGCTTGTCGCCAGAGCAGTTCATGAATGCAGCGGCCGAGAAGGTAAATATGTTACCGTAAATATTGCCGGCTTCGATGACAGTATGTTCTCAGACAGTCTGTTTGGACATTCGGCAGGAGCTTTTACTGATGCTAAGGGAAGGCGAAAAGGGCTTATAGAGCAAGCTGCCGGGGGCACTCTTTTTCTGGACGAGATTGGAGATTTAAGTATAAGCTCTCAGGTTAAGCTCCTGCGGCTCCTGGAAAGTCATGAATATTATTCACTTGGTATGGATGTAGTAAAGAGGTCTACAGCCAGGATTGTAATGGCAACAAACAGGAATATCCATGAAATGGTGGAAGAGGAGCAGTTTCGAAACGATCTCTACTACCGGCTTATTACTCATGAGGTGACTATTCCACCCTTAAGAGAGCGTTACGGAGATATCCCTCGATTGGTTGATCATTTTCTGGAAGCTGCCGCTTCCGAACTGGGAAAGAGTAAGCCGACTCCCCCGCCGGAACTGTATACACTATTAAGTACACATAGATTTCCCGGTAATATCAGGGAACTCAGGTCCATGATATTTAATGCTGTCAGCAGGCATGAAACGGGCATTCTTTCTCTAACACACTTCAAAAAAGCAAGAAAGACCAAATATCATATAAAATCTGAATTTTCAGCAACAAAGGAAATTATAGTTGCAGAGACCTTCCCTACTCTTAAGGAAACAACAACCCTGTTAATCCAGGAAGCTCTTAAAAGATCGAAGGGGAATCAGTCCATTGCCGCCAATCTTCTGGGAATATCCCATCAGGCTCTGAATAAAAGGCTGTCGAGAAGTAAGAAATGAACCCCTATGCCCTGATTTCTCTGGCGGTATCTTTTACCACCTTTGCAACAGGTATTATCATCTATCAGAATAAGCCGGGATACAGTATAAACAGAATTTTTGCATTATTGTGTTTATTCATTGCCTTCTATACCTTTGCTGAGTTCGGGTTCTTCCAGGCAGAAAGTTATGAGAGAGCAAGTTTCTGGTTGAAGATGAGCAGTATCTGGGCCTTCCAATTCTCCGTCATCCTCCATTTTACTCTCTTATTTACCGGGAAATTAAAAAAAATTAAAAGAGTTACACTTTTGTTTTCCTATATCTCTGCAGCCATCATTCTGATTCTGGAATTAACTACGAATATTATTATTGCAGGACCGGTGAGGAGGGCTTATGGCTGGACATATACACTTCCGGAAGAGAAAATCTATTATTATCTTTCCAGCCTATGGACCATTGGAATTGCCCTGACCTGTATACTACTAATGTTTTTATATTATTATCAGGCAACAGAAAGATTATCCAGGAAGCAAACCCTGTTGGTCCTGATTGGTTTCGTAATTCCACTTATCTTCAATTCAATATTCGATCCCTTATTTCTTTTACTCGGTATTGATCTACCCTATCTTTTTACTCTAAGTATATTGATAGGAGTTCTAGTTATTGGATATGCAATTCAAAGATACAGAATGTTCTCAATAATTATACCTACTAATTTAAAGGGCATATTAAATACAATGCCTGATATCTTCTTAATTACCGTCGGTACTGATGGAATTATAACAGAGGTGAATTCAGCAACTGAGAAACTGCTTGGATACCCGGAAAACAAACTTAAGGGCAGGGCGTTAAGAATACTGTTTACAGGCCGGGAATGGGATAAGATTATTAAGAGGGGCAATAATGATAGTGCATTCAATCTGAATGATATCGGCAGTACAGAATTCAACTTAAGAGGAAAAAAAGGTAAAAAGATACCGGTTTTGTTATCCATATCACAGATTCTAAGTAGAAAGGGAGATTTAGAGTGTTTTATCTTTACAGGCAAAGACCTTACGGAACGGAAGGAAGCTGAAAAACAAATTACTGAATCAGAGGAGAGATTCAGGGCTCTGTTTGAATATGCTCATGATGCCATTTTTATTAATGATATTAATGGTAAATTAATTGATGAAAACAGAGCAGCAAAGAAGATATCCGGTTATAAGAAAGAAGAGTTGATTGGAAAAAACATTTTTACAGCAAACCTTATCTCTGTGGAGCAAATGCCGGCTATCTTTAAATTAATTACAAAATATAAGATGGGCAAACAATTAACACCTTTTGAAGTAGTTCTTAACAGAAAGGACGGTACTAAAAAGCACCTGGAAATATCTACATTTCCGTTAAGAGAGGAAAATAGAAGTATAGTTATAAATATCGCCAGGGATATAACCGAACGGAAGAAAATGGAACAGAAGCTTCGTGAAAGAGGGGAAAAGTATCGTACTGTAATCGAAAGTGTGGGCGAAGGCATTGGTATTGTTGATAAAAATGAAACCTTTACATTCGCAAACCCTGCTGCAGAAAAAATCTTCGGTATCCCGCCGGGAGGACTCATTGGACAAAGCCTGGAAAATTTTATTGACAGTGAGAATTTCAGGATCATCCGGGAACAAACGAAAAACCGAAGACAAGGATTGTCGGGAGAATATGTGCTTGAAATCATACATCCGGTAAAAAGTAAGCGTTTTATAAATGTTATAGCATCTCCCATGTTGGATGAAGATGGAAGTTTTACAGGCACATTCGGAGTATTTCGTGACATCACCGAACAAAGGAGAGCGGAGAAAGAGATCCGCATGGCTTTAATAGAAAAGAAAGCACTACTAAAAGAGATTCATCACAGAGTAAAAAATAATTTACAGATTATAGTCAGTCTGCTCAACATGCAATCACGTAGTATTAAGGATAAAGAGGCATCAAAGCAGATCATGGAAAGCAGAGACCGTGTTTTTTCCATGTCCTTAATTCATGAAAATTTATATCAATCAGAAAAAATTGTCTTTGTAGATGTCAGGAAATATTTAAATAAACTAGCCATAAATTTATTTCACTCCTATAATAAGAAAATAGAATTGGAAATAAATATAAGCAAGATCTATTTCGTAATCGATCAAGCCCTTCCCTGTGGGCTGATCCTTAACGAACTAATTACCAACTCTCTTAAACATTCTTATAAAGACGGCAGAAAAGGGAGGATAAAGATCGATTTAAGTATGGAAAACTCCGGGCTGGTAACATTAATTTATTATGACGATGGCGCAGAATTTCCGAATGATATTGATATAAAAGGTGCAGGAACTTTAGGGCTAAAATTAATAAATACGTTGGTAAAACAGTTGGATGCTACTATGGATATTGAAAATGGTATTAACAGGAAAATAATAATAAAATTTATAAAACAGGAAATTGATCAAGTGATTGAGGTATGAAAAAAACAGGAATACTTATTGCTGAAGATGAATTGCTTGTTGCTGAGGATATGAGTGATATAATAAAAGAATTTGGCTATGATGTTCTTGGTATTGTTCCTACAGGAGAAGAGGTTATTAATAAATCCATAGAACTGTCCCCTGACCTGGTTCTGATGGATATTAAACTCAAAGGAAGTATTGACGGCATCCAGGCTGCTGAATATATTCATTCAGAGTTGAAAATTCCTGTAATTTTTGTTACTGCCTTTTCGAACGAAACAACATTAAATCTCGCTAAAAATACCACACCCTATGGTTTCATTTTAAAGCCATTCAGGGAAAAAGTATTACTTTCTGTCATAGAAATTAGTCTTTACAAATCTGAAATTGATAAGAAGCTGATGGAGAATGAACAATTTCTACATACTACCCTCAACAGCGTAGGAGATTCAATCCTTACTACAGATAATAATGGTTTAGTAACATATATAAACCCAACTGCAGAACATTTGACAGCGTGGAAACTTAAAGAAGCAGTAGGTCAGAATTTTATGGAAATTTTTAGAATTAAAGATTTGAACACTGGTACTATACTAATTACAAAAGAAAACAAGGAAATATATATCGATTATACCAGGAATCCAATGAAGGATGAGAAAGGGGATGTAAAAGGTGTAGTTTTTGCTTTTAAAGATATCTCCCTTCAGAGATCACTCGATAAAAAGAGCAAAAATTTAAACCTGGAACTTGAAATTCGTGTCAGGGAAAGAACAGAGGAACTTAATTTACAGATAGATATATTAAACGAAACTAAAAAGATTCTATCAGAGAGTGAGGAAAAATTCCGTGTTCTCGCAGACCAGTATTATATGGGTATACTGATAATTCAGGATAAAAGAGTAAAGTATATAAACCAGGCATGTCTGGATATTATTGAGTTACCGATGTTTGCGATCCTGGAAAGGCAGGTAAATAAGCTTCTGGAATTATTTTCCCCGGAAGACAGGATTAGCATGACAGTCAGAGCTGTAGAGATTCTGCACGGAGACATGAATTCTGAGAAAATAGATACCGTTAATATTGTGACAGGATCAGGAACGACCAAGGTGGTTAAGATTTTCTCAAAGCGCATCCACCTGCTGGGTAATAATGCCGATATGATAACTGTAATTGACATAACAGAAAGAATTGCGGCCGATAAGCTGGCAAAATATCAACAGGATCAGATTATTCAGGCCGACAAGATGGCCTCTCTGGGCATTCTTTCGGCAGGTATTGCCCATGAAATCAATAACCCTAACCAGTATATTATGAGTACAGCTCCACGTTTAAGGGCGATATGGGAAAGCGTTCTTACAATCACTGATGAGTATTATGGACATAATGGTGATTTTCTCCTTGGAGGTATGTCTTACGAAAGGAACAGAGATAAAATTACCGAATATAACTCAAGAATTTTCGAGAGTTCAAAAAAAATAAACAGTATAGTAAGTAACATGAAAAATTATTACAGGATGGAAGATTCAGATAATGTTACAGAGATTGATTTGAATAAGGTCGTACATTCCGCAATTTCTTTGTTATCGAATATGATCCGTAAACATACAGATGTTTTCTATCTTGATCTTCAGCCGGATCTACTTTATATAAAAGGTAATTTTCAAAGACTGGAACAGGTTATAATAAACATTATCCAAAATGCCTGTCAGGCCCTGCATGAAAAAAGTGAAAAAATCAGTCTGGAAACGTTGTGCGACAAGAAAATGAAGAAAGTCATTTTAAGAATATCTGATGAAGGAAGAGGTATCTCCCTGAAGGACATTCCACTGGTTGTTAATCCATTCTTTACAACGAAGCGGGAATCCGGTGGAACAGGTCTGGGTCTTTCGGTTGTAGCGAAAATTATTGAAGAACACACCGGGAATATGGTTATAGAATCGGAAGTTAATTCCGGAACAACTGTAACGATAGAATTCCCTGTAGAAAATAGATAATGTGCATGGCAGAAATATTGACCAATTCTACACCCCTGCAACTTTTGTTAATTATGCAAATATTGTCTTACTTATCTAACCACACACCTAATCCATCTGGGACGAGTCGAAGGTTCCTATCAGCTTTGAGTCCTAAAACTCAGCCTTGATTCAGTGGGTAGGAGGTCGGGTACGATCTCGAGTCAGCAAGGATGCATGGCCGAGCAGCAGATGCAATCTGCGACCAGGCAAGGATTAATATTAAGGAAAGACTGACTAAGGTTAAGGGACGAATTAAAAGATTAGCTATTTCTATTCCTCTATTTACAGTTCTGGCATAGTAATTGCTTAAATGCTTAGCAGAGGGGGAGGGGAAACTTGGCAGATAATGCCCGAATATTGCAAACTGATGACAATCCATGTAAAAAGAAAACATCCGATTACAAAAAGATCATCTCGGAAAGCCCAAAGATAAAAGAGGTTCTAAGGCTGATAGGTCTTGTATCGACAAATAATGTGCCAGTCCTGATAGAGGGTGAAAGTGGCACAGGAAAAGAACTTGTAGCAAGGTACATTCATTATAAAGGGTCCAGAGCAGAAAGGCTTTTTATTGCGGCGAATTGCAGCGCCCTGCCGGAACCGCTTCTTGAAAGTGAACTTTTCGGGCATGTGAAGGGGGCTTTTACCGGAGCACATCAAAATAAAAAGGGACTTTTTGAAGAAGCAGATAAGGGAACACTTCTGCTGGATGAAATAGGTGACATGCCATTTAGCATGCAGGCTAAACTTCTAAGATTTCTTCAGGAGGAGGAATTGCGGAAGGTTGGAAGTACTGTCAGTAAAAAAGTTGATGTTCGTATAATATCTTCCACAAACAAGGATCTATTTTCACTTGTAAAAGCAGGAAAATTCAGAGAAGATCTTTACTATCGATTAAAGGTGGTTCCCATTACACTTCCTCCTCTACGTGAACGAAAGGAAGATATTTGTTTATTGCTTGATCATTTTTTAAAACAATCTGCAGTAAATTTCGGGGGTAAACCTAAGTGTTTTTCCGATCAGGCTATAGAAATATTAAATAACTACACATGGCCGGGAAATATACGGGAACTTGAGAATCTGGTAAAAAGCGTCTTTATTTTAAGCTGGTCTTCCGTAATTTCGACCTCCGATATAAAAGCAATACTGCACATTCCGAAACCAGCTGTTAGAATCAAGAGATTATCCCCTGTGAATTTGAAGCTGGACCTGGGCCCGGATCCTGATATAAACCTGAAAAAAAAATTCAGCATTGTTGCAAAAAAATATATTCTAAAGGCATTAGATGAGAATAAATGGAACCAGGTTAAAACAGCAAAAGAACTGGGAATAGGAAGAACGACCCTCTGGCGTAAGATAAAAGAAATGGATCTTAAGAAAGCTTTGTAAAATCACTTACAATTGTTCAACTGTTTCATCATGGAACAATGCCCGCCCTTTTCTGCAGACAGGATTGTTCATTTGGCGGCCTTTTAATCGAAGGTATGAAAAAGAAAAAACTAACTATTTATACTATAACACTTTAATTATACGACTACCTGAAAGTACTGCTTTCTTCGGAATCCGGTTGTTATTGGCATGAATATTGCTTCTTAAAGTGTAATCAAATTACAGGAGAGGTATTATATGACATCAAAATCAAATCTAGTTCTTGCAATGGTACTGGCAGGTGGTAAAGGGGAGAGGCTCTATCCTCTTACAGAAGAGAGGTCCAAACCTGCAGTTCCTTTTGGAGGTAATTTCAAGCTGATAGATTTCACTTTAAGCAACTGTATTAATTCGGGGTTTATGAATATAAAAATTCTGACCCAGTATAAATCCGATTCATTGGATAGCTACATCAATACATGGAAAAAAATCCACACCAGCATGGGGATATGTCATAATATCAATACTGTAAAGAGTGCAGGTATTCGTAAGTATAGAGGTACAGCCGATGCTGTCCGCCAGAATATCCTGACAATAGAGGAAAATAATCCGGATTATGTACTGATTCTCTCCAGCGACCATGTGTACAGTATGGACTATTCTAAAATGCTGGAGGC
>SDBV01008663.1_pt1 | contig 13673 bp, 12 predicted proteins | sample 2277081 | NCBI WGS metagenome assembly SDBV01 (sample SAMN10402039, study PRJNA504765) | marine sediment metagenome | isolation source: marine sediment core GS10_PC15, 223 cmbsf | place: Arctic Ocean: Southern Knipovich Ridge | collected 2010 | reverse complement strand
GTCAGGCTTGTTTAATATCCTGAAAATTGTGATGAGCCTGTTTGTGCTCATAATTGTTCTGGGCGTGTTATATGTCGCCGCTAATGTGTTCCCCAGTCTTTCAGTCTTCCTGCAGGGTCTTCTTGGTCACATTCCCGCCGTTCCCGAATGGGCCATCGCCTCGTATGGCGTTACCGAAAATCCCTGGGAGGAAATACTTCCACTACTTGGTTGGGCTGCCGGCGGTTTCGCCAGCCAGGTGTGGTATACCTATTGGGTGCTGGGTGCGGGCTACGGAGCAGCGGCGGGGAGGAGCTACGGCATACCCGCTGACCTGGAGATGTTGCGAAACCTTTCCCGGTCCGCCGCTGAAAGGATAAAAGGCTGGTGCCGCGTGGTCTATACCGACGCCACGATAGCCATGATAATCGGCATCGTCGTAACCGTGAGCTTTCTGATCGCGGGTGCGGGCATATTGAGACCCAACCAGCTGGCCCCTGAGGGGCCAGAAGTAGCCACGACGCTTTCAACAATTTTTTCATCACAATGGGGCGCGCTGGGTGGCTTTCTGTTTATGCTGTCCGGCACGGCGGCACTGATAGGTACCCAGATTGGCCAACTGGCTGGATGGCCCCGCCTGCTGGCCGATTCGTTCAGGATCTGTATTCCCGGATTCCGGAAAGCATTTCCCTGGAAAACACAGTTCAGGATGTTCCTGATTTTTTTCCTCTGCACGAATATGATTATCGCCTATAGCCTGGGTCTCAGGCCGGTTTTTCTGGTAAAAGTGGCGGCGATACTTGACGGGCTGCTGTTAACACCGTTTCAGGCCCTGTGGGTCGCTATCGGTCTTTATATCGTAATGCCAAAAATGCTTTCCGAAGAAGCGCGCGAGATTCTCAGACCGCATTGGATATTTGCCCTGGGACTGATCGTTGCCTTTTTGGTGTTCGGCTATTTCTGCGTGTTTCAGATTCCATTTATTCTGGGTTAGGCCGGAGTTTTTTTCGCCTGTACTGTTACTGTCGAAATATAATTGTCACCAGATCGCACTTCGACCCTTCGCCTTCTCTCAGGGCAGGCTCCGCTCAGTGCGACATCGTCCTGAGCGTTCGGCTGAGGCTTCGACGTGAGCTCAGCCGAACGTTCACGCCGAAGCCTTGTCGAAGGACGCCTGGGGGGATGATTATGCTATGTGTCCTTCACGAATAAATAATCAGAGCGCCTTTAATACAACTTCGGGTATGAATTACCTGAAATAATGGAGAATTGATATTTATGCTTGAAGGTCCGATACTTATTCTCATTCTGCTCGGGGCTATCCTTTTTATCATCCTGTCAATTTCCTTCCTGAAACTACATCCATTTCTATCCCTGTTGATCGCCACTTTCGGGGTAGGTCTTATTGTCGGAATGCCGCTCCAGAAGATCATTTCCACGATCAACAGCGGCTTTGGTGGCTTAATGGGCTATATCGGCCTGGTTATTATTTTTGGCACTATCATCGGCACTGTTCTTGAGAAATCCGGCGGGGCGATTAAAATGGCGGATGTGGTCCTGCGCGCATTCGGCAAGAAAAGACCGACGCTTGCCATGTCGCTTATCGGCGCCATCGTCAGTATTCCCGTCTTTTGTGATTCCGGCTTTGTTATCCTATCGAAGCTCAATAAGGCCGTGGCGAGGAGATCCGGTGTACCGTTAGCCGCGATGACCATCGCCTTGTCATCAGGGCTTTACGCCACCCACACGCTGGTTCCGCCAACGCCCGGGCCTATAGCGGCCGCTGGAAACATCGGTGCCTCAGATTATCTTGGAACGGTGATCTGGATCGGCCTTATCACCGCAATCCCCGTTATTCTGGTTGGTTACCGGTGGGCCCTGCACATAGGCAAGTCCATCACAATTGAAGGGGAGGATGAACATTCCGATCTGAGTGATGTCCTGGCGGATGTCGAGACACTGCCCTCGGCTTTTAAGTCATTCCTGCCGATCCTGCTGCCTGTGATCCTGATCGCAGCAGCTTCCGTGGTGAAGTTCCTCGGATCGACCGGGGACATTGCCGCGGCAGTCCTGTTCATCGGCAATCCATTAGTGGCCCTCCTGCTGGGCGTGTTTGCTAGCTTCACCCTCATGCCGAAATTTGACGAAGAACATCTCAGTGGCTGGCTCGGCAAGGGAATTGTGCAGGGGGGACCTATCCTGCTGATCACGGGCGCGGGCGGCGCTTTCGGCAGTGTCCTGAAAGCGACACCCCTGACAGAACTGATAACGGGTATCGTAAACAACGGCGCGGTTTCCGGCAGTTTGTTTATCGTAATTGCTTTCCTGATCGCCGCGGCCTTGAAAAGCTCCCAGGGATCATCAACCGCCGCGCTGGTGATCACCTCCTCGCTGCTGGCGCCACTGTTGCCGGCACTGAACATCACCACTCCGGTGGCCCTGGCGCTGGTGGTGATGGCCATCGGCTCCGGCGCGATGGCCGTATCGCACGTGAACGACTCTTACTTCTGGGTCGTGACTCAGTTCAGCGGCCTGAAGCTGAACGATGCCTATCGTTCTTTTACTATGGTTACGTTACTGCAGGGATGTACTGGTCTGGTCGTGACACTGGTACTATATTATATCATGGCTTAGCTGGAATTTCGGTAAGGTGAAATCAATTGTTTCTATTTTTAAAGGGACTTGGCTGGGACTTTATCCTAATTGAACAAGCTCTCAATAAGTTCATTTTTGGGGGAAGTCCTGCTATAAAGCCCTTTGATCGGAATAATCTAGCGATAGATCTCCTTCCGGTCGCCGATCTTGACTACCAGGACCAGCAAGTCCTGATCCAGGATCTGATAGACAACCCGGAAACTGCCCACCCGGATACGGTAGAGCTGGTGCTCATCCGCCAGTTTCTTCACGCCCTGCGGTTTGGGAGTTTCCGCCAGGCTGTCGATGGCTTCTCGAACCTTCGCGCGGGTCCTTTCCGGAAGGGAGCTGAGCGCCTTAAGTGCCCGTTTTTCAATCCGGATACGATAGGCAGACGCCAAGGCTGATTACAGTTCCGCTCTTACCTTGTCCCAATCCAGGAACTTGCGCTCCGGATCTTTCAGCACGGCCAGGGCATCTTCCAGGTCAAGGCGGTCCTCTAGCGCCTCCAGCAGTTCGTAATCTTCAATCGGCACGATGGCCACCACAGGCTTGTTGTGCCGCGTCAGTACTAATCGTTCCTTATTATACCTGGCGGCGTTCACAACGTCGGCCAGGTGCTTTCTAATATCAACAATTGACATAGTTGCCATCTCTCGCGCCTCCTTTCTTGGGCAGATTCTGTAATGAATGTACATATATTACAGATATTACACAATAAAAAGTTCCTGGCACTCTCACAGGTCCAGATCGGTCAGGGTTTTAATGCTATTCTGTCTTCGGATTTTCTTCGCTTTATAGAGCTGTACTGGTCTGGTTGTGACGCTGATCTTGTATCAAATTATGGTCTAGCTGTGGAATCTCGGAAGGCGAAATCACCAGGATAATCCATTCGCCCTACCTCGAATTTTGTAATGAAGCCCAGCGAGAGCTTTACCTTCTCAGGGCGTAGCGCTACGCCCTCTTCGGCAGGCTCTCAGGGCAGGCTCAGAACAAGCCTCCAGCCTCTAGCCCCCCCCGCAGGGGTCCCTCTGGGACAGATCACTTCAGTAGAACCATCACAGGCCTGAACCAGCTTGCGCCGATGTAGGTATGCTATCCTCTAGTAAAAAATTTATCTTGATATAGTACTAGTCGGCAAGCTCACGAATCCAGATATTGCGGAATCTCACCGGATTGCTGTGGTCCTGCAGCATGACAGGCAGTTTGTCCTCATGCGGCTCATACTCAGATACCCTGTGTTCGCCCCGCCAATTGGTGCCTCCTTCCAGTTCGACGTGGTCCTGGACGAGGATGCCATTTTGGATAACGGTGAACGTTGCCTTTCTTACAACCTTGTCGCCATCGAAAATGGGACGGTGGAAAATGATGTCGTACGATTGCCACTCGCCCGGTTTTCGGCAGGCATTGACCAGAGGAACGGCCCGGCCGTAGAGCGCGGCACACTGGCCGTCGGGATACGTTAAGTTCTCGTAGGAATCCAGGACCTGGACTTCGTAGGTTGACATTAAAAACACCCCGCTGTTGCCCCGTCCCTGGCCGCTTCCTGTGACACTTGACGGAGTAGCAAACTCAACGTGCACCTGACACGAGCCGAACGCTTGCTTCGTCGTTATAGAACCCGAGCGTCTAACCGCCTCCATATAGCCGTCCTGCACGATCCATGCCGTCGGACCGCCGCGTTCAGAAGTCCATCCTGACAGGTCTGTCCCATCGAATAAGACGATCGCGTCGGAAGGGACTTTCCCGGGTTCGCTCTGTGTGCTCGCGGTGCCGGGCGAGATTACCGGCGGCGCAGGCCGATTCACATCATGAACCAGCCATCGACCGGTGTCGGTCTCCACGTACTGGATACTATCACCCTCACTGACAACTTGCCGGGCCGCACATCCAGCCAAAATCACGAGCCAGCAAACAGCAACACATTGCAGAACCGTCCTCATCATAATCACTCCTTTCTTATTTTGTTTCTTAGCAACCACCGCCTTACAGCAAGACAAGAGGGACAACCTATGGTCTTATTATATACAGAAACGATCGACAAAACCAAGAATATATTTCCGGCAGGCACTTCCCGGCCCCAGGCGCCACTGACGTGGGCGACTCGCCGAGTCGGCCCCACATTTTCCGCCTTATTTCAGCAGCCGCATATTGATCCCTGCCGTAAAACTCTTCTGCACCTATTGCTCAGAGCTGTTAAGTTTGTGCTCCATGCAAGGCATAGATCGGCCAGTGCCCATCTATTTATATATCGACTATTATCTCTGATTGATGAGGAGGTGCAACGTTGACAACCGCCGAGATCAGCCGCGAACGACCCATCCGCACCGGGCCCTACCCCGAGCTCACCTGGCAGGCCATCGTTGTGGGCTACTTTCTGGGAGCCATTATCACCCTGAGCATCGGCTACGCCTGCCTGATCCTGGGCTTCTCCATCGAGGGCTCCGAGCTGGCGGCCATCCTGGGCTTTGGGGTACTGCGGGGCGTCATGCGGCGCACCAGCATTATCGAGAACAACATCAACCAGACCATCGCCAGTTCAGTGAACGGAGCCTCGGCGGGGATGATGTTCTCCGTGCCCGCCCTGTTCATTCTGGGCCAGACCGAGTTCAACCCGATGCTGATGGTCTTCGGGTGCATTGCCGGGGGCGTCCTGGGCATCGCCTTCATCATCCCGCTGCGCAAGCAGATGATCGACTTCGAGCGCCTGGCCTTTCCCGGCGGAATCGCGGTGGCGGCCATCCTGAAGTCTCCGGGGGCGGGTATCCGTAAAGCCCTGCTGCTGCTGGCAGGGGCCGGCTTGAGCGCCGCGGTACATTTCACCAGCCAGCTCACCGGCTTCGAGAACGGCCGCCTGGGAGACCTGATCGGCATGCCGGAGTACATGAACGGCGTCTGGTACATCTCACTGCTGACGGTCGGCGTGGGCTTCCTGGCGGGTAAGGGCGGGGTGTTCTTCATCGTGGGCGGCTACGTCTGCTACTGGATCCTGGCCCCCCTGCTGGCCACACAGGGATTGCTGCCGGATGCCCAGGCACTTACCGAGATGGGACAGAGTATGCCCAATTATCTCCGGCTGCAGCTGTTCCGGCCGGTGGGAATCGGCATGCTCATTGGTGGGGCTCTGACCGGCATCGTACTGGCCCTGCCCCTGGTGGTGAGCGCCGTGAAAAGCATGCAGCAGGCGGCCAGAACCAAGACGGCCGTCTCCCAGGACGAGATGCCCATCCGCCTGCTTTACATCGGCGTTGGCCTGGCCGCGGTTGTACTTTTCATCATCGCCTATTTCTCCGTGGCCGAAATGGGCTTGTTACGCGGCGCCGTGATGGCCGTTCTGGGCACCATATGGATCTGGATGGCGGGTGTCGTCCTGTCCGAATGCATCGGCCGGACGAACTGGTCGCCCCTCAGCGGGATGACACTGATCGCCGTCACCATCCTGATCATCATCAGCAGCGGCCTGGGAGATAAGGCCGCCATCATCTCATCGGTAATGGTGGGAGCGGCCGCCTGCGTCGCCATGGCCCAGGCCACCGACCTGATGATGGACCTGAAGACCGGCTACCTGGTGGGAGCGACCCCGCGCAAACAGCAGCTGGGCCAGTTCCTGGGCACCTGGCTGGGACCCATCCTGGTCATGGCACTTATTTTTGTCCTGCACCAGGCCTACGAGCTGGGCAGCGACCGGCTCCCCGCCCCCCAGGGCCAGGCCCTGGCCAGTATGATCAGCGGCATCCTGGGCGGCGACGTCCCGGTGCAGAAGTACATGGCCGGGGCCGGTCTGGGGGCTATCCTCAGCGCCAGCGGCATCGGCGGCCTGGGTATCCTGGTCGGGCTGGGCTTTTACCTGCCGTTCAACATTGTCCTGACCTACACCATCGGCACAGTCCTGCGCCTGTTATCGGACTGGAAGCTGGGCAAGCAGTGGTCTGAGGGGGTCGGCGTGCCGGTAGCTGCGGGGCTCATCGTGGGCGAAGCCCTTATCGGCGTGGGTTTTGCCCTGTACTACGTCATTGCCGGCGCTATGGGTACCGCGTAAGGAGGTGGAGTGATGTTCGAACGGATCCTGCTGAGAAAAGTACTGGGTTACCTGCTGATCACGGGCGGATTTCTGGGCGGCGCGCTTACGACAGTGCTGGAAACGGAAGAGGTGAGCTGGGAGGGCTTCCTGGCGGCTCTTGCTGTCGGGGCTGCCGGCGTGGCCCTGGTCCGGCTTACTACCCGACGGGCTGCCAGAGAAGAAGACAAGTTGGCCGCAAATATCCAGAATATCCGGCAAAGCCTGGGACGGGTGGTGGAGAATATCACCGCCCTGGACCGGGAAAAGGAGTCTTTCAACCCCTACGACCTGCGCCACCGGATAGACGAGCTATTCCCGGAGGACCTCGCTGCCTTTGCCGATGCGCGGGAGGCCATCGGCCATATCTATGGATTGCAGGCTTACGCCGACGTGATGAGCATATTCGCCTCCGGGGAGCGCTACCTCAACCGGGTCTGGTCCGCCTCGGTTGATGGCTATATCCATGAGTGCCACACCTACATCGAGAAGGCGCGCGAGCAGTTTGCGGCGACCCTGGAACAGCTGAATGCCCTGGAGGCCCGGTCAAACCAGAGCTGATCAGACGCATACCGGCCTGTTCCTTTGCCCCTTCTTAAAAGGCCATGTTCCCCTGGCCGAAAAATCGTAATTTATTCATAGGATGGCCCGACCTGGAAAAGCGACCGGTTCCGGCCCAGTGCGTCAGGCGGCGGCGCGGGGATTCTATCCCGGCGATTGCCAAACCCAGCTGACAGCGTTCCTGACCGGCTACCATCCCCCGGTGGACCTGCCGCAGTCCCTTCACGGCGCGGCACTGCCTCACGCCGGGTGGATGTACTCAGGGCAGGTTGCGGCCCGCACCCTGGACTGCTTCTCCCGCAGAGACCACGCCGGACAAAGCTCTCCGCGACCGGAAACGGTAGTGATCTTCGGAACCCCGCACTATATGGATGCCATCAGCCACGCCCTCTATCACGAGGGCCAGTGGGAAACCCCCCTGGGCAACCTGGCGGTGGACAGCGCCTGCGGGGAGGCCATCCTGGCGGCAGCAGGCAACCTGCTCCGGGCCGATCCCCAGGCCCACCGGCACGAGCACTCCATCGAGGTGCTGACGCCGATGGTGAAGTACTTTTTCCCCGAGGCCGCCATCGTGCCCATCCTGGTGCAACCGGAGACCTCGGCCGTTGCCCTGGGTGAGGCAGCCGCCCGGGCGGTAAACCAGCTTGGCCGCACCGCCATCTTCCTGGCCTCCAGCGACCTCACCCACCACGGCCCAATGTTCGGCCAGGCCCCAGCCGGCACAGGCCCCGAGGCCAGGACCTGGATGGAAAACAACGACCGGCGGCTCATCGACACCCTCTGCCGGGGCACCGGTGAGGAGGTACTCCGCGAAGCCCACACCCACCTGAACGCCTGCGGGCCGGGAGCCCTGGCCGCCCTGAAAGGGGCCATGACCGCCCTGGGCGCTCCCCAAGGCCGCCTCATCCAGTATGCCACCAGCTTCGACGTGGAGCCCGAGCCGGTCTTCCGCCAGGCGGTGGGTTACGCGGGGGTGGTGTTCTAGCAGCCTTACTATGACGAATTAACAAAGCATGACTCAATCAGGTGCAAACAGTATATGTTGAATAACATATGTTACAATTTCGTCGCAGGGTGCGTGTATCCCATCTAATTTTGAAAAAATTATGAAAACCGCTGAAGCGGTTCCACTATCTTTGTTCTATTTGCCTGTTAACCCACGACTTAAGTCGTGGGCTGCCAGGCAAAGAAACCCCACTGCAAACCGTTTCAACGGTTTAATGACAGACACTAAAAGGAATAAGAGTTCTTGTAATATATGTTCTGCTATATGACAATTATACACTAGCGAGGTAATCATATGAACACTCAAGCAGCCGTAGACGATTTCCTGGCCCAGCGCAGCCTGGCCGTGGTGGGAGTGTCACGCGGTGGCAAGAAGTTCGGCAACATGGCTTACCGGGAGCTTAAGGCCAAGGGCTACCAGCTATTCCCCGTCCATCCCGAAGCTGAGGTCCTGGAGGGGGACCGCTGCTATCCCAGCCTGAGCGCCCTGCCGGAGCAAGCCTCGCCCGAAGCTACGGCCAGGGTGGGCGGGGTGCTTGCAGTCGTGCCGCCAGCCGAGACGGAGCGGGTGGTACGGGACGCGGCCGCGGCGGGCATCCCCCGGGTCTGGATGCAGCAGGGGGCCGAGTCTGAGGGAGCCATTCGCTACTGCGAGGAGCACGGCATCAGCGTGGTGGCCGGGGAGTGCATCCTCATGTTCGCCCAGCCGCTCAGGTTCTACCACAAGCCGCATCGCTGGGTATGGAAGCTGCTGGGGAAGCTGCCGAAGAAAATATAGTTACGGGTTACGGGTTTCTAGTTTCTAGTTTTGAGCTTGCCCGGCGTAGGCAACAGCCGTAGACGGGTTTCGAGTATCCAATATCCAATATCGAATATCCAATATCCAGTATCAAGTATCAAGTTAAGGAGGCTGGGATATGCAAATCGTAGACCTGACCGATGATTATGAGCAGCTCTATTTTTGTTGCCTGGAGGACTGGTCCGATGAGAGCAAAGAGGCGGGGAATCATAAAGAGACCTGGTATAACAAAATGAAGGATAAGGGGCTCGGGGTCAAGCTTGCGGTCGATGATAACGGCGTTGCGGGGGGCATGCTTCAGTATGCGCCCATTGAGCACTCGCCTGCCAGCGGGGAAGATTTATACTTCATCTATTGCATATGGGTTCATGGCCACAAAAAAGGAAGGGGCAACTTCCAGAAAAAGGGGATGGGGAAAGCCTTGCTTCAGGCTGCCGAGGCTGATATCAAAGATAAGGGCGCGAAGGGGGTTGCCGCCTGGGGGGTGTCGTTGCCATTCTGGATGAAGGCTTCATGGTTCAAGAAGCAGGGCTACACCAGGGTGGACAAGCAGGGGATGCACGTCCTGCTATGGAAGCCACTAACCGACGACGCAATCCCTCCCAGATGGATTGTGGAAAAGAAAAAGCCGGAAGGCATTCCCGGCAAGGTAGCGGTTACCGCATTTGTCAATGGCTGGTGTCCGGCCCAGAACATGGTTTGCGAGCGGGCCCGGCGGGCGGCCGCTGAGCTGGGCAATAAGGTGGAATTCCAGGCGATCGACACCTTCAATCCCATCACTTTTGCCGAATGGGGCATCGCCGATGCCCTGTTCATCGACGGCAAGCCGGTAAGAACCGGCCCCCCGCCGTCATATGATAAAATAAGGAGGCGCATCGCCAGGCGAGTGAGGAAGCTGTAGGAACATGCAAGGAAGATCAGGCAATGGCGGGCATGTAAATATCTGCGTAACTTCCCACACGTCTTTATGATGAAGCTCTGCATAGGCTGATTCGTAAAATTGCGTCACTCTCAAAACAGCCCCCCAATGAAAAGATGGAAAGGAACACCATGCGCTCCATATCTCTTATCCTCGGTTTTGGGCTTCTGATAATCACCGGCTGCGGCAATAAACCGGAAGCAGAATCCGCCGCCTCTCTTACCGGAGAGGAAATCACTACTGAATCAGGCCTCAAATACGTGGATCACGTCCTGGGTACCGGCCCCATGCCGCAGGCCGGCCAGACTATCGTCGTTCATTACACCGGCAGCCTGGAAGACGGCACCAAGTTCGACAGCTCGGTTGACCGGGGCCAGCCGTTCCCCTTCCAGGTCGGTGTCGGGCAGGTCATCAAGGGTTGGGACGAAGGACTGCTTTCCATGCGGGCAGGCGGCAAGCGCACCCTCACCATCCCGCCGCACCTGGGCTACGGGCAGCGGGGATCAGGCAACGTTATCCCGCCTGGCGCCACCCTCGTCTTCGAGGTGGAGCTGCTGGAGATCCGCAGGTAGGTCGGCGCTGCCGGATATAGTACCGCGTTCCTAAGCCTAAGTGATAGACCCAAGCCCCGATAAGCCTGGAGGTACTGCCATGGCGAAACTAACGCTATCTGTCAGAATCTATTTCGGCCTGATCATCACACTGGCGATCCTGGCGGCTGTCAGCGTCTTCCTGCCGGCTTTCGAGGGGCTGGTGCCCCAGCGCAGGAGCTACCCGCCTCGAAGCCGGTGCTGGCCCTGGCCAATGCCGCCATCATGCTCTTTCTCTACGGCGGCCTGGGCTACCTGGGATACATACTTTCGCGGAAAGTGGGCTTTGCCGATATCTGGGATGAGGGCGTCACCAACCGGCAGCGCTTCCTGGTGCCTGCCCTGGTGGGGGCTGCGGTGGGCGTATTCCTGATCCTGGGGGACGCCGTCTTCAGCCGGTTCCACGACCTGGGGCCGCTGCCCCATCCGCCGTTCCCCACTTCCATCGTAGCTTCGGCCATCGCCGGGATCGGCGAGGAGGTCATCTTCCGCCTGTTCTTCATCTCCTTCTGGACATGGCTGATCTCCCGCGTGATCCTGAAGGGCAGAGGGCAAAATCCGGTCTTCTGGATCGTCGCCGTTTTTTCCGCGCTGGCCTTCGCCTTCGCGCACCTGCCCGCGACTATGCTACTGTTCGACTTCGCCACACTGGCCGAGGTTTCCACCGCCCTGCTGGCCGAAATGATCCTGCTCAACGGCGTCGTTTCAATCTTTGCGGCCTACTACTTCCGGAAGTATGGCTTCCTGGCGCCGGTGGGCATCCACTTCTGGACGGACGTAGTCTGGCACGTGGTGTGGGGGGTGGCCTGACGAATGTCGATTGCTGAATGTCGAATGACGATTGTCCCGTAGGGGCCCCTCCGGCTAAAGATGTCATTGCGAAGGAGTCCGTCATCCGACGGACGACTGTGGCAATCCGCGAAGCGTCGTGAGCATAGCGAAACGATCCAGTTTTTTTGCGTCAGCGAGATCGCCACAACCCCCGACACTTCGGTCGGGGGCCTCACGATGACGGGAAAGGAGTGGGGCTGTATTGTTCGCCTCACCGCCGACACTTCGACAAGGCTTCGGCATGAGCTCAGCCGAACGCTCAGGGCGACGGATGCAACCTCACCCCCTTAATCCCCTCTCCCCGCTTTCCACGGGACAGGTTTTAAAAAGAGATATGCCTGTCACACTGAGCTCGGTCGAAGTGTGGTAGGCCGTAATCCCGTTACTCAGAAACAGACGTCACCCTTCGACAAGGCTTCGGCGTGAGCTCAGCCGAACGCTCAGGACGATGAATGCAACCTCACCCCCTTCCGCCAGCTGGCGGATGCCCCCTCTCCGTTGACGGAGAGGGGGTTGGGGGTGAGGTGAAAAAACCAGCCGGTGAGTACTCCCCTCAGACTATCGTCATCACGATCGCGCTTGCCACCGGCATCACAAAATTGTCTTCCTGCAGCGGGGCGGCCTCCACCGCAGTCGCACTTACAGCGCCCAACAATCCTACCGGCAAGGCCACCAGATCAAGGGAAAAGAATATTACAGCGAGCGTAAAGCAGGTCACAAAGCAGGCGGCTGTTCCGCTCCAGGTCTTGTCCGGGAAGCCCCTGCCTCTGACAGTAATACCAACGCACCAGGCCAACAGATCACCAAAAACGACGAACATGATGGCCAGCGAAGCGATACCAACCGGGAAAAACCACAGCACCAGCAGTGTGGCAAACAGGAAGATTACCATGGATGAAATCCGGGATTCCTCCGCTTTCCTGTACGGCAGCGGAAACCGCTTACGCTTCGTTTGAAACCGAATGATCTCTAAAATAACGAAGCAGAGAAAGACCGCCAGCAAAACCAGTAGCGTATACAGTTTATAAAAGAATGCACCCAGGGGGAAAACGATGGCAAAGGGCCGCAGCCACTTTCGCCACAGCAGCTTGCGTTCCTCCGCCGACATGTCGGGTATGATTGCCAGCAACAGCTTCGCGATTCTATGCCCGATAAGGTACAGGCACATCACGAGCAGCATTGAACTGTGTACGTTCATTCCGAAAAACAGAATAGTCGCATTCAACAGGATGGGCAGCAGAATAAATTCCATCACTTCGGCCGGCCGCTTTTCAAAGCCCAGCAAAAACACGAGTCCCAGCGCGGCCAGAATAGGGACCAGGACATATGCAAACTGCCCGTTCACGCTGAGCAGCACCCCCAGTGAACAGAACCCGATTCCCACCGCGGTTGACATTCCCTCACCGCCACGAAATCGCAGGTAGAAAGGGGCCAGGTGGCCGGCCAGGGCTGCAAGCCCCGCGAAATAGCTTATCAACCATTCATTCCCCAGCGCCCAGGCGAGGAATATCGCCAGGGGGGCTTTACTGAGGTCGTACAGGGCCACCATCACTGCCGCCGGATAGCCCATTGTATCGGCGACATTCGTGACGCCCGGTCTGCCGGTGCCTCTCTCTCTGATATCAAAGCCCCGGGCCTTCGCCAGGAAATACCCCGGTAAAATGCTGCCAAGCAAATATCCGAGTGCAATAGCGATACCACCTTTAATTACGGGGTCCATTATTTATATCCTTCCTTAGAGAAATTACCGCAGAGATCGCTGAGGCATGCCCTGAGTTTGCCGAAGGGACGCAGAGAATAGGTTTTATAAAAAACATTGGCCAATTTTTATTCCCTTCTCAGCGTGCTCTGCGGTTTTCTTTACTGCTTGTTTCTGCACCGTCGTATTATAAGGTACGCCCAATTTAAGGCATCTGGAGGGCGGAGCACATTATCCTGTTATCTGAAACCTGGCCTGCCTAACTTAATCCTTTGAAGTGAGCTGCCTGATAATGTTGAAAAATGCCGCAAGGGCTATTGCAGCCCGCGGCTTTTTCTTTTGCTGACCTCCCTCTGGAGGTTTTCTTTTACCAATGAGTAGCTGCCGGTGAGAAAAGTCAAAGCAACCCTCATGGACGCCGCCGCCATGGAGCGGACCCTCGCGCGTCTGGCCCATGAGATCATGGAGCGGCACCAGGATCTGGACACCACGGCTTTTGTCGGGATACAGCGGCGGGGTGAATTCCTGGCCAGGCGCACCGTAGACCTGATTCGCAGGCACAGGGATGTGGAAGTGAAATTCGGTACCGTTGACGTAAC
>SDBV01008662.1_pt1 | contig 13674 bp, 15 predicted proteins | sample 2277081 | NCBI WGS metagenome assembly SDBV01 (sample SAMN10402039, study PRJNA504765) | marine sediment metagenome | isolation source: marine sediment core GS10_PC15, 223 cmbsf | place: Arctic Ocean: Southern Knipovich Ridge | collected 2010 | reverse complement strand
CCGTGCAGTTGCACTTCGGCGACACCGGCGCTGTCAACATCCCTGGCGATGCCAACCTTGACGGTGTGGTTTCCGCGGACGATTACGGTTCCGTGCAGTTGCACTTCGGCACCTCGTACGGGGCGGGCGGAGCGGCCGTTCCCGAGCCCGCAACGATGCTGCTGCTGACGATCGGTGGGCTGGTGTTAATTCGCCGCAAGAAATAAAAGTTCTACGGCCTGGCCAACGAGTAAAGTCCATAGAGTCCACAGACCGATAAAGTCCACGGATTACACGGATAAGATAAGACGGATTGCACAGATAAGACGGAGAAAGTAGTGGACTGCTTCTTCTGTCTTTATCTGAATCAATCCGTGTAACCTGCCTGTCGGCGGGCAAGTTCGTGGACTATGTCTTCTGTCTTTATCTGAATCAATCTGTGAAATCTGTGTCATCTGTGGACTATTTCTTCTGTTTCTTCTGAATCTTCGCCCAGGTATCCCTCAGCGTAACGGTGCGGTTGAAGATTAGCTTCTCGGGGGTGGTGTCGGGATCGACGCAGAAGTAGCCTTGGCGTTCGAATTGGCAGCGGTAACCGGATTTGGCGTTGGTGAGCGAAGGTTCGATGCGGGCGTCGGTGAGCGTTTTCAGTGAGTCGGAATTGATACCGGCTTTCCAGTCCTCGCCTTCGGCGACGTCGAATGGCTTCTCCGATGTGAACAGGTGGTCGAACAGGCGGACCTCGGCCGGGATGGAATGCTCGGCCGAAACCCAGTGCAGCGTTGATTTGACCTTGCGGCCGTCCGGCGAATCGCCTCCGCGTGTGGCCGGGTCGTAGGTGCAACGCAACTCGATAATCTTTCCGTCGGCGTCTTTGATAACTTCTGTACAGGTAATGAAATATGCATACCGCAGTCGGACCTCCCGTCCTGGGGCCAGGCGGAAGAATTTCCTCGGCGGGTCCTCGCGGAAGTCGTCTTGTTCGATATACAGCACGCGCGAGAAAGGCACTTTTCGCGTACCCGCGGACGGATTCTCGGGATTGTTGACGGCCTCGAGGTCTTCGGTTTGGCCTTCGGGGTAGTTGGTAATGACGACTTTCAGCGGGCACAGCACGCCCATTACGCGCGGGGAGTGCTTGTTGAGGTGCCGGCGGAGGAAGTGCTCCAACAGGGCGATGTCAAATGTAGCGGGATACTTGCTCAGGCCGGTATGCTTCGCAAAGTCGCGGATGACCTCGGGCGTGTAGCCACGGCGCCGCAGCCCGCGAAGCGTAGGTAAACGGGGATCATCCCAGCCGTTCACGTAGCCGCCTTCGACCAACTCACGGAGCTTCCGCTTGCTCATAACGGTGTAGGTCAGGTTGTAACGGGCAAACTCGATCTGCTGCGGATGGTGCACGTCCAGTTGGTCGAGGAACCAGTCGTAGAGCGGCCGGTGGTTTTCGAACTCTATGGAACAAAGCGAGTGCGTAATGCCCTCGATGGAATCCTCCAGCCCGTGCGCCCAATCGTACATCGGGTAGATGCACCAGTCGTCGCCGCGATGGGGGTGCCTAGCGTGGAGAATGCGATACATCAGCGGGTCGCGCATGTTCAAATTGGGCGAAGCCATGTCGATCTTCGCGCGCAAGACGCGGGTCCCGTCGGGGAACTCGCCGGTCTTCATTCGCTCGAACAGGTCGAGGTTTTCCTCGGGTGTGCGATTGCGGTAAGGGCTGTTCCGTCCCGGTGTGGTCAGTGTACCGCGATTCTCGCGGATTTCCTCAACCGTCTGGTCGTCCACATAGGCCTTCCCAGCCCGGACAAGCTCCACGGCGTAGTCGTACATCTGCTCGAAGTAGTCGGAGGCGAAGTAGAGATGCTCGCCCCAGTCGCAGCCCAGCCAGCGGAAGTCATCCTGAATTGCCTCAATGAACTCCTGCTCTTCTGAGATCGGATTCGTATCGTCGAAACGCAAATGAAATTCACCCGCGAATTCCTGGGCAATCCCGTAGTTGGTCCAGATCGCCTTGGCGTGCCCGATGTGGAAATAGCCGTTCGGCTCGGGCGGAAAGCGCGTCACAACGCCCTCCCATTTGCCGGTCTTCAAGTCGTCAGCGATGATCTGTCGGATAAAGTCGGATTGGGTATTCATAGTTTCATCAGATGCGATTACGATGTTTGTTCGAGTAAAACAGTATTCTCGCCAACGGAAGCGAGAATAGCAATATCCCCTCGTCTATTTCTTTCTACCGAACCGCGGGTCAAACGAGAAGGGTTGAGGTTTGCCGATTTTGAGCTTCGAGAAATCCGGATGCATGGGGTTCAGCAGATAGTTGTACTCCTCTTCCACCAGGACACTCGGAACCTTCAGAACAGCAGATTCACTGCGGATAACCCAGTTACTGCCAATGTCTCTTGTTTCTTGGGGAGGAGGATATTCTTTCCAATTCTTTGGTAATTTGTTCTTGGCCAGAGTGCGACAGAGGTGTCTGGGAAAATCCACAGGAATCATGATGTAGTGTTTCAGGACCTCCTCTTCTTCGAGGTGAATCAACATTTCCATTGCGGCTAGCGAAATGGATTCTGAGGTGAAGACAACGGCGACACCCACGTGGTTCCATCGCCCGCCGTTCTGTCTCGCCCCCTGGCCGTCGAAAGCGTGCTTGGCGTTTTTTTCCTTCACGATTCGCCATGTTCGCATCAGGAGAACACTCCGTGTTCCAGACGTCCAATCAGACGGCTCACTTCCTCTGTTCCCACGTCTGTATCAAGCAGTTCAAGAGGGGCATGGCCGGCAAGGGCCTTTTTGGGCCGTGACAGCCAAATGCGGGCACCTGCTTGATCCCCCTCAAAGAGATCTGTCGATTTCTTCCAAATCCTTAGAAATCGAACCAGCCGTTCCGATTCGACGGGGCGAAGTCTGCGCTCCAGCTTTCTACGCCCCAAGGTTCGCTCCGGTATACGCAGAATACTGGCTATTTCGGCTGTGCTGAAGCCGTTTTTTTTCTGAAAGTCCGCTAATACGCGAAAAGGAATTCCTGACCGGATCTTTTTAATTAGGCCCATGGGTCGCCCGATTGGGCTATTCAATACGACACCGGCAACATCTTCTTTTGTACGCATAATACACCTTTTTAAGTCTCGGCCATTTCTGTATATTTTATCGGCCTAATGGCCGTCAGTCAACACTTTTATCTTAATATGGAGAAATCTCTTTTTCCGTGACTATTGAAGGTTCTGGTTCTATGCATTATCGTGGAGACCGCCATGGATACGATCAAGACACGATTTGCCCCCTCGCCGACGGGATATCTGCACGTTGGCGGGGCGAGGACGGCGTTGTTTAATTATCTGCTCGCTCGGAAGGGCGGGGGGACCTTCCTGTTGCGGATCGAGGACACCGATCGCGCCCGCCATAACGAGTCGGCCGTCGCGAAAATCGTCGATGATCTCCGCTGGTTGGGCATCGAGTGGGATGAAGGGTTCGAGGCCGGCGGAAGCAACGGCCCGTATCGGCAGTCCGAGCGGCTGGAAATCTACCAAAGGTACATCCAGGAGCTGCTCGATTCGGGCAAGGCGTATTACGCCTTTGAGACGCCGGAGGAGCTGGACGCGATGCGCACCGAGGCGCAGGAGCAGAAGCGGACGTTCATTTATCCACGTCCCGATCCGCTCCCGACGCGCGACGACGCCGACAAGGCCCGCGCCGAAGGGCGACCCGTTGTTGTGCGCGTCCTTTGCCCGGAAGTTCCACCGCCCGGTGTCTGCATCGAGGATGAGGTCTTCGGGCAGGTTGTGATGACGCCTGAAATGCTGGATGATTTCATTATCGCCAAGTCGGCCGCGGCGGGGCAGGAGGTTTGGCCGACGTATCACCTCGCCAACGTCGTGGACGATGCGCTGATGGGCGTTACGCTCATCTGTCGCGGGCAGGAGTTTCTCGCCCAGACATGGAGGCATGTACTGCTGCGGGAGGCGCTGGGTTTCGCCGCCCCGAAATACGCCCACCTTCCGCTGCTTATGGACATGAAAGGCCGAAAGCTCTCCAAACGCGACGGCGACGTGGATATCCACAGCTTCCGCGCGCACGGGTACCTCCCGGAAGTGCTGGTCAATTTCATTGCACTGCTCGGGTGGAGCCCCGGCGGCGACCGCGAAAAATTCACGCTGAGCGAACTGGTCGAGCATTTCGACCTCTCCCGCATCGGGAAGGCCAACGCCAAGTTCGACCGCGAGAAGCTGCTGGCCTTCAACACCGCCGCCGTCGCCACCGCCGAGGAAGATCGACTCCTGGTGGGCTTCAAGGATTTCCTCTCGCAGAACGACGCAGACGCGACGGGCAACACCCCCGCCGACGAAGATCATTTCCTGCGATACCTCCTGAAGATCAACAAGGGCTTACGCACGTTCGCCGACATTCCGCGAAAATGCGGGGTGCTGTTCGGCCCCGACAAAGCCTATGGCTACGATGCCAAGGCCGTTACGAAAGTGCTGGCGAAAAACGACGGCGCGGGTTACGCCGTGCTGGTCGACTCGCTCGACCAACTCGCCGGGGTGGAATGGACAGCGGAGGCGATGGAGGCCTGGATGGACGACTACTGTCGGACGCACGAACTTAGCATGGGCAAGGTCGCCCAGCCTCTCCGTGTCGCCGTGACCGGGACGACCGTCAGCCCGCCGATATTCGATACGCTCATCATCCTAGGGAAGGAAAAAACCCTGGCGCGGATAAATCGATGTTTGGGAATGCGATAAATATTCCTATCAGCGGTAATGGTGCTATGAAAAACAGACTTATAGATATCATTGCTCTGGCATTGCGTTGGGTTGTTACAACAGTCATTGCTGCATGTATATTGTTTTTTCTTGCTGCTTGGCTGATTGTTACAGAGGACATGACTGCTTGGGAGGTGGTCGGACTGTGGGTGTGTGCCGGTTTTGTTGGCCTTTTGGAAGTCCTTCGGGAATTACGTTCACGGAGTAAGAAGCGTGAATTCTCCATGGAAGACGATGACAGCGAAGGCCGTTTGGGGCCGGAAGATGTATAGTTTGTAGGATGCGTGCTCTGCACGCGCTCGGTTAGTCGCGTTTGTCAGGTAATCGTGCTATAATGATAAACGAGTTCCGAATAGCGACCGAGCAGGTCTTGACGAAAAGGTGAACTATGAAGCGACAATTCAATGTGATTATCGAGCGTGACAGCGATGGGTATTACGTTGCTTCAGTACCGGAACTGTCGGGCTGCCACACCCAGGCCAAGTCACTGGACGAACTGATAGTACGGGTGCGGGAGGCCATTCAGTTATGCCTGGAAGTGAAAGGCGAGGATGTTGAAGGCAGTGAGTTCATTGGCATACAACGTGTGATGGTTGAGGCATGAGCAAACTGCCGAGAGTGACCGGTAAGATCGTATTGACGGCGATATCCAAGGCGGGGTTTGAGGTCCTGCGAATCCGAGGCAGCCACCATTTCCTCCAACATCCCGACGGTCGGCGAACTGTAGTGCCCGTTCATTCGGGGGAGAACGTTGGCCCGGGGCTTCTGAATAAAATACTGCACGATTGTGAACTCTCTCGAGACGAGTTCATTTCTCTGCTATAGGCAGTCGACTCCAGGAACGAACAGGAAATTGAAAATGAGCTTACTTGTAACGGGTAGTATCGGGATTGACACGGTGGAGGCCCCGTCGGGCAGGATCGACGAGGCCTTGGGCGGTTCGAGCGTTTATTTTTCGTACGCAGCCGGCTTTTTCGGGCCCGTCCGACTCGTGGGGGTGGTCGGAGAGGACTGTCCGAAAGACTTCCTGAAACCGCTGGAAGAGAATCCCAACATCGATCTCGGCGGGCTGGAAGTTCGCGGGGGTTCGAAGACCTTCCGGTGGCATGGAAAGTACGAGGACGACGTTAATAATCGTCAGACCGTCTCGGTCGAGTTGAACGTGCTGGGCGAGCGAGGCCCCTGCATTCCCCAGTCCTTCCGCGATAGCGAGTACGTATTCCTGGCCAACACGCACCCCGCCCTGCAGATCGAACTGCTCACCCAGTGTGAGAACCCCACGCTCGTTGTTGCCGACACGATGGACCTGTGGCTCGAGACGCAGCGCGAACCGCTGCTCGATCTGTTGAAGAAGATCGACGGGCTCGTATTGAACGACTCTGAGTCGAGGCAGTTGACGGGCAAGACGAACGTCATCGAGGCCGGGCTGGAGATCGCCCGGATGGTCAAGCAATTCTGCGTCATCAAGAAGGGCGAGCACGGCGCGGTTCTGTTCATGCGAGACGATTCCAGTGTCTTCCCGCTGCCGGGCTACCCGGCCGGTGTCGTCGTGGATCCCACCGGCGCGGGCGACTGCTTCGCCGGCGGAATGATGGGCTACCTCGCCTCTATGGACGATGCGGACGACGATTTTTCCAAGAGACTTCGCCGCGCTATCGCTTACGGCGCCGTCGTCGCCAGCTTCGAGTTGGAAGACTTCTCGCTGAACAGGCTGCTGGGGATCGAGCGCGGGGACATCGACGATCGGTTCGGCGAATTTCTTGAAATGACGCGATTCTGACGTCGCCGACGGTTTGGCGGCGGGGGTGTGGTATGAGTTATCGAATCTTTCTGGCGTTGGACATTGACGAGTCGACCCGCCGTCGGTTGGGGTCGATACAAAGCCAGCTCGACGATGCCCGCAGCAGGATCAACTGGGTCGCGCCGCGGAACCTCCACGTAACGCTGAAGTTCCTCGGCGACGTGGCCGATTCGCTGCTCCCTGAACTCTGTCGTGCAGTCTCGGCCGCGGCGGGTGAGGGCGAGTCATTCGATTTCGAGGTCCGGGGCGTCCGGGCCATTCCTCCAGCTCCGCGCAACAGTGGTAGGGGGGTGCGGATGCTCTGGGCGGAGGTTATCGACCCGACCGGCCGACTGGCGAGGCTGTTCGAGCAACTCGAAACCGCACTGCACCCGCTGGGATTCGCCCGCGAGAACCGCTCGTTCAGTCCGCACATTACACTGGCGCGGGTCCGGTTCGCGGGGGACCCTTCAGCCCTTCGCGCCGCCGCCGGTGAACTTGCCGACGAACATTTCGGCCGCTTGCGGGCGGAGCAACTCACCATCTACACCAGCCAACTGCAAAAAGGCGGGCCAATCTACACGCCGATTGCAAACCCGCCCTTGGGCTGAGGGCAGATGTAAGGTGGGTGCTTTGCCCATTTGGGGAGAACACGGTTTGCGAGCAAACCGTGCCACCCACCGCGGTATAATTGGCTCGTAAGTTTGTAGGCTGGGTTGGGCTCTCGCTTGCGAGGGACCAACCCACCTTTCTTATTGACGGCAGCAGGGTCTGTACCTTGTTTTTCCCTTCGACGGATTTTCCAGTCGGAAATTTCCCCGCCGGCGGTGTCTATGGAATAAAAGGAAGCTATGGAATCGGTTAGTCCGGGGCAGCTTGGCGATTGGTTTGACGCGTATAGCGACGCCATGGTGCTCTACGCGCGGGGGTGGCTGGACGCTGCCCGGGCCGAGGACGTGGTACAGGACGTCTTCCTTCGGCTGATGAGCAGGCGGCACGGCCCGGAAAACCCCAAGGCGTGGTTGTTCCGGTCGGTGCGGAATGCGGCCATCAATGAGGCGCGGTCGCAAAAGCGAAGGCGAAAACGCGAGCAGACGAAGGCGGCGGGGCAGCGGGCGTGGTTCGAGTCCCGATTCGAGGACCTAATCGACGCGCAGGCGGCGCAGGATGCACTTACCGCTCTGCCCACCGAGCAGCGCGAGATCGTCGTGCTGCGGATTTGGGCGGGAATGACGTTGCAGGAGACGGCCGAGACGGTTGACAGGCCGATTTCCACCGTGCACAGCCGCTATGGTGCGGGAATCAAAGCCATGCGGGAAAGGATGGGTGTATCATGCAAGACAGAGAAAACCTGACGGCGGCGGATGAGGAACTTACCGAAGCACTGGGCAGCTTGCGGCCGATGCGGGCTTCGGGTGATCGCGATCGGTTGATGTTCCGCGCGGGGCAAGTCTCGGTGCGGCGGGGGCGGCGAGCATGGCAAGGCTCTACGGCGTTGGCGACGGTTGCACTGTGCGTCTCGCTTTTGGTGCATTCCCAGGGTCCGGAATCCGGGAAAACCGTTCGCGTGATCGCGGAAAACCCGCCAGTGGCGCCTTTGATGATCGAATGGTCGTCCGAACCGTTCGTTGTGGGGGATGGCGCCTATCTGAAGCTTCGCAACGAGGTGCTGGAAAAGGGAATCGACGCGCTACCGTCTTCGGCCGTCTCGGTGGCTAATGGCGATGACCAGGATTTGCGGGAATTGCTTGGGCGGCCGATGGATCGAAAAAACAAACGCACTTCGCTACTGCGAACTCTATTTTACACGGGAGAAGGAACATGAAACGCTTTCCAGTAATCGTCCTGGCGGTTCTCTGCATGGTGATGGTATCGAGTGGCCAGGTTGTGGACCTCATCGACAAGAAACCGGCGAAACCTCCACCGGATAAGCCCAAGGAGATAAGGCTGTCAGTCCGACCGGCCGGAGAGCCTCGCCCCGCGCTGAAGTATCTGCTACTCCCGGAATTGCTGGATCGAAAACCCGGTAATGCGGCGACCTTGTATTTCCAGGCGATGCAGAGGGCTTCGAACCAGTCGCTTAGCAAGTATGACAAGAATATCCGTAGTTGGATGGACAAACCCGCAAAGGAGCTTCCCCGACGGGAGGTTCAGCAGATGCTTGACGCATATCGAATAGCTCTTCGACAAGTGGAACTGGCGGGAAGGCGAGACCACTGCGACTTCGACCCGCCCATCAGCGAAGGATACCACATGCTGTTTCCTTCACTAGGTGAGCTTCGTCAGATCACCAAGATCCTTGCTATCAAGATTCGTCTTGAGATCGCCGATGGCCAGATCGACGCCGCCATCCATGATTTGCAGACCGGTTTTGCATTGGCGAGGCATTTGGACGAGGGATTTACACTGATTGAGGATCTGGTGGGCATTGCTGTTGCATCCTTGCTCACGAAAGAGGTCGAATCGTTAATTCAAAGGGACGATGCACCCAATCTCTATTGGGGCTTGGCGAACCTCCCACGCCCGATGATCGATCTCCGCGAGGCCATGGAATATGAGTGGTCTTCACTCTATCTGGCCTATCCAAAGTTGCGGAACGTAGCGTCGGCGAAGCTTACCAGGGACCAGTGGAAGGCGCTTCCAGACGAACTGGAAAAGCTTACGACGCTGTTTCTAGGCGAATCGCAGATTGGTGGGGAGGAAAGACTTTTGTGGACGGTTTACGCTGCTAAACTCTATCCGGAGGCGAAACGATATCTCCTGGGTCAGGGGAGGACCCAACAGGAAGTCCAAGCCATGCCCGTTGCCCAAGTCGTCGCAATCTTTACACTTGAGCAGTACGATTATTGGCGAGATGAGTTATTCAAGTGGTTTAATCTCCCTTACTGGGAGGCGCGGGAAGGGATGGAAAAAGCGACTGGCAGGTTTGGGAAATGGGCTAGCAGCGAAGGTCGGATGAACCCGGCTGCCTTTTTGCTTCCGTCCCTAGGGAGAGCATATTTCCTTCAAGTCCAGTTGGACCGACTGATCGCCGCTTTGCAAACTATCGAGGCCGTGCGAATATACGCCGCCAATCACGACGGTAAGTTGCCCGCCGCACTTAAGGATATCACCGAGGCCCCAGCGCCCATCGACCCGGTTACGGGTAAGGAGTTTGACTACAAGGTCGAGGGTAACACGTTCATCATCAACGCCCCGGTTCCGCCCGGAATAGGTGTAAAATACGCCAGGCGGTACATCGTAACGCTGAAAAAGTAAACCCATATTTACGAGGAGTTGATTCATGCGAAATCTAATCATTCTGACAATTGCTATCCTGATAATTTTCACCGCCGCCTTCGCCGAAGAGAAGTTCGACCCCGCCGCCCGCGCCAGGGAAATCGCGCCGTTCATCGACGAGCAAACCATCGTCGTGATGCACGTGGACTTTTCGCGCGTGGACGTGGATGCAACTTGGGGGGTCATCGCAAAGCTGCTGGAGGAGACCGAAGATCACGACGTCAAGGAATTGGTGGACGTAAAGGACAAGGCGAAGGAGTGGGTCGAGGGCTTTCTCAAGGCCGGTGCCAGGGACTTGTACTTGGTTATCAGCCTGGCCGACATTCCGGAGAAGCCGATTTGTCTTGTGGTGCCGCTTCGCTCCGGGACCGACGAGCGGGCGATCCGCTCGCTGCTCTACAGTTACCGGCCGGACGGCCCTACGTCCCGTCCGACGAATCAGAAGTACGGGCCAGACATTACAACGCAGGTAATACGCGGCGCAGTCGTCAAAGCCTACCCGCTGACGTTCCAGCGACTGACCACGATGATTCCCCACCCCCGCCCGGAGCTCGCCGCCGCCTTCGCCGCAGCAGGCGACACGGCCGGTCAGTTCCTGATCCTTCCCACCGACGACAACCGCCGTGTTGTCGAGGAAATGATGCCCACGCTGCCCGAGGAAATCGGCGGCGCCCCGAGCACCACCATCACGCAAGGGTTGCTCTGGGCGGCGGTAGGCGTCGATGGCCCGCCGAAAATGGCGGTCCGCGCCGTCATTCAGTCGAAGGATCCCGCCGCGGCCGAGGCGTTATCGCAGACCATCACGAGCATCTACAAGGCCATTGAGGAAAACGAAGATGTTCTCAAAATGGTTCCCAACATCGCCAAACTCACTGCCATGCTCACGCCTGCGGTTTCAGGGAACCAGTTGACGTTGAAGCTGGACGACAAGCAGGCCAACTCCATTATCTTCGATCTCCTGGGTCCACCGCTACGTGAGGGACGCATGCGAACAAGGCAGACTGCTTCCGCGCTGAACATAAGATCCATAATATTGGGCATAAACATGTACGCGGAAGACAACAAAACCTGGCCGGAAAGTTTGCAGGTGCTGGTGGGCGAGTTCATTCCACCCCAGATGCTGATCAACCCCGCTCGTCCAAATCAGAAGCCCGCGTACATCTACGTCAAACCGATCCTTCCGTTCAACAAGGTCAGTAAAGTCGATTCGGGTTCGGATACGCTGGTTGTTTACGAGGCTCATGACAAATGGACAGGCCGCGTAAACGTTGGTTTTGCCGATTGCCATGTGGAATTCATCACCGACGAGGCGCGATTTAAGGAACTTCTCGCCGAGGCCCAGGCGGGGAAGAAAAAGCCCGTCCCGGAATCACCCACCAAATAACGCCCGCGTGTTCCAAACATATTTCGCGGCCGAGGATTCCTTGAAACCCGCGGTGTGATATGTGGCATTTTTGGGGCCTGATACTTATTATGCAATTCCGGCGGAGAGGATATTGAACTGTGGGCGGGATTTTCTATTGTCTATCGGCCACAAACATGATGAGGAAAACATGCGGGGCATTTTGGCCAAGAACCTCAAGGGGCATATAAGAACGCTTACAAAAGACATCGGGGTTCGCCTGGCGGGCTCGGATGGGGAGAGGCAGGCGGGCGACTATGTGGCGGAGCAGATGAGAAGCTTCGGTGCTGAAGTCCACGTTGAAGACTTCGACATTCGCCGGCGCGCGGTCGAGGAAGAACATCTTGAGATGCAGGTAAACGGCAAATGGCGAACTTTCGCATGTTCGTTGTTGGGTAATGCCCTTGGTACGGACGGGAAAACCGTCGAAGCGCCCGTTGTTTTTTTCGCATCGCAGACTGACTACCAGCGGAAGGATTTTTCCTTTCTTTCGGGTAAGGCCGTTGTGCATTTGGGCATTCATATTGAGACGCCCGAGCATTACAAGCGTCTGGCCGAAGCGAAACCGGCGTTTGTGATGTTTGTGGACGTGCGATATCCTGGAACGGTCGCAACGGCCGATGGTATGTTTCCCGCATACACTCACGCCTACGGCGCCCTCCCGATTGTAAGCGTCTCGTTCATGGACGCATGGCGATGGAAGGAGAAAGGCGCCACGGCCGCGAGGCTTCGCGTTCTCGGCGGGATGCGCGCCGGTTCATCTCAGAATGTAATTGCGGAGTCCCCGGGTACGGACCCCGACGCGGGTATGTTGTTTGTCGGCGCGCATCACGATACCCAGGCTGATTCGGTCGGTGCGGATGACAACGCCGTTGGTGTCGCCGCCGTGCTGGAATTGACCCGGGCGCTCATTGACGTCCAACATAAACGCACGATTCGATTAATCAGCTTTGGAACGGAAGAGCAGCTCTCTGCCGGCAGTGCGATATATGTCAGACGGCATCGGGAGGAACTGGGCAGATGCGGAAAATTTATGCTGAACTTTGACGCATGTGGTTCGTTGTTGGGCTGGACGGAGCTTTCCTGTTGCGGTTCGCATGAGATGGGGAAATATCTGAACGATTTCTTTGCGGAGCGAGATGAGTACGTCACCGTTAAGAATGAGTTGATGCCATATGCGGATCATTTTCCTTTTGCCGCTTCCGGGATGCCGACAGTCTGTTTGGGACGCTCGAATTGCACGACCGGCCGCTTTTTCCACCATCGTCCTGATGATAATATGTCACGGATCAGTATTCCGCTGCTGGGGAGGCTGGTAAACATAACCCGTGAATGTCTGATCCGAATTGCTCAAGCGGATCCTTTACCATTTCCAACGTGTATCCCGGAAGATCTGCAAATCGATATCGAGAATAAATGGGGAGAACTCTTTGGCGGATGGGAGGGATTTGGTGCGTAACAAACTGCCGCAGCGAATTTCCCTTCGCTGATATTGTAGAGCCCCGAACCGTGCAGGCGTGCGATGAAAGGGTCGTATTGCGTGCGTACGGAAAAGCGCGATTCGGAGCGCCCCGCCCGTTGAATGACAGTGGCTGGAATCAGCCGATTAGCGGCGTTTGCGTACCAAGATGCCCAAACCGCCAAGGACCAGCAACGAAAAAGTCGCCGGCTCGGGAACCTGACTGAAGGTCTGAAAGAACTCGCTGAGGTGGGCTACGCCGACACCTTGCGGAAGGCCGCCATTTGTGACCACGTCCTTTATAACCCATACCTCGGGCAGCTGGACAAGCCCGCCGGCGTCGGCGAAATCCCTCTCGTCGTACAGATTGTTGTTGTTATCGTTGATGTAGTAAACGAACTTGTTGGCAATCGGTTGGGAGAAGCCCAGGTCCGGGTCGAACGCATAGACATTCTCTGAAACCGACACCATGCCACCGTCGAGTGTGGGCGAAATCCCCAAGGCGGTCATCCACAGGGCGTTATCCTTCAGCACCCAGCCCTGCGATACCCAAGGCTCGATTATGGACGCCCTGAACTTTATGGTCGAATCGGCAAGTTGCCCTGCCGCGGCTGACCAGGGACCGTTAAAACGCAGGCCGTAGTCACCTTGGATCTGGATGCCCGTAACCGCGATTGCATCCGGGCCTGGCGCGATCGTCCCGCTGCTGCTGGTGGTCGTTACGCGGAAGCCGTCGAAGAGCTTGTCCCCGACGATAATTCCACCTGCGGCGATGACATCGGTGATACTGTAGGAAACCGGATTGCTCAGGTCTGCAATGATCGAACCCGAAGCGAATGTGCTTGCGGTCCCCAGCACCAGCACTACTAAGAACATCCTCTTTTTAGCAAGCATGAGCACGCTCCTCCCGTTAATTGATACCCGGAACTCTACCAGAGGGAATACCTGTACAGAGCTCCTATTTTCTAATAAGCAAAATGCAACGAGCGACCTGCCCAATTGGGCTATTTCAAGC
>SDBV01008661.1_pt1 | contig 13676 bp, 11 predicted proteins | sample 2277081 | NCBI WGS metagenome assembly SDBV01 (sample SAMN10402039, study PRJNA504765) | marine sediment metagenome | isolation source: marine sediment core GS10_PC15, 223 cmbsf | place: Arctic Ocean: Southern Knipovich Ridge | collected 2010 | reverse complement strand
GCCTTAACTGGCTGGGTAGCCAGAATGGAAAGTCAGCGCAGAAGTGAAAGAACTAGAGCTGGATTGGCTAGAGTAAAGGCTCAAGGCAAACGCTTAGGTAGGCCCCCGGGGTCCAAAGATAAACGAAAAAGGAGAAGGAGACAAAGATTGATTGTGCAATAAAGGTTCCTTTATAGTGAATCTGTTTAATATCCTGGACCTGCTAGTTTTCGAGTACAAGTTTCCCCGCTACCTCATAATCCAGGAGCATTTGTTGTGCTTTTGGTGCATCCTTGAGAGCCATCACTTTACCGATTTGTGGGTCAATCTTTCCTTCCTTTAACAATTGAAATACTGCTTGTAAGGCGCTTCGATATGCCGTTAGATTTTTACGATCGGTAATTCTAACTTAGAAGGCGGTATAATTATTGGAGGCAGGTCAAGCTACCGTATTATCGCTAGAATAAGACCGGTTAGGCCGTGGTGCTTGACGAGTATTTGGAGTAGGTGGCTTCATAATTCACTCATTTAGACCTGGTCCCCGGTCTCTCAGCAGCTCCATGGTGATGCACCTGATTCCATTTGTGCCTCCCTGCATTATTCCGGATGAGTCAAATGGTATCACCTTTACCCCTGCCTGTTCAACCGCCTTAATCGTCTTAACTGCTCCTTTTGGCATGATTACGACGCCGGGCTCAATAATGACCAGGTTTGCCGGATAGTATTTACGTTGCTCGTCGGATGGTATTTCAATAATCTTAAACTTATTCTCTTTGAGCCACTGAAAGGTTTGGAAATCAAGGTTACCAGGATATGCCACTACTATATGGTCGTCTACTGCTCCAATAACCATGTCGAGGTGAAACTCGCCGCCGCTTTCCCACGAGTCCATTATGGTTTGAAGGTGGCAGATTTGCACCTGCTCTACTCCCGATCGATATAAAACCGGCAGTACCTGCTCCAGCCCTTCCTGGTTGCAGGCTTCTGACCTGCCGATTATCCATACACCCTCCGCCACCGGCATGGTCATAGGGGCAAGCTCAAAAATTCCGTTGCCGTGTACCGTGTAAAGTATTGGACAACCAATACTGACAAAAAATTTGGTGAACTCTCTATCCAAGCCACGTTTGAATGATGCGTGGACGAAGCGGGGAATAATGGCACCACCGAGAACAATTTTGGGCTCTTCAGCCATAAAAAGCTTCCTCATGGGTCCCCAGGTGCCTATTTTGTCCTTGAGCTCCATCCAGTAAATTTTTATACCCAGGGATTCTAGCAACCTGGAATACTCCTCATGATTTTTTAACATGAGGTCTGGATCGAGGTCCGTGGTGTGACGCAGGCAGAAGAAGGCGGGGTCTTTTTTCCAGAGGGGATTGCCTTCCCATTCTGGGTCTGGTTTGATTAAGGCAACTTCCCTGAGTTTACCAATGCCTACGCTCCCCCATCTCTTACCCCAGGTCCTTTCATACTCATCCAGATAACTGTACTTATAAGATTCCAATACCTGAGGCGGTTTTCCCGGAGAATAGTCTGGATAATTCTCCAGCGGATAGTCTTCCAGCCTTCCTTCCCACTTCGTTTTCATCTCAGCAACCTCCAAGATATATTTTGAGTGACCATATTTCACCAAGGTATATCACATGGATATTTTTAGCTTTAGCCTCCAATGCTTGGACCGGGGTCTCTTATCAACTGCAAAGTTACACAGGCAATACCATTTGTGCCCACCTGTAGGCCGGAGGTATCAAACTCAATCACTTCGACACCTGCCTTACGGACCTTAGCTATGGTTTCCTTTGCTTCAGAAGGCATAATAACCTTACCAGGTTCGAGTGTAAGCAAGTTTTCTGGAGTGTATTTAAAATGTTCCTCTGGCGAACCCTCTATCAATGTAAAATCCCTGTCTTTTAGCCACTTAAAAACCTGATAATCGAGGAACGCCGGGTACACGAGGGCCAACCTGAGGTCGAGTGTAGCGAAGAACATGTCGGGATGGAACTCGCCTCCCGCTCTAAAGTCTTGGTAAATCGTAGTACAATTGGCAACTGGGATATCCTTGTAGCCAGAACGCCCAAGAACGGGCATTATTTGCTCTAACGCCTCGTCATTGCAGGAACATGACCGGTAGGCTAGAATCGCGTCGTCTGCTATTCGCACAAATGGTCCCAACTCGCCAATGCCTTTGCCGTGCACGGTCAGGAGAATGGGGCAGCCTATTTTGGCGAAAAATTTGTTGAAATTGACTTCCAGCCCCCTCAGAAATGAACCATGCCCTAGCCGCGGCATTATCGCTCCACCGTTTACTACAAGAGGGAAGGCACACATAAAAAGCTTCCTCATCGGGCCGTAGGCTCCCATTGTTTCCGGAGTCTCCATCCAGTGTACAGTTACCCCCTCTCTGGTCAGGATTTCGGCGTAATTGTCCATTGCCCGTTGCAGACGGTTCAAGTCCACCTTCTCTCTACGTAGCAGAAAGAAATCCCGGTGTTTTTCCCATAGAGGATTCATTTCCTGCTCCGTAGGTTTGGCTAAAGCCACCTCCCGTAATTTACCGATTCCCTGTGCCCCCCAGTTTTTGCCCCAGATTCTCACCAGCTCGTCTAGATAGCTAATCTCTTCGAGCATTCCCGGCTTTGGAGCTTTTCCTGGCTCATAATCAGGATAATTCTCCATGGGATAATCTTCAATTTTGCCTTTATATTCTTTCTTTGGGTTTTTGAATATCATGACATTCCTCCTAAGGGTCTCCGGTTAAGCGGTTCGAAATTAGAGAGACCTTCCCATAACTATTAATGAGTAATTCGTTAAAACATTATCCTTGGCAACCAGAGGACAACTTCAGGAAGAGCCGTCAGTAGGACGACTAGGGCTAGCAAAGGAATCAAGAAGGGAATGCAACCGCGAGCAATCGTCATTACATCATGCTGGGGAAGGACACTATGGAGCACAAATAGAGTCAGGCCGAATGGTGGTGTAACCAATCCAATCGAGGCTAGCACCGCAAAAACCACACCAAACCATAGAGTATTGAAACCCAATGCCAAAATGAGTGGGCCAACAAAGGGTAGGGTTAGAACCAGCATTGAGGTGGAATCTATGAACATTCCCATGATGAGGTACATTATACTGATAATAGCAAACGTGCCATATTTCCCAAAAGGTAAATCCAGCATAAAAGCTAAGAACCCGTCAATGACCCCCAGGTATTGAAAAACCACGCTTAGCGCCCTGGCCATAAACATGATGAAGAGGACCATTGAGGTTATTACTACTGCTGACCGCATTGCTTCCTTAAGTGCGCTGAAGCTCATTTTTCGATATGCAAGGGCAAGAACAATACTAAGGAAGGCACCCAGGCTTGCTGATTCGGTAGGAGTCATAATGCCCAAAAAAATCGTCCCCAATACCAGGAATATAACTGCTATAAAAGGCAGAGTTCCTAATAATGCGGTTAATTTTTCCCTCCCGGTAGATGGAGGTGGTTTGGGAGCTAGACGAGGATTAATCTTTACCCGCACTACAATAAGAAGCAGAAATAATGACGCCCCGATAATCCCCGGTATTAGTCCAGCCGCGAAAAGTCGGGCGATGGAGACATCCTGCCATACGCCATAGACTATGAAGAGGAAACTGGGTGGGATGATGCCTGCCAGTGTCCCCCCTACGGCAATGGAGCCAAGGGTTAACTTGGTATCGTAGCCCATCTTCTCCATTGGGGGGTAACAAGACTTACCGAAAACAGCGGCTGCGGCCAGTTGAGAACCGGACATGGCACCGAAGATGGCATTAGTTACGATGACAGAAGCGGCCACGCCTCCCGGCAACTCACGAGACACCTTCTCAACGCCATAGAGAAGGTTGGCGATAATGCCGGTAGTACTAAACAGTGTCCCCATCAGTATGAAAAGGGGCAGGGCGGTGAGTGCAAAGGAGTTGGCAACGTCAAAGGCGATAAAAGCAAGCTGAGCTATACCCTGATCAACAAAGAGCAGTAATCCAACGGTAGCCATTACGCCAATGGCAACGAAGACCTCCGCCCCTATCACCAGAAGCAAAACAAAGCCACCGATGAGGATGAAAGCCATCATCTCTTGGCTCATTGGGCTGCCCCATTATCATTTGTACCGGACCTGACGCTCGCTATAGCTCTGGCTATCTCTACAATTAGCATCAGGGATAGAAGGCTAAAACCAATGGCTACGGTCAAGTGAGGTAATTGCAAGGGGGTATGAACCCAGGTAGATGACCTCATGCCCAGCTTGAGTGAAAATTTCAGATACTTATACCCGGCCAGGCTTAACGCAAATGAACAGCCAAAGGCGAGTATCAGTGTTGTCAATTTGAACCAGCTTGATACCTTTTGGGGGAGCCTATCCACCAACGCGGTAATACGGACATGCCCCCTTTGTTTGAAGGTATAGGCTCCCCCAATGTATGCTGCGGCGACCAATATATAGGCGCCAAACTCATCAGCAATGCCAAGTGGCTGGCCGACAGCATACCTCATAAACACTTCAGCCAACACAAGTAGCATCAGAAGGACCAATAGCCACCCCGAAAAGTCGCCGCTTATGTTAGTTATCCTATCGATAACCTGACCTAATCGCTTCACCTGACTCTTTCCTTACCTAAACTAGACTTACTGTGCTCCTCCGGCGTATTCCGAAATTATGTCCAGAACTGCTTGGCCGTCGGGACCAGCAAGACCGAGCCACTTATCGATGGTTTCGGCGGTAAGATCCCTTGCTTTGGCTACTTCCGCTGCCTCTGGATAAACGATTGTCAGTCCGCCAGCCTCACCAAGCGATAGGGCCAACCGGCTGACGTTGTCTCCAGCCATGAACATCTGTCCCCCCAGGTCTTTAGATACCTTCCGTAGTATCTCTTGCACATCGGGAGGTAGGGCGTCAAAACTTTCCGCGTTAGCCACCAGGCCTATGGGGAAGATGGGCTCGAATCCCCATATATTTAAATATGTGGTAACATCGGCCATGCCTATGGTTATGCCAAATGAAGCTCCGGTAGCCACTGCATCAACCGTGCCCGCAGCCACTGCCGGGGCCAGTTCCGCGATAGCCATGGTTAACGGCGATGCCCCTAGTGCCTTGAAAGCATCAGCCGTCAGCAGACCAGCTGCCCTAACTTTTAATCCCTGAAAATCAGCTACAGTAGAAAGCGGCTTATTACTGAATACATTACCATTGTGCAGCGCGCTTGACGATTCCATCAATCTGACCAGGCCGACCTCCCTGTAGTTCCTGTCCAATATCTCGGCTAACCGTGGGTCATTCACGGCGTTAGCATGTTCCCATATTTCCTCGAATAGAAACGGGATGGAGCTATAGCTCCAAAGAGGGAAGGTTCCGCTGGCCCAGGGAATTAGCATAAGACCGAGGTCAGCCCGTCCATCAATGGTGGCTGCGGGAACCTCAGAGCCAGGAACCAGGTTTACCTTCGTGTCCAGTATCAGGCGTCCGTTAGTCTCTCTTTCTAGCACTTCCTGGAATCTTGGGTAGGGGGTGAATGGCCACCAGGCCGGTGAGCCTCCCATATTTGTGGCAAATGTCCAAGTGGTAACTTCCTCTGAAGGTACCGGTGCTGGCGTGGGAGATGGCGCTGGGGCGGGAGCGGGAGCGGGAGCGGGAGCGGGAGCGGGAGCGGGAGCGGGAGCGGGAGCCGGTGCTGGGGCTGGTTGGGCACAGGCAGCTGTCAGGGGTAGTGCCACCAGTGTCAGGACTAGACCTAGAAATACCAATTTCCGCTTCATGCGTTCCTCCTTTTATGTTATATTTCCGTGATGATGCCTGATATCAGTTCTCACATGGCTCACCTCCTTATCGATAGTAAGCCTCGATATCTGAGATTTCCCATATCAGCTGTGGGGTTATATTAAACCCACGCTCAGTGTTTGTCAAGACATCGCTTGGTTAATGTTTCCGCTTACCTAAAGCATGTATAGGTATATATCTGGTTTAGGAAGCAGGCTTGATATTTGAAGTCTGCGACCGGGCAATTTCAAGCTCATGCAAGAGCGAGTCAGGAGGATTACCGGTTGACAAGTCCCAGCCCATAGCCCGATAATAATCGTCCTTCAGTGCCTCCAAGGGGACGATGGCCCCTTTAATGGGCCCGTCAGGCTTGGGTTCATTTAGTAATCTTGCCGGCAGTGTATCATCCTGCCGAGTAATCCCCTCTCGCATATTAAACAGTCGTTCCTGACACATTATCCTCATGGCCACCTTCTTGATATCATCAGCTGACCATGGTTCTCCAAATAGAGCAGAGACAATATCCGGCAGTATGTCATCAGGCATTATTTTTAAGGCGCCAGGGAACGCGCATACCGATAAGGAATCTCGGGTGATTCGACCGATAGCCAGGCGCTTAACCTGTTCCCCTTTGCCCTCTATATTCGACCGGCTGCCATCGGCCAGCTCGGCATAGGTCGGAAATCCATAGGCACTATGGTCTCCACCGCGGTTGTTGATGGCATATTCCAGAGCTTGCCCGTTCAGACCCCGGCATTCGTAACCACAAAGTTCCAAACCTTTAGCATGCATAGCAAATGCTTCAGAGCCCATAATCTCTTGTGACAGCCTCCTCACCCCCTTGGCTAATTGGCAGCCAAAACCTTCTTGGCTGATTATTTTCTTTAGCATCGCTATCATTGCTTGGTCATCGCCAAACCGGAGTTCAATTCCATCGGTGTCCTGTAATCCAATAAGCCCTCTCTCAAAGCATTCCATGGCAAAGCCAATAGTAACGCCAGACGAAATAGTGTCGAGCCCACTTTCACTGCATATCTGGTTCGCCGCCACGATAGCATCATATTTATCAACCCCACACTGTGAGCCAAAGGCGTATACTGTTTCATACTCAGGACGGTTGCCGCGGAACCCTTTATAGGCGCCCTTATCGATCTCCATATATTGCGCACAGGTGGACAGACAGAAAGGAGCACAAGCATGGTTTTTCTTGGGCCACTCCCCTTCCCTGACTCTGGGGTCTATTCCTCGCCAGCCCTCAAAGTGCCCCTGTTGCCAGTTTCTAGTGGGCAAAATACCCGTTTTACCCATAAGTTCCAAGGACCAACCAACTGTTCCATAGTTATGCCAGTCTGCTAATGCCTCCTTTTTCTCTCTGGCTATAGCTGTCATAGCCCTTCGGACTACCTCAAATTTAACCTTGTCAGCCGCCTCTACAACTCCATCTCCGGAAATAGCTATCGCTTTGATTCTTTTAGAGCCCATAACACTGCCGGCACCGCCTCGCCCGAAGTTGCGGTAGTGAACCCCACCGGTAATAATGATGGCACTGGACAGCAGTCTTTCTCCGGCGGGGCCAATTACTGCCGCCGCCCCCTTTTCTGGAGATAAACCGCCAAGCACAACTTGCTGCGTTTCACCGGTCTCCATTCCCCATAGATGGGCAGCATCTTTAAACTCGACCTCTTGGTTATCTATTTTGATATAAATAGGGGAGTCAGCAATCCCTTTAATATCAATCGCCCAAAATCCCGCCTTTTTCATTTGATGACTGAATGTCCCCGAGGCACTTGAGCGTAAATAGATATCGGTGTGAGGCGATTTGGTACTAACAACCGATCTGGCAGAATAGGGTAGATTGGTGCCATTGGCAGGACCAGCCGAAAATATAAGGTGGTTCTCCTCGCCTAAGGGGTCAGCTCCGGCAGGGACTAAATTATACAGGAGGTATGACCCTAAACCCCTCCCTCCCAGGTACTGCTTGATTACCTTTTCCGAAATTTCCTCAACTTTATAAGACCTATTTGATACGTCTATCTTTAGTATTCGTTTCTCCATAATATCTTTCCTGAGCCTCCGTTGGCACTCTGCCTTGCGATAAACTTTCAAACTTGTTTCTTAATAATTTCTATGACAGGTGATAGACCTTGTTTTAGGAAGCTCTAACGCCTTTTATTCCCGAATGACAGCATCTGTCCGTAAATAAGACATAAGTCGCAGCTATCTGACATTAACCTCCGCTCATGATGTAGACGAAGACGGTTATGATCACCTCGCTATCGTCCTCCAACTTGGTATTTAGCCCATCAATATCACTGATGTCGCGACCGTTAAGGTGTATCACGGTAAGGGGTAAAAGCTGCCCATCGGGAGCTAGAACCGTTCTTTTAAACTCATCACCATGTCTCTGGACTAACGACTGTAGCAACTCACCTACAGTTCTGTCGTCAGAGAGAAAACTTTCCTTCTTAAGATTCCCCACTGCATTTTGGACCATCCCGTAGTAGCTAACCTTCACTCTTCCCACAGACCTGACATCCCCTTTCATTATATTACCAAGGCTGGATTAAATTGATGGGCTATAAACCCCGGCTCGCAAAATGACGTGCTTAAAATATAAGGCACCTATCAGAGCCAGCAAGCCGGTAACCCCGGCGACTCCCATCGGGACGCCGACAAAGTAGCCATAAAGGGCCACTCCCAGAGGTAGTGCTAGACCTATTAGGATAACCACTCCCCAGAATATGGGAGCAAGCTCCCCCTTAGTTAGTCTGCGTACTGCTTCCCTTGACCCAACCCTGGAAACAGACATCAGCCCCAGGTATGCCCAGATAGAGATGGCGCCTAAGATTAACAGCAGTATTTCAACCCGTTCCAAGAACTCAACATCCACCGCAAACGTTGAACCCAGGGCGGCCAGCGATACAAAGGTGAGGTCTATTCCGTCTATCAAGCCGTACAGTATAAACAATACCGGCAATATAGGGTTGTTCCAGAAGGCAATAGCCGGTGATTGACCCATAGCAAAAGCGGGATATAGTATCCCAAAAACTGCGGCCACCGCGGCAATTCCAGCCATAGCTGTTCCGATAACTCCGTCGCTGGTCCAGGGTATCCAGGCAAACCAGCCCAGCGATGGCAAAATGTATAGCGTTCCAAAAATCAGAAATACTATCCAGCCCCACATACCACGAGTTATCCATGAGGTTCTGAAAGCAGTCCAGCTGGTGAACATTCTCCAGAACCGCAGTGGATGCCCCAGGTATATTAAGTGAGGAATGCCCATAAGTAGGACTATGATTAACAGGCTTAAAACCACCCCAAAAGTGAAGCTGTAGAAGGCGGAAATGAGAAATAATCCGCAGCCAACAGCCCCAAAGAAAAAGGCGAGCAGAATAAGTATATGCCACTCTCTTTGAGTGGTCGCTCTCACTTCAAATCGGTTTAATATCGCTTCCTTCTTTATTTCCACTCTCATACTCCTAATCAATATAATAGACTGATGGCTCTGTGCCCAGTTCCGCCTGGAGCTGAACCCCCCGTCTTTCCCTGATTAAGCGCGAAACCTCACTCAGCGGGTCGTCGAGGTCGCCGAAGAAACGTGCCTTGGCTGGGCAGCCGGCGATGCAAGCGGGCTGTAGCCCCTTTTCCAGCCGGTGGGTGCAGAAGTCACATTTCTGTACTGTTGCCCTCTGGTATCTTTGAAGTCCAGCCTCCTCATAGGGGGTGGGCGTCTCGGGGAAATACATGGTGTCCTTGGACTTACCCCAGTAAAATCGGGCTCCATAAGGGCAGGCCATCATGCAGGCCCGGCACCCGATGCATAAATCGTAATCGATAAGAACTATACCATCTTCCCGCTTGGTGGTCGCCCCGGTAGGGCAAATATCCCGGCATGGCGGCTCCTTGCAGTGATTGCAGAGCACAGGCAAAAAAGTCCGCGTAACTGTGGGGTATCGCCCCTCTTCTTTCTGCAGGACGCGAGCCCAAAAGACGCCCGGTGGGGTGGCGTTCTCCACTTTGCAAGCCATTTGGCAGGAATAACAGCCCATGCATCTTTTTAGGTCTATTACCACGCCATATCTCATTTCTTAACCTCCCCGATTCTGGAGACTTTAACTTTTACGCAGCAGTCTACGCCCGCGGTAACCTTATCAATACGGTCCATCCCGGAAGGAAGAAGGCTATTGTAGTGGACACCTTTGCCTCTGGCTACCGGCATTCTCTTTGCCCAACGCCCCCCGTGGCCGCCGCTAATACCAACTATTTCCGGATGGACTAGCTCGGTTACTTTGGCTACGCCTTCTACCTGATGGCCACTCTCTGTTTGAAGACGTATTATGTCCATGTCCTTTATCCCCTTCTTCTTGGCTACCTGGCTATTAATCATGATGAAATAGGCGTAAGGATTATATTCACCCAGCTCACTCAGCCAGACGTTATTAGCAGTTTGGGTCATGTTATGGAACGGCGAGCGGTAGTTAATCGGGTACAAGTCGTAACCCTCGGTATGCTCTTCATAGGCAGGGCAAGGCTTCCACTCGGGGAGGGGTTGATAATCATCGACATCCCACTCCGGTATCCCCATCTCCTCAGTTACCCTCTTTACATCTTCACCGGCGTCTATAAGATGTTCCACATAAACCGGTATTCTGGCCTTGCCAAAGGGAGTAGTGAAGGCCTCCTCCACTTTCTTGGGGAAGCTTATCAAGCCATGCTCCTTAAAGTAAGCCAGGTCATGCTCCGGGCCAAACCATGATTTAGCCCAGATATCAACCATTTCCGGCCATGTATATTTCTTATCCAGGTCAAGCTTATAGGGTTCCTCCAGGCGATTAATAGTATTTATCATATGGTAGAAATCCTCCAGGAAGCCCACACGCTCAGCTATCTCCAGAAGGACTTCAAGAGATGTCCTTACCTCGGGTGGCGGTGTTACTACCGGCTGCCTTAACTGAAAACACCAGTAACCCAATCCATTTCCGTTATTTTTTGCATCAGCAATTTCGCGTCTGATTTCTAATGATGGATTGAGGGTCTCCAGGTAGTGAGTATCAGGCAAAACTATATCGGCAAATTCCACGGTTTCGTCTATCTCAAAGGCAAATGAAATTTGGAAGAATTTCTTAAATACCTCCGCTTCCACCTTGGGGTCTATTGTATTCGCAATCATATTGCTCCACAAATGCAGGAGAACTTCAGGCTCATACGGTAGTTTAAACTTTTCCGGGTTTAATAAACCTGTTTCCCACAAGGCACAGTGAGCTACTGGATAGAGCTCAATTAAAGAAACGGTTTCAGGACGTTTTACCTTCCGAGCCGGGTAAGGAAGAAGTGAAGTATGGAAAGATTCTGGCACTACCATTCCATCGTCATCTTCCTTAGGACCAAAGCTCCAGTTATTAATCCTGCCCGGCAGAAGGCGGGAGTTCATGCCGGACATTCCACCCGGCACATCAATGGCACCAACTATTATGTTCATTAGTTGAACAGCAAAGCCTTGCGCCAAAGAATGTCTGTGCTGGTTGGCACCTTTCCGCCAGTAGACACAAGCTGGGCGATAAGGAAGCTCTTTTCCATCGATTACAATTTTACTACCTATCCTGGCAGCCTCCCCAAATTCCTGAGCTATCCGGCGAATTGTCCCGGCGGGTATGGTGGTTATCTTGGCCACCTCTTCACAGGTATACTTCTTGACATGCTCTTTTAGAAGCTGGAATGACGGTATAGCATCAGCACTATTAACTTTATACTTTCCCTCTAAGGCAAAATCCTTTGTGCCGGGGTCATCAAAGGTTTTAGCTTTGGCATCCTCAGAGTCCCATATTAATGGCTTGTTGGTAGCGTTGTCTCTCAGGTAGTGCCCGTCAGAGCCGATAAGATAGGGGCCATTGGTATGTTTCTTAATGAATTCGGCATCATAGATTCCCAGTTCGTTGAGAAGGACGTTGATTGCCGCCAGGGCGAAGGCACCGTCGGTTCCTGGCCTGATGGGTAGCCACTCATCAGCCTTGGCGCCGGCTGAGGAGCATACAGGGTCGATAGCGACCACTTTCATTCCTCGCATCCGAGCATCAGCCATCCGCTGAGCATTTCCAACAGCGTCTTCGCCGGCCAAAAAACCGTGTTGAGCGCCAATCAAAATCAGGTAATTAGTGTGATGTACATCGGGGTCAAAATGGAAAGCAGCATTAGTCATGTACCCTACCGGGTGAAGGTTACTGCCACAGAAGTAACAAGCAGCACCGTATCCGATGTTTGGCGTTCTAAAAGCGCTGGCAAAAGCCGTATGGAAATTGAAATCATTTAGAAACACTTTGTCAAACGACTGTATAACAAGTTTTCTGGGGTCTTCTTCTCTGACCTTCTTTAATTTTTCAACTACTGTGTCAAGGGCCTCGTCCCAGCTGATTTCCGCCCATTTCGGGTCTACTCCAAGGCCCTTTTCCGGGTTTGTTCTTTTAAGGGGAGTCTTTACGCGATGAGGGCTGTAGAGGGTCATAATACCGGAACTTCCCTTGGCACATAATTTGTCAGCATTCTGAGGCGATTCTGGGTTGCCCTCTATCTTTACCACAACCCCGTTGACACGATGAACCTTTATCGAGCAGGTGTTATAACACATGAGGCAGGTGGTTGGTATCCATACATCATCTTTAACCGTTTCAGCTTTAATCTCATTAGGTGTCATTAAAAAACATACCTCCTTGGCATTTATCCCCAATCTTGCGAAAATAGATTGCTTAAATGTTATTTGTTCGCGTATGACACCTAAGCTCAGCACCTTCTTCAGTGCCTCTCTAACTCTAACTCAATTCCCATTATTTGCTGGGTTGCATCACGCGTTAGCGTAGATTATAATTCTCCTTTTGTAGATTGTCAAACAAGATAATCGAGAACGACTACTGGGGAGCAGAGATCCGGAGTCTGATTAGCCTATATTGATGAGGGGTAACAAAACGAGATGTCTGCCAACGAATCACAGTGATGGACAAGAAAAAAGCCAGACTTATCTATCTCGGAGGCAAGGGAGTCATTTAATAGTAATGCTCGAGGCGCTTTTTCCCATCAGACTCCCTCCATCCATTTCTTGATGTGCTCTTTCCATAGCTGAGCTTCTTTCCTTGGGGTAACATACTGGACGAGCTGGTGGTGGTGATGGGGCGGTGTCAAATATGTAACAATATTGCATTTTGTCACGCATGGTAACCAGCTTGAGCAGTTAAATCCTAAGCAAAAGAGGAGGGCTTGATTTTCCGCTTGCTATGGATATCCAGCCTTTCAATTATGTTTTGATGAAGTCTTAGATTCAACTCTTTCCGATTCTAAACATTTTTGTGCTGCATGTGGGGCAGATACCCTGGGTTGCCGGCTTCCCATTCTTCATTGTTATGCTATTTGGATCCTTCATCTCACGTTTAGTACGACACTTCACACAATATGCCTGCATGAAAACTCACCTCCCTTCTTTCTGAATACGGTATGTATGCACGATAAACCGTCTTCCCCAAAATGTCAATAGCCTACTCAGGTGACAGAAGTCATTTCTGTTAAGTTGAGGTCACAATAGCTTAAAATGTTGCCTACGGGATAAAATCGTTCCTTTTTTAACTCGAGTCTGCATCTCTGATGTTATAACATAATGGAGGTCTACGGTCTTTGTTTTAGATATTGAAGAAACGTTTGTTAATTGTGAGGTAAATCGGGGAAGGTATTTCCAAATCATATTTAGCAAGTTAATAAATTCAGAAATCAGTTGCTTCCTTTGGATAAAGGAGATACAATTAAGCTTTCCCTAATTGTGAATTGAGGTGGACCCCATCATTAGGACAGGATAGGGGCAATGTTAAGGTTGGGTCCCGCTATCCCTAAGGGATCTGATGTTAAGGATTCTACCATACAGCAGCTAGTTGTTTCTACCATCATTGA
>SDBV01008660.1_pt1 | contig 13677 bp, 8 predicted proteins | sample 2277081 | NCBI WGS metagenome assembly SDBV01 (sample SAMN10402039, study PRJNA504765) | marine sediment metagenome | isolation source: marine sediment core GS10_PC15, 223 cmbsf | place: Arctic Ocean: Southern Knipovich Ridge | collected 2010 | reverse complement strand
CGTTCCCACTTGAAGATACGTTCCTGCTGCACAGCAATCCCAGTGCTTCAAAGACCATCTACCTCGATTTTGACGGGCACGTTACCTCCGGGACGGAATGGAATCAGGTCTTTACCAACAACGAGGATATCATTACGCCGGTCTACAGCTTCGAAGGAGACAGCAGCTTTTCAGATGTTGAGTTGGCGCGTATCCAGTACATTTGGGAACGCGTGGTGGAGGATTATCTTCCGTTTGAGGTGGACGTGACCACCGAAGATCCCGGTGTAGCTGCGCTGACCAATAGCGGCGGCGGTGACACGGAATGGGGTACTCGCGTCGTCATCGGAGGGAGTTCTTACGACTGGCTGGGGGAAGGTTACGGCGGGATAGCCTACCTGGATTCGTTCACCTGGGATAGTGATACACCAACTTTCGTTTTCACAGAACAGCTCGACACCGGCAACGAAAAGTACACAGCCGAGGCAGCGTCACACGAGGCGGGGCATACGCTGAATTTGTACCACGACGGGACTAGCGATGTTGAGTACTATGAAGGCCATGGTAGCGGCCCGACCGGTTGGGCGCCAATCATGGGCGTGGGATATTATAGAGAACTCGTCCAGTGGAGCAAAGGCGAATACAACGACGCTGACAACTCCGAAGACGATCTGGCCATAATCACCACCAACAACGGGTTTGGCTATCGCCCGGACGACCACGGCGATACGCTAGGAACAGCCAGCTCCCTGGGCGTCACCGGTATAGCTGTTTCCGACGAAGGTATTATCGAACAGAACACCGACCTTGACTACTTTTCCTTCACCACTGGAAACGGGGCGATCAGTCTGAATATCGACCCGTTCTACAGAAGCCCGAACCTCGATATCCTGGCCTCTCTCTACGATGCAAGCGGTGGTTTGGTCGCTTCCAGCAACCCGATCGGCGCACTCGACGCCAACTTCAGTCTGACCCTGGCGTCTGGAACCTATTTCATATCAGTAGATGGAATCGGGGAGGGCGCCCCGGCCAGCGGATACAGCGACTACAGCAGCCTGGGTTACTACTCGATTACGGGAACACTCGTTGACAGTGGCGAGATCCACGGGACCGTCTGGGAAGACGTCAGCGCCGACGGTCTATGGGACTCCGGCGAACCGCCAATGCCCGGATGGACGGTATTCCTCGACGACAATACAAACGGTATCCTCGACCCCGGGGAGATATTTACCGTCACGGACGGCGGGGGCCTCTACGGATTTACGGAACTGGCACCCGACACATACACAGTGGACGTGGTCGTCCAGCAGGGATACAAGAAGATATTTCCCGCCGGTACGGGGCACGTGGTGCCCGTGGGCGTGCTGGAGATTGTTACGGATGTGAATTTCGGGAACGCGCCCTGGACCAGCGCCGATCATCTGGCTGTCGATGTAGACGAGGACGGGGAGTTGCTGGATGGGCAGGTAACGGGCTTCGACCCCGAAGGCGATCCTATCTGGTTCGGTCTGGTTTCGCCCCCGCAGAACGGGACGCTGACCTTTGATGACAACACCGGCGCGTTCACCTACGTACCCGACGCCGATTACAACGGTCCGGACACCTTCAGCTTCATGGCGACGGATGGGGTCCACGATTCCGACCCGGGGTACGTCAATATTACGGTCAATCCGATCAATGACGCCCCGACAGCTCTTAACACCGATGGAACGGGGGACGAAGATACGATTATCACGGTGCAGGCGATGGCCGAGGACCTGGAGACCCCCGCCAGCGAGTTAATTTACACGGTCACCACGGAACCGATGTATGGGCTCGCCTGGTTTGTGAGGGACATGGTGCACTATAAACCGGGGCTCAACTTCTTCGGGACGGACAGCTTCGACTTTATGGTAACCGACACGGGCGACCCGCCCGATGTGGGAACGAGCCCCGCACTGAGCAGCAACGAGGCAACCATGACGATTACCGTCGACTCCGTTAACGATACGCCGGTAGCGAATCCGCAAAGGTTGACTGTGGAGTATCAGGGCGGACCGATCAACATTGTTCTTGGCGGGTATGACGTGGAAACGCCAGCCGGCGAACTGGTGTACGGCATCGCCTCTCAACCGGGGGCGGGAGTCGTGAGCATCAACGGAAATGTTGCGACCTACAGCCTGCCCATGGGGGCGCTCGGTTCGACAATAACAGACAGTTTTGATTTCTCCGTCTCCGACACAGAGGGGCTGGTCTCAACGGGTACGATCGAAATTACCGTAACAATGGACGGGATGTGGATAACTGTTTATGGCGGGTTCGTCGTAGAGTATTGGGAGCCCGACGGGTCATATGTTCAGGTTACGATGAACATGGGCAATGCGATACTGTACTTCCAGGGTGATAATCTCATTTGCAATTATGGCGCCGGGAACAACATGAAAATCGTGGGCCAGAATATCCACCTCGCCCAGATATCCCTGATCAAATCCGATGAGCGCACCTGGATATCCTTCTCTACCTGGGGCGGCGACGGTCTGGTGACGCTGGGTGCGATTACCGGCGCGACACAACTGGGCGGATTGTATGGCGGTAACGTTGATCTTGTCGGTTACGGCGTTAACATGACTCAGGACGGGACGATTAATTACCTCCAGTTACATGATCTTCTCAACGGGGCGGATATCCTCATGCCCGGTGAGGGGACCCCTCAAGGCGTATACATCACGGCTGGACGGCTCGGGGCTGGAACCGACGTGCATTTGGGCTCCCCGCTGAGAGGCCTGTGGGCAAAGGAATGGGTAAGCGGTTCGCTGGTTACCCCGTGGGCAATGCAACTCTATACAACCGGAGACTACTGGGCCGGGATCGATGGTAATTTCGGCGCGGACGTCACGTTGACAGGGCAGTATTACGGGGCATCGTTGTGGAACGCCTACATCGCAGGCGAGATAACGGGCGGAGCGTGGGATATTGACGGGAATATGTACGGGATGCAGGTTATGGGTGGTGCGAATCCCGCCTGGACCCTGGACGTGGACGGGTTCATTCAATACGTTTACTCCTTCGACGACCTCGCCGGAGCGATTACATCGAACCAGTGGATCGGTACGATCTACACCACGGGCGCCCTCGGGGCTGACATCACCGCCAACGGCGCCAACGCCTGGGGCACGTCGATTGGATACATCTACAGCGGTCCGGTGGGTGACGTAGCCATCACCGCCAGCGGAGGGATTCAGACCCTTGTGATGACGAATTGGCACAGCGGGACATTGCAGGCCTCCTGGGTCGGCTCGTTACAGTCGCTGGGCCGGTGGTGGACGGGCGACGACGGCAATTTCGGTGCGTCGGTGACGCTGAGCGGCGATCAGTTCGGTTCCTCGCTGTCCTACGCCTACATTGCCGGGCAGGTTACCGGAGGACTGTGGGATCTCTCAGCCAACCTGGGAACGTTCTACACGATCGGTGGCACGGCCGCGGGATGGATGCTGGACACCGAAGGATCGATCCTCTACCTCTACTCCCAAAATGCCCTCGCCGGGACGATTACCACCGGGCAGTGGATCGGAACGATCTATACCCCGGGCGTCCTGGCGGCTGACATTACCGCAAACGGCGCCAACGCCTGGGGCACGTCGATTGGATATATCTACAGCGGTCCGGTGGGTAACGTAGCCATCACCGCCAGCGGAGGGATTCAGGCCCTTGTAATGACGAATTGGCACAGCGGGACATTGCAGGCCGCCTGGGTCGGCTCGTTGCAGTCGCTGAGTAGTTGGTGGACGGGCGCCGACGGGGACTTCGGCGCGGCGGTGACGCTGAGCGGCGATCAGTTCGGTTCCTCGCTGTCCTACGCCTACATTGCCGGGCAGGTTACCGGAGGACTGTGGGATCTCTCAGCCAACCTGGGAACGTTCTATACGATCGGCGGTACGACGGCGGGATGGACGCTGGACACCGAAGGATCGATCCTCTACCTCTACTCCCAAAATGCCCTCGCCGGGACGATTATCACCGGGCGGTGGATCGGGACGATCTATACCCCGGGCGTCCTTTCGGCCGACATCACCGCAAACGGCGTCAATGCCTGGGGCGTTTCGATCGGCCGGTTGCAGACCGGGCTGGTAAACAACGCCACCTTGGACGCCGTAGGCGGCGTCTCGAATATCATTACCACCGCATGGCTCAATGGCGGGATCAGCATGTTATGGCTGGGCAACATGTCTATTACCGGGAACGGCGTTGCGGGTGATTTAGGCGCCACCGTATTGATACGTGGCGCGGATGACCGTAGTTCCTCGCTCGGGTTTGTCTGGATCGCCGGTAATCTGGTGAATGCAATGACGTGGAACTATCCACTGGGCAGCCTGGTGGGACCCGTGTACGTTAACGGACAACTCGTGGTAATCTAGTACTCTGTCCCACTTAAATTGTTGGGTGGCACGGTTTGCTTGTCAAACCGTGTAGCCGCGAGAACACAGGTTGCAAGCAACCTGCCCCACCCGTCAGTTTTTCCGGTACAGAGTTCTAGAATGCGCCCCACTCCTGTTTCCCGGGAATGTAGTAACTTGGACAGATAAAGCGAAATATCTTGGCGATGCTGCGGACCTTCTGAAGTTTCTTATCACTCTCCGCTCGCATTTTGGCGAGGTCATCACCGAAGACATCGGTAAAATATTCCTTCGCTGCATGTTTCCGATCAGCTTCTGTCTCAAACTGATTACGAATCTGACCGAGTTCACCGGCATCCAGCCAGAATCCGCCGCAAGCGGGGCACTCATCCACTTCCATTTCTCTTTTCGTGCTAATGAAATGCGTCATCATTTTCTGATTATCGCATTTCGGGCACAGCCGCTTTTTGTCGCGATCCACCACGACGTCAGAATCTTTCTCAATCTGAAGGAGACTTTCTCCCGCAGATTCATGTTTTTCATCCACTTTATTCAGTTCAAAATTGTCAAACCATATTCCCCCACACCCATTCTTGCAGACATCTACCGTTAATGCTTCAATAGTTACCTGCGACAATTGATTGTTACATGCCGGACATTTCATCTCTGTCTCCCTTATTTTTGTTTTCTACTGCGTCACATAACGTCGCGACTCACAGTTACTGTGGAGCGGCGTCGGTGTGCAGCCGCTTCGGTGAACTGCCTTCTATTTGAATAGCCCGCAGGCGGCTAACACGAGCAAAGCGATCGCAGCTCCTAATGCGCTCATAAGAAGATAAAGAAGGATCATAAGAGCTTGCCGCTTTGCAGTCCGAACTGTGGATTTGCGGAAATGAGCAAATCGCTGCTTACGGTCTTCCGAATTCTCGTAGATCCTGTAGCTCACCACCTTGTCCCACGCAATACCGTATGATAGCCCGCTGTCCCAGCTGTCGTCTTTGGGACTGCGCCCGGTCAGGAACAAGCGGCCGGCATACGGTTGGAAGTGTGGGCTTTCGAAAATGGTGGTCGAGGAGTCGTCGACCCACGCTTCTACGATCTTACCGTCGAAATCTGGTGTGTCTTGCATGTCCATGGTTATCTCAAGCGGTTCAGCGTTGCGCGGTATAATACCACATGACTAACACGCCCGGAGGGACTCGAACCCCCAACCCTCGGTTCCGAAGACCGATGCTCTATCCAATTGAGCTACGGGCGCACGGGTGTTTTCCTCCCCTTGATGATACAACTTTATCCTTCGCCTGCAAGGGGCCGGGCAGATGGACTCTGCCCGCACATAGGCCTTGCAATATGCCGCTGAAAATCGGCTGCGCCGCTAGTGAAAATCCCCGCAGCGTCTCCACTACGATTTCGCAGGTTCGCGGGGCACCCTCAGCGCCCATCAATACCGGTAATATTCCGGTTTGAACGGGCCTTCCACCGGGACCCCGATGTAGTCGGCCTGCTCCTGTGTCATTTTGGTGAGCTTTACGCCGACCTTCCCCAGGTGCAGGCGGGCGACCTCCTCGTCCAGCTTCTTGTCGAGGAGATAGACGCCGATTTTCCTGGGATTGGTCCACAAGTCGATCTGCGCGAGAGTTTGATTCGTGAAGGAATTGCTCATCACGAAGCTCGGATGCCCCGTAGCGCACCCGAGGTTCACCAGCCGCCCCTCGGCGAGCAGGAAAATCGAGTGCCCGTCGGGGAAGGTGAACTTGTCCAGTTGCGGTTTGATGTTGGTCTTCGTGACGCCGGGGGTGTCCGCCATCTTCTGGACCTGAATTTCGTTGTCGAAATGGCCGATATTGCAGACGATCGCCTGGTCCTTCATCCCGGCCATGTGCTCAGCCGTGATAACGTCGCAGTTGCCCGTAGCCGTTACGTAGATGTCGCCGTAGGGCAGTGCATCCTCGACGGTGGCGACCTTGTATCCCGCCATCGCCGCCTGGAGGGCGCAGATCGGGTCAACCTCCGTGACCCAGACCCGGGCGCGGTGGTTTTTCAGCGTCTCGGCCGAGCCCTTGCCCACGTCGCCGTAACCGCACACTACGGCTGTCTTCCCGGCGATCATGACGTCGGTCGCCCGCTTGATCCCGTCCACCAGCGACTCGCGACAGCCGTAAATATTGTCGAACTTGCTCTTGGTCACCGAGTCGTTGACGTTGATGGCGGGGCAGAGCAGCTTGCCCTTTTCCATCATCTGGTACAGGCGGTGCACGCCGGTGGTGGTTTCCTCCGAAACGCCTTTCCAGTCCTTGACCTTCTTGTGCCAGTATTGTGGATCCTCGGCGAGGATCTTTTCGAGCAGTGCATCCAGGGCTTCCAGGTCCGGCGCCTTGTCCTTACCCTTCAGGACGGCGGGGTCGTTCTCAGCCTCGTAACCGCGGTGCATAATCAGCGTGGCGTCTCCGCCGTCGTCGACGATCAGATGCGGGCCCTTTCCATCCGGCCAGCTTAGCGCCCGGTGGGTGTACTCCCAGAATTCCACGAGAGTCTCGCCCTTATACGCGAAGACGGGCACACCGGTGGCGGCGATAGCGGCGGCAGCGTGGTCCTGCGTGCTGAAGATATTGCACGATGCCCAGCGAACGTCGGCGCCGAGTTCCACCAGCGTCTCGATCAGCACCGCCGTTTGGATGGTCATGTGCAGGCTGCCCATGATCCGCGCCCCGGCGAGCGCTTTTTGCGGGCCGTACTTCTGACGCGTCGCCATCAGCCCGGGCATCTCCTTCTCGGCGATCTCGATTTCCTTCCGGCCGAAGTCGGCAAGACTGATGTCCTTGATTACGTAGTCTGTTTCGTTGGTTAGCGTCGTCATTCGCACATACTCCTATCTCACTTGGATTCGGAAAGTCATTGCGCGGGACCCGCAGCCCCGCTCTACAGTTCACTGCTCTATCTCGGGCTCATATATTGAAAGGGGCGCAGCAGCACCCAGTAAATCGATTTGGCCTCGGGGAACGCACGTGACGCTCTCGTCCAGTGCCTCTCGGACGGTTTGGGTCAGGCCGATCCGGGTTTTGCAGTTCTCCGCGATCCACGGCAGCACCAGAAAGGCCGTGTTGACGGTCTGGCCTAGGATGTCCAGCCGGGCATAGTCCGGGTGCCCGATCGTCCCGAGAAAGATCTCGCCTTTGTTCAAGGCGATAGACAGATCCCGCGAATCGAGCGACATCAGTGCCTGTCTGGCCGCCTTCAGAGCGCGCTGGGTCTGGTCCGCCCCGGCGAAGAACCCAAGGAATCCGTCGCCGACATACTTGATCGGGACGCCCTCGTATAGAAGCAAGGCCTCGGTGACCGAGTAGTAAACAACATTCATCCAAGTGGCCAGTTTTCGTGGCGCCATGTCAGCGGACTTGGCCGCGTACCCGCTTAGGTTCGTGCAGAAGACCGTCGCCTCGAAGGTATCCGTCTCGCCAGCCATACCGCCCAGCAGCCATTCTACGCTCACGTCCAACAGTCGCGCCAGCTCCACCAACAGGGAGATATCGGGGGCGTTCTCGCCGCGCTCCCACTTGCTGACGGCCTGGGCGCTGATTCGCAGGGCGCTGGCGATGTCTGACTGGCGGAGGTGGCGTTTCTCACGCCGCCGTTTGATCCGCGCACCTAGTTTCCGCATGTCCATAGTCCGCTCCCGTCGTATGTGAATTATACAACCCTCCACAAGACAAGGCGATGGAGCAACAGTTGATTTTCCTGACGCATCCGTTGTAGCTTTTACAGTATGGAATGCCTGTCCGTTACGATGATTCGCGAGGATATCGAGGACATCCCTCAGCACATTCCCGTAATCAAGTCTTGTCGGTATCTCGAACGGCCCGCAGGAAGGCCTCGACCTTCGCCATATCCTTCACACCGGGCGAGCTTTCGACCCCGGAGGAAACGTCCACCGCCCACGGCCGAACCCTTGCAATCGCCTCGGCGACGTTATCGGGATCCAACCCGCCCGCGAGGATAATCGGCGGGAGATCGTCCATCCGTCCGTCGCGGTGGGCTCGGACAACGAGTTCCCAATTGAACGACTCGCCCGTACCGCCGGCGGCGTGGGGATTGTAGGCGTCCAGCATGATCGCCTCAACTTGCGCATCGGCCCCGAGACGCCCATACCAGTCGCGAATCTCCTCGGCGAAACTCTCATCCCGCACACGAAAAACCTTCCAGCACGGAACGGAAATCGCGTTGATGATCTCCGGCGGCTCGCAGCCGTGAAGTTGCACGCGGGTAATACCGACCTGCTCGATGATTTGGGTGATCGGCTCGGCGTCGGCGTCGACAAACACGCCGACCTTCTCGATTTTCGCCCCGGCGGCGACGGCGACTTCCCGGGCCTGCTCGATGTCCATTCGGCGGTTGGATTCGGCAAAGACCAGCCCGATCGCATCGGCGCCCATCTCAGCTATCGCCCGCGCCTGGTCCGGCTGGGTCAGGCCACAAATTTTCACTCGCACTCGCTGCATGCACACACTATATCACGACTTCGATGGCAAAACCAGATGTACGGACACTTCACCGCGGTGGCCAAGGGGTTTGTCGCCAGACACGTCACGTCGAAAATGGGGATTCAGGGGATAGGATAGTTGGCGAAATAGCTGGGCCTCTTCAGACCCAACATGTTGTGATCGATAGGAAAGGAATATCCAATTTGTTGTTGACAAGCTAAAAGAGGGACGGCTAAATACATAGTTTAGATTGGCTAGTATACTGGGGACAGGGTATGGTATGGTACTCCGAGTGATTTCGAAGATACCGAAGTCTAAAGTGTTGTTCTGGGTTAGCCTCTTCGGAGGTATCGCGTCCATTCTGTCCTTTCTTGGGCAGTTTTTCGTTGGAAAAGACTGGAAGGTACAATATATTGCTGTTTCCTCGATGGTGTACATTCTCGTTCTTTTAGCAGTTTGTATCTACATGCTCGTTGACAGGGGCAACCTGCTTCGCAACCGAGAAGCCGAGAGATCGAAGCTCCAGACCAGCTTGGATTCGGCTCTCAAGCAGGCCCGATATACAGAGGTTTTTGCTCTACTCCACAGCATATATCATAAGCTCCGTAACACGCTGTTCGGCCTTGACACCAATCCGCCGGAACCTATCGACTATTTCGACGAAGCCTTCTGTACCTATATCTTGGACGTCTTTCGGGAGGCATTCCAGAAGATTACGAGAGCTGACTGTTGCGCTTGCATAAAGGCGTTTGACGGAAACGAAGAGGACCTCAAGACAATTGCTCGGGACAGCATCGGTGCCGCCGTCCGTGGATCCGAGGACTCTATGCGCCCGTCCCGAGTTTCCGGAAACAAGGATTTCTCCGACATCGTGCAAAGGGAGAGAAAATACTATTTTTGCAATAATTTAATTCGTGAAGAGGAAGCCGGGAAGTATTATAATGATAATCCAAGGTGGAAAGAGAGGTACAGGAGTACGATCATCTGGCCCATTCGGTGTCAGGATAGGACAAGTGGGAAGTACCTTTTGTTTGGTTTCTTGTGTGTGGACTCAATGGCCACAGGAATCTTCGACGAGCAAGTAGATATGGAGATAGGTGCTTCTGTTGCCGATATGATCTATACTTACTTCAGTAGACTGGATGTTCTCCGGGCAGCACGACGGAAATGATTCATAGTCGGGACTTTTAATAGAAGGGAGAACAAGATGGCTGAGATTGCATGGGAGCGGCCGGGAAAATGCCCTGTTGTGAACGGCTATGTTATCCGTGTGATGACGAAGGTGCCTGTAAGTCCAAAGTCCGTTTCAGTAAGCACGGACCGGGAGAGTGGCGAGCACCGCCAAAAGCAGATTCCAACAGATGGGGACATGCCGGCTAAGGACGAGTAGTTTTTTTCGAATAGCGGGTTGTAGGCTACGGCGGGCTCAACCCACCTTCTTTGGCTATAGCGACACACCAGCCATCAGAAAGAACCTTCGCCAAATCGCACTTGGCAGCACAACGCCGTCCCACTACAATGCCCTGCTAATCACCGTCCGGAGTTTCCGCGCGGAATAACGCTATTTGACGGAATGAAATATGCCCAAAAGTTGCAAGCAAATTCGAGATGAGTTCATACGGTTCTTCGAGGATCGCGCCCACGCGCACATCCCGAGCAGTTCCCTTCTACCGGCCGACGACCCGACGCTGCTGTTCGCCAACGCGGGGATGAACCAGTTTAAGGCGATTTTCCTTGGCACCGAAACGCCAGACAACGCCCGTGCGGTCAACACGCAGAAGTGTATCCGCGCCGGCGGGAAGCACAACGACCTCGAAGACGTCGGGCGAGACTGCTACCACCACACGTTTTTCGAAATGATGGGCAACTGGAGTTTCGGGGACTATTTCAAGCCCGAGGCCATCGACTGGGCGTGGGAGTTGCTCGTGGACGTCTGGGGGCTGGACCCGAAACGCCTCCATGTCACCTATTTCGAGGGCGACAAGGCCGACGGGCTCGAACCCGATACCGAGGCCCGCGACCTGTGGACGAAGTACTTCCCCGCCGATCACATCCATCCGGGGAACAAGAAGGATAACTTCTGGGAGATGGGCGAGACCGGACCGTGTGGGCCTAACAGCGAAATTCACTACGACATGACGGATGACCTCTCGGGTGGTGGGCGGATAAACGCGGACGACCCGCGCGCTATCGAGTTTTGGAACCTGGTGTTCATCCAGTTCAATCGCGGGACGGATGGTAAACTTTCCCCCTTACCCGCCAAGCACGTGGACACCGGCTTGGGCCTGGAACGGATCGTCAAAATCCTCAACGGAAAAATCAGCAACTACGGAACCGATCTGTTCATCCCGATCATCCAGAAGATCGAGCAGCTCTCCGGGAAGCAGTACGGCGCTCGAGTCACGAAGGCCCCCCAGGATCGTTACGACACAATGGACGAGACGGACCTGGTGGATGTCGCCATTCGCGTCATCGCCGACCACGCACGCACGCTGAGCTTCGCCATCGCCGACGGTATTTTGCCCTCCAACGAAGGGCGAGGTTCGGTTTTGCGAGGAATCCTACGCCGGGCCGCCGGTTTCGGCCGACAGCACCTGGGCATCGAAGCCACCTTCCTACACCAACTCGTCCCGACAATCATCGAAAACTTCGGCGAAACCTTCCCGGAACTGGTAGACCGCCAGAAGGTAATCATCGAAACCATCACCGACGAGGAAGAATCCTTCGCCAAGACGCTGGACCGCGGGTTGGCGCTGCTGGAGCAGCAGATGCAGGAGGTTCGCTCAGGTGGGGAAACGGAGATATCCGGCGAGACGGTGTTCGAGCTTCACGCGACGTACGGATTTCCGTTTACGCTGACGAAGCTCATGGCTGAGAAGGCGGGGCTTGACGTTGACGAGGCGGGATTTGAAAAAGCGATGGAAGAACACCGCGAAACCTCAAGCGCCGGGGCGGGCAAGTTCAAGATCGACCAGATCGTGGGTTTACCCGCGACGGACGATGAGCCCAAATACGACGAGGGGGACATCGAGGCGAAGGTGCTCGGGTGGGTAAAAGACGGTAAGTTTATTACGGAAGGTGAGTTAGACGAGGGTGACAAGGCCGCCGTCGTCCTGGACCGCACAAATTTCTACGGGGAGGCCGGCGGACAAGTTGGCGACACCGGGACGCTGACGGGCGAGGCGAGCGTCTTCGACGTGGACGAGGCCCAAATGGCCGGTCAGTGCGTGCTGCACGTCGGGAAGGTCCGCAAGGGCGTGCTTCGACCCGCCCAGACCGTCGCGGCTGGCGTCTGCCCCAAACGGCTCGACACCATGAGGAACCACTCAGCGACGCACCTGCTGAACTGGGCCCTTCGGAAGGTGTGCGGGAAGCACGCCGACCAGGCCGGGAGCGTCGTGGACCCGGATCGGCTGCGGTTCGACTTCACCCACAACAAGCCCCTGACGCCCAAGCAGCTCGCCGAGGTGGAGCGGTTAGTCAATCAACGCATCCTCAACAATGAACCGATCACCGCAAAACTCACCCCCCTCCCCGAGGCGAAGAAGCTCCCCGGGGTCCGAGCTGTCTTCGGTGAGAAATATCCCGACCCGGTCCGGGTAATAACCATGGGCACGGACGCCCCGGGCGAAGGCGGCGGGGGATATTCCATCGAGTTCTGCGGCGGGACGCACCTGCAGCGGACGGGACAGGTCGGGCTGTTCAAGATTCTCAGCGCAGAATCGGTCGCCAAGGGCATCAGGCGGATCACTGCCGTCACCGGCCGATGCGCCGTGGCGTGGGTCCAGGACGCCGATGCGACACTGCGGGGCGCCTCGGGGTTACTGAAGGTGCCGACGGGAGAGATTGTTGACCGTATCTCCAGTATGCAAAAGGAGATAAAGGATATCCGCAAGGCCGCTTCCCAACCCGGCGGGTCCGAAAGCGGAGCTGCGAGTTTCAAGCATTTCGATACGCCCGCGGGGAAGGTTTCGATGGGAAAGTGTACCGGGGCGCCCAATCCCGCATTGATGCGGAACATTTGCGACCAGCAGAGGCAAAAGGGCAGCAAGGCGATTTTTCTCGCCGCGGCCGACGAATCGAAAGTTACCCTGGTAGCAATGGTTAACAGCGATCTGGCCGAAAGCGGGAAGCTCCGGGCCGGTGATTGGGTCAAGGAAGTCGCCCCGGTTGTGGGGGGTAAGGGTGGCGGGAAAGACACCCTCGCGCAGGCTGGTGGAAAGCAACCCGAGAAGCTGGACGACGCACTGAAGTCCGCCGCTGAGTTCGCCAGGGGAAAACTCGCCTAGTTCGTAGGATCGGGGGCAGCCGACCCTACTTGGGTGTAAGAGACCGCTCGCTTGGGCGCTCGCCCATACGGGCCCGCATGGGCGGCTGGCAAGAGAGGGGCTGATGGGACGATTCGATTCCTCCGAATTTCTCCTCCTGACTTCTGACTTCTGACTCCTGACTTCTTCCTCCCTTTGTGTCCTTTGTGGCCATCGTGATTTCCCCGGGCTTATTTTTCCTTGACAATATTCCCGCAAGGACTTACGTTTCTTCCTTTATCTTAGAACGGGAGTTACATTTTTCCCCTCGCGGCGGTTCTGCTGAACTGCCTCATAACGTTTTTGTCTATCTTGACTTGGCGTACAAGGAAACCCGCCAGACGACGGTGTGGCGTGTTGAAACAGTCTCTTGGCGCCGTCGGGAGTTGAACGTGTAGTTTTTCCCGTTGGCGTTTTTTTGTGTCGTTGATTAATACTGAAATAGGAACTACATATCGTGTTACCAAAACAGAAACTAAGTCGTTCTCGAACGCGTCGGCGGCGCAGCCATCACGCTATAGTACCGGTCAATTACGTCGA
>SDBV01008659.1_pt1 | contig 13677 bp, 10 predicted proteins | sample 2277081 | NCBI WGS metagenome assembly SDBV01 (sample SAMN10402039, study PRJNA504765) | marine sediment metagenome | isolation source: marine sediment core GS10_PC15, 223 cmbsf | place: Arctic Ocean: Southern Knipovich Ridge | collected 2010 | reverse complement strand
TTTTAACTGCTGCTGGTCTAGGTACTAGACTTTTACCCTTGACAAAAGAATTGCCTAAAGAAATGTTACCTATCTATGCAAAATCAATAAAGGGTTCCTTAATTATGAAACCTATACTTCAAGTGATCTTTGAATCATTATATGGTTATAATATTCGAAACTTTTGTTTTGTTACAGGAAGGACCAAAAGGGCAATTAGAGATCATTTTAAACCTGATTTTGAATTAATTCGTTTACTTAAAAAAAATAAAAAAAACGATATTGCATTTGAATTAGAGAATTTTTTCTTAAAATTAAAAAAATCAAAAGTAGTTTTTATATATCAACCAAAACCTGTAGGATTTGGCGATGCAATACAAAGATCAAAAACATTTGTATCTAAAGATTATTTTTTGTTGCATGCGGGTGATGATATAGTTGTTTCAAAAAATAATAGTCATTTAAAAAGACTTGAATCAAATTTTAAAAAATATAATGCTGAAATTGCCCTTCTAATTGAAAGTGTAAAAGATCCTTCTAGATACGGTGTTGTTGATGGTCCAAAAATAGGAAAAGGAGTTATTGAAATTAGAAAAATGGTTGAAAAACCAAAAAATCCTCCTTCAAATAATGCAATAATAGCAATTTACATTTTCAAACCCTCAATCTTCAAGTATTTAGCTCAAGCCAAAACAACAACAAATCCAGAAAATCAACTAGCTGAAGCCTTCAATTTAGCCCTAAGAGACGGTAAAAAAATGATTGGAATCTCCTTGAAAAAATATGAAAAAAGAATAGACATAGGAACAGTTGAATCTTACAAGAAAGTGCTTAACTCATTACGGTGAACTTCAAATTGTTAAGAGATTCAATAAATACAAATTTGATAGGTCTAAGCAAATGAAAAAACCCACTATTGCAGTTATTGGTTTAGGATTTGTGGGTTTGTCTTTAGCTGTAGTTAATGCAAAAAAAGGATTCAATACATTAGCAATAGACGTTAATAAAAAAAAACTGAAAAGCTATAAAGATGGTGAACCGGATTTTTATGAACCATTATTAAAAAAATACTTACGAGATTCTATTAAGACCAACAAAATTCAATTCACAGATAAAATCAATAAAGTTTCAAATTCTGATATAATTTTCATAACTGTTGGAACACCATCATCCAAGAATGGAAAAATCAATCTTAATTATTTGAACAATGTAATAAATAAATTAATTAAAATATTAAAAGGAAAAAAACAAAAACGATTAATCGTAATTAAAAGTACAGTAATACCTACAACAACATCTAAATTCGTTTCAAAACCTTTTCGATCACTAAAAAATGTTGGAATCGTTGTAAATCCTGAATTCTTGAGAGAGGGAAATGCGATTAAGGATCTCTTAAATCCTCATCTGATAGTAATAGGAGCTAATCAGAAAGAACATGGAGAAAAATTAGAAAAATACTATAGAATATTCTACAAGAAAAAATTTGAAATTTTACAGACAGATTTTACAACGGCAGAACTCATCAAGTATACTAATAACGCTTTTCTAGCAACAAAAATAAGTTTCATTAATTCGATAGCAAACTTATGCCAGAATCTACCTAATGTAGATGTTGAAACTATAGCAAAGGCAATTGGTAAGGATGACAGGATTGGCCCATTATTTCTTAAAGCGGGTCCTGGTTTTGGTGGGAGCTGCCTACCGAAAGACCTTAACGCTTTGATTAGCTTTTCTTCAAAATTTGATAATGTAAATACACTCTTTAAAGCTGTAAAGGATGTCAATGAGGCTCAGCCCCTAAGAATTATTTCTATAATGAAAAAAATGGGATTACTAAGTGCCAAAAAAACTGTGTCCATTTTAGGTCTCTCTTTTAAGAAGGATACCAATGATTTACGAGAAGCCATATCAGTGAAATTAGTTCGACAACTAATGAGAAGTGGACTAAAAATTAAAGTACATGATCCTATGGCTATCCCTAATTTTAAGAATATTTTTGGTTACAAGATTTCTTACTTTAATGATATTTCTAAATGCTTGACTGGTTCTCATTGTTGCATAATTTTAACTGATTGGGATGAGTATAAACGACTTAAACCCAAAGATTTTACAAAAATGAAAGATCATAACATTATAGATGCAAGAAGGGTTTTGAATCCAAGCAACTTTTCGAAATTTAATTTCAAAGCTATTGGATTAGGTAGTGAAGTTGTCAGAACGTGATAGAATTAAAACAAAAATTAATTCAATTGAATCTCAACGTTGGTGGGGAGATGATTTTGATATCAGATTTTATCTTATTTCAGAATTAAAAAAGATTCGTAGAAAAAATATCTTAGATGTTGGTGGAGGAATTGGAATAATCTGTTCTGAATTAAATAATTCTAATACTCCAGTTAACTTGGATCTTTCTCAAAAAGATTTAAAAATTTGCAAAGAAATGGTCGATAAAAATATTCGAAATGTTTGTGCTTCCATGACAAATTTACCATTTAAAGAAAATTTTTTTGATGTTGTAATATGTTCTCACTTATTAGAAATTGCAAAGCAAAATGATATTGAAAACAATCAAGTCAATAATGACGGGGCTGTTGTTAGATACCCAACTATAGAAAAAACATTAAACGAAATTTCTCGAGTATTAAGAACTAACGGTAGATTATTTATAACAACTCCTAATAACTCCTATTATAAAACAATTAAACTTGATTTTGAAGAATTAAATGAATCAGTAACTAGAATTTTTCCCAACTCAAAAATTAATTTCTTTAACACACATTCACGAGTTGGTACAAGTAGAAAATTGAATATGGCTAATACCATACCAAAATTTACAGCCAAAATTTTTAATCCAGATAAAGTAATTTCTAATCTTCTCAAAGAAAAAAGTAAAAATGGATATAGTGTTTCTTTTTATGTACAAGCTATAAAGGATCTCAACTAGATTTTCTTAAGAATTATAGAGGGTTGGCGTGTGTGTTTAACATGTTGAATTTCATAATCTAAAGAATGCTCTTTTAAAAATTCGTTAACAGCTTTGGTTTCTCCTTGATAAATATCATAATTCCATTCAGCAAAAATTGATGTTCTTCAAAATATTTTTAATATTGTTTGATTATCCACATGTTATTTTTTTCTATTGCATTTTTTTTCTCATATTCTGTAATTAATACTTCGTTTATTTTTTCGCCAGTTCTTAATCCGATTATTTTATGATTTTTAGATATTTTTGATGCAAGATCTTTTATTCGATGTAATTTCATTTTTGGAACCAAAATGGTTCCGCTTTTTAAGGAGGGTAAACAGTTTAAAATAAAATCTACGACTTCATCAATATGAAAGAAATATCTCTTCATAAGTGGGTCTGTAATAGACAAGGGCAAATTTTTGTTCATTTCATCTTCCCATATTTCAAAGACATTACCTCTTGTTTCAAAAATATTACCAAACCTAATGGTTGAAAATTTAGTAGAAGTGATATGTGAACCAGCCCAACTTGTAAGTCGTTCACTTAATTGTTTTGTAGTTCCATATAGAGTACTTGGGTTTACAGCTTTATCGGTACTAATATTCAAAAATATTTTTGGTTTATTCCGAATTGCTGTTTTGATTAAATTAACAGTTCCATTGATATTTGTTTCAATTGTTTCAATGGGATTAAATTCAGAAATTTCAAGATTTTTTATTGCTGCGGTATGAATGATTATATCAACATTAGTTCCTGCCATTTCAATTCTATCTTTATCTGTTATACTTCCCAATAATAGTCGCAATCTTTTATCATGAATTGAACGTCCTAGACGAAATAGTGCATGTTCATCGATATCTAAAACTCTAATCGACTTGACTGGGTAATTAATTATTTTTTTTACTAATGAAGAACCAACGCTGCCTGCACCTCCAGTAATAAGGATAGTTTTATTCTTCAATACTGGCTTAATTTGGGTTTTCAATTTCTCAGTATTTTTTTTCATTTTCATTTATTCCTAAAATCATTGATTTTTTTAAATTAAATTGAATCCTATAATAAATTTAGCAAAGTAGTTAATTTGAATCATTTCCAAACTTGACATCAGGTATAAAATTTTTCTTGCGCAAAATATGCAAGAAATTAAGAAGTAATTTATCATTGTATCGCCTTGCAACGGATTGTATACCCATTGGTAACCCTTTAGGGGTTGTGAAAACTGGTAAATTGACTGTTGGATTACCACATAAGGTCCAAATTAAGCTTGGATCGTCTTTTTCTTTTTCATTTCTTAATGGTGCGTGACCGGCGGTAGAGAGTGATATTATTATATCGAAATTTTTAAATGAATTGTCTAGAAGCGTTCTAAGTTTGTTTTGTATTTCTAGAGATTCATTTAATTCATTAAGAGAGATATTTTTGGCTTGCATGGCAAAATCGTAAAAAATGTCACTTAGCAAAGATTTCTTGATTAATTCTTCTTTAAAATAATATACAATGGATTTTGAGTATATTTTTTGATGAGTTTTGTGAGCTTGGTCGAAATCTTGAGGCAAATCAAATTCCGTAATTTCAAATTCTTTTTCCTTCGAAAGTTTTTCAATAAAATCTTCAACATTTTTTTTTGCATAGGATTCTGCTTCGTCCCAAACTGGTGATTTAACAAAATGTATTTTCCAAGAGCGATTGGTTACGTTTTGACGTTCTTGATTTTCTAAGGCAGCTTCACTAAAAGGAAAATTTCTTCCTTTTACTCTAATAATTTCAAAAATTAATTCTAAGTCAGGAACAGTTTTAGCAAAATAACCAACTTGATCCAAAGAGTCAGTGGTTTTTAGCATTCCTGTCCTAGGAATTAAACCAAAACTGGGTTTGAATCCATAGACCCCACAATAACTTGCTGGTCTAATGATAGAACCTCCAGTTTGAGTACCTAATGCTATTGGAACCATTTCAGTGGCCACTGCAACTGCAGAACCACTTGAACTACTGCCTGGACTTCGTTCAGGATCAAAAGGATTTTTTGTATTTCCTAAAGCATGAACAGCAAATTCTGCAGTATCGGTTTTACCGATTATTATTGCATTTGCCATTCGAAGATTATAAACAACTCTAGCATCATTACCCGGCGTAAAACCTTTCCAAATGGGACTCCCCATTTCTGTTGGAAAATCTTCTGTATTAAAAATATCTTTAACGCCAATTGGTATTCCGTGTAAAGGACCAGTCTCGATTCCATTATTCATTTTATTTTCTATTTCTTTAGCATAATTTAGTGACTGAGATGGGTTCAAATGTGTCCATGCATTAATTTGTGGGTTAAATTCCTCTATACGTTTATTGATTGATTCAATTAATTTTGTAATTTTGATCTTTCCTAATTTAATTAAAAAAATGGCTTCACTTGCAGATAAATGAAATAATTCATCCTCTTTAGGGTTTAACATTTAGAACACAACTTTAATTTTAATAAGGCTTTAATATAATTACGGAAATTGTTTTGCTTTTCCTTCTCTCTTGCTTTTCAAAGTTTTTATAAATTCTTCTTCTGTTAGGCCAGTAATTTTTAGATAGTAATCTAATCCCTCTGGTCTCTCAGTATCATATTTTTTGGCTAATTCGAATCCTTCTTCTCGGGTAAGCAAGCCAGCTCTAACATCTTGACTAGCATGATCTGTTCCACGGCCAAAACCTCTTTTAATAAATTTAGCATAATCATGAACACCAGTCATTTTACATTCTACACTCTTGTATCCTTTGTAGGTTCCCTCTACATCATCTTCCTTCCAACCATATACATCCCGTACAAATTCTGTTTGTCTTTCATCATCCCAAAAAATGTAATTACTTAAGAAAATTCCAACTATGCCCACTTCTTCAAACTCTTCTATTGAAGGGAATATGTATGGACTCATTTTTTTCATGGTAATGCCCTCTCCTGCCATCTGTTCGGCTGTAACCTTCGCAGATATATTGGTGAAATAGTTTCTGTCATACTTGTAGGGTTGGAATTGGGTAGCCCTTCCTGAGGCATGAGCAGCATCTTCTCCCCATACTATTAAGGGAATTTTATAACGCACTGCGGTTTGTAAAACAAAAGCTCCTACACCTGCATGACAGTGCCAACAAGCATCACCTATGGCAGTAAGAGATTTTTTCGCTAACTTATTTACTATATCTCTGCTAGGCGTGAACATGATGTGATCTACATTAAATTTTTCAATTGCATTTTCAAGATTTTTCTTTCCTGTTTCGGTATACCAATTATGGCTAAAGGTAACACATAATGGTTCAAGACCATATACATTTTTTACAATATGGAGTTGAAAGGTACTATCCTTGCCTCCACTAATGCCAATAACGCAGTCATAATTATCACCACTTTTTTTCTTATATTCTTCAAAAATCCTTCTAAGTTCTTTTTCCCTTTCAGCCCAATTGATGTGAATTTTTTGTTCAGCAGATTGACAAGCTAGACATATGCCCATTTCATCAAAAGTAATTCCTTCATTAGTTTCAGGCATGCAACATCTATTACAGTACTTTAAATCAGGATAGAGTGGCTTTCCATAATCAGACATATTATTCATTTTAATAATTTATTATAAAAATGATTACGAGCTTAATTTAAGTTGTTTGTTCAAAATAAACAAACCCCAAATGTCATATGAACATTATTTAAAAAACAATTAAATCATGCAACAATGTTTTAAAAATAAGAATACTAGAATTTGTAAACTTTTCATCGGAGAAAATATAATTGCAAAACAATAGCTCAAAATCTATACTAATAATTGGTGGCGGTATTAGTGGACTATATACTGCATGGAAATTATCCAAGAAAGGATACAAAATTACTTTAATTGAACAAAAAAAAATACTCGGAGGTTTATCTGGAAGTATAAAACATGAAGGATTTAAAATTGATATTGGTCCTCATTATGTAACCTTTCCAAAAGAATCAGAATTAGTTAATGAAATTAAAGACTTGCTAGGAAATGAAAACATAATTGAAATTCCTAATATTCATAAATCATATAGAACTTGTTTTCGAGGTCACATCTCAAACCATTATCCAACATTAATTGAAACTATTTTTGAAAATGGTTCATTGTTTTGTATTCATAGTTTTTATGATTTAATCAAAACAAAATGTAATAACTTTTCTAGTAAGAAAGATTTCAAATTAGCAAGTAATTATATAATATCTACATATGGAAATTTTTTGTATAAGACTTGGTTTAAGCCTTATTTGACTTTTACATTTGGTGAAACAGAACCTCCATTAGATGTAATCAAAAAACGTTTTCCACCCATTTCATTGCAGAAAATTTTTTCATCCTTAAGACAACATTCACAAAATTCAGAATTTACAAAACTACAAAAAGAAAATATTGAATCGCATGAATATTTTCATTGGTATCCAAAATTTGGAATGGGTGCGGTTATTGATGCTTTTCAAGAAAGCATTCTTGAGAATGATGGCAATATAATTAATGAAGCTACAATCAGTTCTGTAGAACATTCCAGAATACCAAAGATCATACGTTATTCAAAAAACAACGAACAGTTGGAAATAAATGCTGATGTAATAGTATATGCAACTCCGCCTTTTGTCACAAAAAACTGGTTCGAGCAAAAACCATCAGATAAAAAATCCGAATTAAAAAAAAATTCTGCTCTTCATGGAATAATTGTATTTTTATTCATAAATTCTCCTCGAGTGTTTGATGGTTGGGTAATCACGGTGTATGATACTTGTCTACCTTTTTTCAGAGTTGCCCAACAAAATTTTCTCAGTGATTATATCGCACCTCCCAAAAAATCCCTACTAAGTATAGAATCTAAAGCAAGTGAAAATGATGAAATTTGGAAATTGAGTGAATCCGCATTAATTTCTTATCTAGAGAAAAATTTAAAAAAAGCTGGAATCCTACATGACGAAAAAATTGACGGATATAAAGTAATTAAAATTAAAAATTTGTATCCACTTGCTACTCAAACCAAATATGACGCCAATTTTACCAAGATTGTAGATTCAATAAATAAATTCAAAAACGAATATCTACTAGGAACCGCAGAAATTGATGTTGGTCGTTTGACATCAAAAGAAGAATCAACTGAAAATTCAAAGACTAATATTAGTTTGGGTGGAGTCTATGCTGCATTATCCAATGCTAATACATTAGTCAAACGAATAACATCAGATACTTCATAACAATAAAATGATTATATTTACTGCAAACTAGATGTCGACAATGACAGAAAAATTCTATCTTTATGATGGTAACAAACATTCAAGACAAGAAATGGAAGAACTTGTTAAATCTAGTATAGATTCTTTAAAAAAAGGTACTAGTCCACGATTATCTGAAGCATTTAAAATGCTTGAAGGAAAAGATGTTTTGGATGTTGGATGTGCTAGTGGTAGTATTTCAAAATACATAGCACAAATGGGTTACAAAGTACATGCTATTGACACACTTGAAAGTTCAATAGAAATTGCAAATGAATTTTTTAATCATGAAAATGTTACTTATGAAGTAAGAGATGTGATAAAACAACCATTTCCAGAAAATAGTTTTGATTGTATATTATTTTTTGAAACTATAGAGCATGTAGAAAATCCTGCTCAATTCCTTAGAGAGTTTCATAGAATATTGAGACCAAAGGGATGTTTAATATTATCAACTCCCAATGCGACTTCTTTAAAAAATATGTTCTACGCATTGAGTTATAGAAGACGGAAAAAAAGAGATGCCCTTACCAAGGAAATAATTTCAGAAAAAAAACATACAGGAACTCAGTTGGAACATATTTACAATTGGGATTTTCCAGTATTGATAAGGTTACTTGATATGTGTGGATTTGAGCATGTTGATCATAAATTTACAGGTGGAGGTCCAGTTGTAATTCCATTTTTTGGAAAGAAAATTCAACTTATAAAAAGAAATTCGAAAATTCTTAAAAATTTTGAACCTCTAATGACCACTCATGTCATTAAGGCTAGAAAGAAATCAGTTAGATAGAAAATCCTCTAATTTTACTGCTATATGGTTCCACCCAAATTCATTTCTCACATATCTTGAAAAATCATTACCCATTTTTTGTCTAAGATTCTCTGAATTTAGAAGCTTGATTAGGAATTCTGCATATTCTTCAGAATTTGACGGCATTGCTAGAAATCCATAAATTTCATGTTTAATGATTTTTTTTGTTTCAGATACTGCTGTCGCAACAACAGGTTTTCCACAAGCTCCATACTCAAGTAATTTTATTGGATGTGCTGCAGCATAATATGGTTCATCAGGGAATGAATCTACACAAATATCTGCACAAAGAAGAAATTTTGGAATTTCTGCCCTTGGTTTTTTTCCAATAAACTCAAAATATTTGCTAAGGTTTTTTTCTTTAACTTTTGATTCCCAAACAGATTTTGTACGATTTGGATCGCGATGATCTCCTATTATGAGATATTTAACATTAGGAACAGATTTTGTTACTTTTTCAGCTGAATTAATAATTATGTTTAGATCTTGAAGAGAACCGGCAAAAACAATTAGTTTATCTGCATTGAATGTTTTACGAATTTTTTTTATTTCATTTTTGTCAAATTTTTGTGGATTGAATAGTTCTAAATCAACTCCGTTTGGAACAATGTAAATTTTATTTAAATTAATATTTTTTCTTAATAGATCCTTTTTAAGATAATCTGTAATTGTCAAAATTTTATCAGCATTTTTGAATGCTTGGTTAACAACAAATTTAGGTCGTACAAGCGAATACATATCCGCTAAATCTAAAACAAATTTTACTTTGTGTTTTTTTTTAATTCTAATTGCTGGAACAGAGCTTCCAGTACCAGGCATGTAGGAATAAACATAATCGATATTATTTTCCTTAATTATTTTTGATGCGATTTTTAAAACTGAAGGTAAACAAGAAAGATATTTGAGATGCTTAATGATGCCTTTTTTTCCAGAAAAGCCAACTGAGGGAGGGTGAATTTCTGTAACATCAATACCATTTTCTTTGAATGATGATACACGAGGTTTTTTACTTTCAGGGCGAATAATTATAATAGACACACTATGACCTAGTTTTGAAAACTCTTTCATAAGAGAAAATATTCTTGTATAATCTCCCCATTTTTGACTTAGATCAACATTACAAATTACTAGTAATTTAATACAAATCACCTAGTACTGAACCATTTTTGGGTTATTTCCAAACCTGTTTTCATATCAGTGGAGGGATAATAGTGGATTAATTTTCTTGCTTTCGAAATATCCATTCTACGATTTTTTATATGATCAAATTTTCTCATTGGTTTAAAAATAATTTTTGACTTGCTTTTTGTAATTTGCAAAATTAATTTTGCTAATTTCTTTATTTGAGTTTCTTTACCAGTACCTAGATTGAATGTTTCATTTTTTCCATTCTTAGAAGTTGCTGCTAAAATTATCCCATTAACACAGTCATCAACGTAGGTAAAGTCTCTTGTTTCAGTACCAGTCCCTGTAATAATGAGATTTTTTCCCGAAAGAGCAGATTTAAAAAAGTTAGGAATTACATTTCTATATCTGCCAGGAGGATCAAAAGGTCCAAATGAATTAGATAATCTTACAATAGTAAAATTCATCCCATAAAGTTCGCCAATTGCATGACAATAATATTCTGCCGATAATTTGCTTGCAGCATATGGTGTAGATGGGTTAGGAATTGTATTTTCTTTTAGATTTTTTGTTTTTTGTGGGCCATAAATAGATGATGAGGAAGTATACAAGAATCTTCCAACATTTTTCTTTGCTGCATTTAACAAAACGTGTAAAGTACCTTGTACATTCACTCGAAGATCTTCATATGGATCTTTAACAGATAATTCATTAGCAAAACGAGCAGCTAGATGAAAAACATAATCATAGCGCTGCAAAAAAACTTTTGTTAAAACATTATTGTTTGTAATATCACTCTTAACTATCTTAAGATTTTTGTTGTAATGAAGATTACCAGATTTACTTTGTGAAAAATCATCTAAGACCAAAACTTTTGCGTTTAGATCTAAAAGCTTCTTCACAAGGTTATTCCCTACAGCTCCATTACCACCTGTAACTAACACAGACTGATCAGAAAAATCTTTCAATTGCTCTTTCCTCCATATCCTACTGCTAAGTATTTAATTCCAAGATTTTCAGCTTTTTTCATATCAAAAACTCTTCTGGTATCAACTATTGCTGGATTTTTCATTATTTTTTGAATTTTCATCAAGTCCAGATTTTTAAATTCATCATGATCGGTAACTACGACCAAAACATCAGATTCTGTTAAAGCCTTCCATAAATCTGAAATCTTTTCGCCGCCAAAATTTTCTTTTGAAATTGGGTCGTATACGAGCACTTTTGAGCCTTTTTTTATTAGTTCAGATATGATTTCTTTGGAAGGCGAAAATCTAGCATCACTAATATTTCCTTTGTATGCTACACCAAGAACTAGAATTGTAGATTCATCTAATTTTTTATTTTGTTCTTTTATCAGTCTATTGACTAGATCTACTACATGTGATGGCATTTGATCGTTGATTCTTCTAGCTTGAAGAATAATTTTTGATTCAATTGGTTCAGCTCCTTTAGGATTTAGTAAAAGGTAAGGATCTTTTGGAAGACATGGTCCTCCAACACCTGGTCCTGGTTGAAGTAAATTTACTCTTGGGTGGGAATTACATACCTTAAGGAGATCATTAACATCAATACCATATCTTTCACAAATCAATCCTACTTCATTTGCAAGTGCAACATTAACATCTCTAAAGGTATTTTCTACTAGTTTTGATATTTCAGCAACCTTAACAGGAGTTTCTAAAATTTCAGAATCAACAATTTTTTCATAGAGTTTTTTTGCAATAGAACTTGACTCTTTATCAATATAACCAATAACTCTAGGAGTAGTTCGAATTTCAGTAAATGCTTGTCCTGGAGCAAGTCTTTCTGGAACAAATACAGCCCAAAAATTTTTTCCAAGGTAGTTTTTCTTTTCAAGTATAGGTAAAACAAGTCCTTCAAAAGTTCCAGGAGGAATTGAGCTCTCAATTATCACAAGTTTATTGTCCAAAGCTAGATTTGAAATAGATTTACAAACACTTTCAAGTGCTGAAAGATCTGGTCGTACATCTTGTGTAAGAGGAGTTGGTACGCAGACAATTATTATGTCTGAATTTTCAACTGCTTCTTTAATGTTGGAATTAGTACTAAATTTTTTATTTTCTATAGAATCGCTCAATAAATTTTGAAGATTAGCTTCATGAAAGGGAGTTTTTCCAGTATTCAAATTTTCTAATAAGTTTTTATTAATATCATGACCAATCACATTAAATCCAATTTTACTAAATGTTAGTGCAGTTGGGATTCCCACTTGTCCAAGACCAATCACACAAATTGTAGCATCTTTATTTGAAATTAATTCATGAATAGATTTTCCAGTATTTGTCACTGTGAATTTTCTTGAAAATTACCAACCTAATATATTATAGGTACAAAAAATCATCAGCCGTGAGTGAGATAGATTCTTCTCTAGACCATGCAATCAAGTTCCTTACATGTCCTCTTTCGATAGACAATTCAGATACAAAAGGAAAAGGAGGATTCTACGGTTTTCAGAATTCATCTCCCCCATTAAGAAGAACAGACAGACCCTTCATTTTTTATGAAATCACTGGATACGGAATAAATTTACTTTTGAAACTTTACAGGTGGTTTAAGGATCCTAAATTTTTAAAGATTGCAAATGAAGCGGCAGAATGTATCTTAAAGGCTCAGATAAAGAGTAATGATTCCAAGATAAATGGTGCAATTTATGATAGATGTTATCCAGATAGTGATGAATTCTTTGAATCATTTCATGCTTATCCAAATGCAGTTTGTGCGGGAGCATTATGTGAATTATATCAACAAACCAAAGATAAAAAATTCAGAGATTCTGCAAGAGCAATAGCTAATTGGTTATTTCAAATTCAAGTAGAAAAAAACAATTCATGTATAGGATTTAAAGAATTTTATGAATCTAATCAAGAATCGCAAAAAATTTTTCCATACGAGTCAATTTGTATTCCATTTATTTTACTTAAATTCCAAAATGAGTTAGAGTTATCCAACAAACAAAAAACTGATTTAATTCAATCTGTTCAATGGGGTACTAAATCACAAACTTCTGAAGGTTTTTTTCCATTTTTTTATTCTAATTCAAAGAACCAATTTAATAATACAGCCTATACTCACTTTACTGTATATCCACTTTACAACTTGATGGGTTTTCCATTATCAGAACTCGATGATCTAGGTTGCAAAGATTGTTTTAGAAATTTTGTCAAGTGTGGGGAATGGTTAACTCGTGTGCAAGGTGAAAATGGTGGATTCTATACATATTATTTTCAGAATGGTCATGTATGGCACCAACAATCTCCAGCTGTAGGGCAAGCTCTTTGTGCTTTTGTTCATTTGTATCAAAAAACTAAAGAAAAAAAATTTTTTGAATCAGCAAAAAAATGTGTAAACTGGCTTGTAGATAACCAAATTAAACAAGATAAGTTTCAAGGAAGCTACTATTGGATTTCGCCCAACAAACATTTTTCAAACATTCAGAAGAAAATAATGTATGCAAAAGAACGTTTTTCTAACAAGTTCGAAAAATTAGATAAAGTAGAAAATGTTACCGGGCTTTTAGACAAGATCCCAATA
>SDBV01008658.1_pt1 | contig 13678 bp, 13 predicted proteins | sample 2277081 | NCBI WGS metagenome assembly SDBV01 (sample SAMN10402039, study PRJNA504765) | marine sediment metagenome | isolation source: marine sediment core GS10_PC15, 223 cmbsf | place: Arctic Ocean: Southern Knipovich Ridge | collected 2010 | reverse complement strand
CTCAAGCGCAACCTTGGCCTTGAAATCAGCCGTAAATCGCCGTCGTGTCGTCATCTCGTACTCCTCCGTTATCCGGCGGAATACACCTTAACTCACTGTCCGATTTCCTGGGACCACCTCAAAGGACATCGCGGCCAATCTGCGCGATAGGAAGATTAAGCCTGCAATTGAGTCTAATGAAAACGTCCAAATTGATTTTGAAGGCGTTACCCTCGTGACGCAGTCCTTCATTCATGCACTGATCAGTGACATTCTGCGCACGAATGGAGAGGACGCGCTCGGTTTGCTTGAATTCAAGAATTGCATCGGGATTGTTCAAGGAATTATTTCGACTGTCGTACAATATTCTCTTGATACCCTCATGGATGAGGAAGCAATTGCGGCGGACTTGAAACGCGATGAAGAGGAAAAACAACAATCATTCCGCTTTATGAAGGCGGCCCAAGAGGCAGCAGGTCGCGGCAAAGCCAAAGGCGCATTTGAAAATGCGCTGGAAAAAATCATTCCACCTAAAAAGTGCTAGCCCACAAAGGACGACCAACCATTGTCATTCTTATCGCTGGGTACGGGAGGTATAATATCGCCCCCGATATCGTTATTCCCGACCCAGCACGTCGCCACGGCCCGCTTGTACCTATTCAAGGACCGTTGCTCGCATTGAACCGGCCTGCGGCCGATAAGATCGGCCAGGGCGGATGAGGCTTCCCGTCCGCAGGCCCAGAACGTGCCGTCCGGGCGTCGGCATTGCTGGGCGGCCTCAGGGGCGTCTATCCCGTAAAGGCGAACCTTTGTGTTGTTAACCTCGATTGTGTTGCCGTCGATCACCGACGCGAACCCGGTTATGCCAGCAAGCGCCGGGAAGGGCAGCAGGGCAAATATGGCAGCCACATGGAACAACCGCACTCTCATAATTATACGCCCCAATGCCGGTTAATCTCGCGCGAGGTCGTACGGCCACACGCTTGGCACCGGTACTCACGGTGCTGGTGATATCCCTCGCGAAATTCCGCGCTTTCACAGGTAAAGCGTTGGACTCCCGTCGGCCTGAGTTCACGCTTTCGGCAATTCGGACATCGGAAGAAGCGATACCGAAACAGATGAAATCCGACGAGAACAATACCGACAGACAAAACAACAAGGGGCACGATCACAAGAAAGAAAATATCGTCACGATCCACGGCAGATAACCTCCCGCGTCAGTAGCTTTTCCTGGCCATTTCACTACCATGAACGGTGGGAGTCGAGTCAGGTGGGATCGAGAAGTGAAATTCTGTCGGTATGGGGTAGAGCGATAACGATGTCGGATGGGACCCGTTCAATAGGCACCCCGGGGCGTCTACTTACCGCCTCCGGCAATGAAGCATGCTTTTTGCGCCGCACGCTCAACGTCCGCTTTTCGGTGGATTACGTCCGCTTTACCCTGCAGAGCGGACCTGCCGGCGGCATACCCCAAGAGTCTGATTGTGACCCAATGCGGACATCGGGTATTGTTCCTCGATTTGACGACGATCACACCTCGCCCGAGACTGTGCCGCCGTCATCGGCAACAGGGAGGGGCAATCTGGGGGATCTCGGCTGAGGCGCTGACATGAATCAATGCTGTTCACTACGCGGCGGGGTATATAGGGTCGCATGGAGCGCTACTTGAGACGACTCGCCAACACATACTATGGGAGACAAGGGAGATGAGGCAGGAATACAAGTCGCATACGCAGTCGTTCGGGGGCATCTTGTCGGTCTTTGCCTGCGCGGTCCTGGCGGCGGTCGCGTGGTCGGCGCCGGCGGCGGCGCAGGCGCAGGACCAAGCCGGGGCGAAGGAGCACGCTGCTCATGGGCACCAGGAGGCTCACCCCGAGGTACCAACCAATATCTGGTCCATCAGTCGGGGCGGCCAACTCTACGATAAGTGGTGGGCGGTGATCGAGGCCGATGAGCCACAAATGACTCACTCGGCCTATCCCGCCGATGGCAAGAAGAAGGGCTCGACCACCTGGCGCTGCAAGGAATGCCATGGCTGGGACTACAAGGGTGTCGACGGCGCCTATAGCAAGGGCTCGCACCGCACCGGAATCACGGGAGTTCGCGGAATGGCCGGGGTCGACCCCGACCGCATCCATGAAATTATCATGGACGAAACCCATGGCTTTACCGACGAGATGATTTCGCACTCCGCAATGCGGAAGATTGCGTTCTTTGTCAGCCTGGGCCAAATCGACATGGACCGTTACATCGACCGAGCCACCAAGAAAGCGCACGGCGATCCCGGCCGCGGGGCGCAGTTCTTCCAGACCATCTGCGCCAATTGTCACGGCTTTGATGGCAAGGAATTAAATTTCGGCGACGAAAATGAACCCGAGTACGTTGGCACCGTCGCTGCCGGGAACCCGTGGGAGGCGCTGCACAAGATCCGCTTCGGCCAGCCCGGCGTCGGCATGGTGTCCCTGAGTGTGCTGAACGTTCAACAACAGGTGGACATCCTGTCGTACGCGCAGACGCTGCCGACGAAGTAGGACGCAACGCACGGCGGGCGGGCATTTGCCCGCCCGACCGTGGCCAACATCGGGTTTTGGTTTGCGCCGCTACTGATTAGCTCATTTGCCTGTTCGTGCGTCTATGGAAAGCTTGTTAGGTCTGCCTATGGCTATCAGCGGCGGTTCCCAGCCTTGCTATGTTCCGTCCGCTTTATCGGCAAAAGCCGACATGCAACTCGTTGCCTGATTACCTAATGCCGTTCGTCGCTGGTCTGGCCGTAATGCCCGCGCGCGATAAGGTATTCTGCCGCTTGCGCGCGTACATCATCGGGATTTTCAGGGTTATACGCGTAGTCATGTAAACGCTGCAGGCATTCAGGCACTCCCTCGGCGCCCATGGTTGCAGCAAAGCCGGGCGCAGGCAAGGCCTGCCATGCGCTGCAAGACCGACTTCGCGTAGGACAGTCCGCCCCGGCGACCATCCGCGTCCGCGACGGGTTCTCGAAACCGAGCGACACGACGCACATATACGATGCCGCGGCCGGATGCGCCCGCCGGCGGGGCGCGGGAACCGATTCGCCGCCGCCAGCCTGCCGGCAGAACCATACCGATCAAAACACTACCATAAATAGTATATTGCGAATATAAGCACCGTTTCTCGGAAATACGGGGGGAGGATAAAAAAAGAGATACCCTACTATTTCCTATTGCTTAACTTTTGGGGTATCTCGAAAAATATATGTATAACAACCGTTTCCACGGAATAGTTTTCACACCGTTAAGAAGCATTTAACATTTTCGTGATTAGACTTGCCACAACCGAAAGACGTGACGCGTGCCGTCAATCGGACGGCGGCCGCGTCGTGTCGAACTTAATCGACACCGAGAAAGGAATACCTATGAGAAAGTATCTTTTTGCGGCCGCCGCCGGCTTGCTGATATCGCAAACCGCCCTCGCCGCCACCGATCAGAAAGCCGCGATCAACGATCTCGTCAACAGTCAGATCAAGATCTGGGTGGCCGATGCGGTCGTGGTCAGGGCGATCAGGTCGCAGAACGACAGGCATGCCGGCCTGTCCCAGGCGGATATCGACAAGCTGGACAAGCAGTGGCGAGCCGAAACGAAAGCAAGCAGCCGCCCGTTGATCGACCGCGTCCTGGCCAACTCGCTTTCCGGTTTTCTGAAAGGCGTAAAGGCTGAAGGCAAAGGCCTGTACACCGAGATTTTCGTCGTCGACAACAGGGGTCTGAACGTCGGCCAGAGCGACGTGACGTCGGATTACTGGCAGGGCGACGAAGCGAAATGGAAGAAAACCTTCCTGGCCGGGCCTGACGGATTACTGATTGACGATGTCGAGTTCGACGAATCGACCCAGAGCTACCAGTCGCAGGTCAGCATCTCGATCACCGACCCCGACACCGAACAGGTGATCGGCAGCATTACCGTCGGCATAAATGTGGAACTCCTGCAGGACTAACATTGATGCGGCCGAGACAGCATCGCTGATACGATAAGAAGGGTTTTTGCGAAATGAACACAACCCCAGGGCAGAAGAAGGAAGGCGTCGGACCTGAAAGGGCCGGCGCCTTCCCGGGCACACAAACCGCGTACTGGACGATCGGCCGAAAAATCGCGGCGATCGTCGCGACCACCGTCATGATCGGCATCGGACTGCTGATGGTGACCGGCGCGAACAGCCAGCGTACCGGCCTGCGCGACGCCGCGGCCGAAACCGGCGCAACCGTGACCAACCTTCTGGCCGCACAAGTAGCTGGTGGCATCAAATGGAAAAAATCCGCCCGGATCGAAGCCACCTATGCCGATCTCGTTGGAAGCGACGATTCGGCTGTGGCCAGCATCATGACCTGGGGCGAGGGCGGCGCAGCTTTGACATCTTACAAATCACTGAAACTCGAATCGTACGATCTTTCAGACACCCTACGGAACTGGCGTACCCGCCTGGACCGGGGACAAACGGTAGCGGCGTTCACGGAAAACCATCTGGTGGTCGCTGTGCCCGTTACCATGGGCAAGCAGAATGAACGCGTCGGCACGCTCGCTCTCGCCTGGAGTCTCGACCGGCTGCGCAGTACGGTGTTCGACGCCGTTATCACGCAGATAATCGTTGGCGCCGCCGTCGTGGCCGCGCTGATTTTGCTACTCGTCCTCTCGCTCGGCCGCACCGTGACGAAGCCTGTACGCATTATGACGCGGACCATGGCGCGGCTGGCCGACGGCGATATTGCCGCCGACGTGCCGGGCCGCAACCGACGGGATGAGATCGGCGGCATGGCGAAAGCGGTTCAGGTCTTCAAGGACAACGCGATCGAGAAGGCGCGTCTCGAAGAGGAAAAGGCCGCCGCGCAGGAACACGCCGATCAGGAAAAACGCGGCGCCATGCTGGAACTGGCCGACCGTTTCGAACAACAGGTCAAACAGACGGTGGACAACGTGTCTTCTTCGGCGGCCGAGATGCAGGCGACCGCCCAGCAACTGACGGCAACCGCCGAGGAAACCAGCCGCCAGTCTGCCAACGTGGCGACCGCGTCCGACCAGGCCACCACCCATGTTCAGACGGTCGCGGCGACGGCCGAGGAACTTTCCGCTTCGATCGCCGAGATCGGCCGCCAGGTCGGCCAGTCGGCGGCCATAGCCGGCAACGCGGTAGACGAAGCCGATTCGACCACCGCCACTGTCCAGGGCCTTGCCGAGGCCGCGGCCAAGATCGGCGAGGTGGTGACACTGATCAACGATATCGCCGGCCAGACCAACCTCTTGGCGCTCAACGCGACCATCGAGGCGGCCCGTGCCGGCGAGGCCGGCAAGGGCTTCGCGGTGGTCGCCCAGGAAGTCAAGAACCTGGCCAACCAGACCGCCAAGGCGACCGAGGATATCTCGACCCAGATCGGCGCCGTGCAGGAGGAAACCAGCGACGCGGTTACCGCGATCGACAAGATCCGCGGCATCATCGGCGAGATCAACGACATCGCCGCGATCATCGCCACGGCCGTCGAGGAGCAGGGCGTTTCCACCCAGGAGATCGCGCGCAACGTCCAGCAGGCCGCCAAGGGCACGCAGGATGTCAATACGAATATCGAGAGCGTGTCCAAGGTGGCCAGCGAGACCGGCACTGCGGCCGGCCAGGTGCTCAACGCCTCGCAGGAGACGGCCCGCCAGGTCGAGGGCCTGCGCGTCGAGGTCGAGCGCTTCCTCAACGAAGTGCGCACCGCCTGACGTCACGCCAATTTACCCCGACCCGTGGTCTAGCCATCTGGTTCACACGGATTTCCCGATTAAGGTTCGGGCCGCTATCGCAGAAGCCCGGCAAGCCCGCTGGGAGCGGACGGAGATCACCCAACGCGCCGGCCTCGGTTTACCGGTCGACGCGCAATATACCAGGCGAGCGCTCAACGCGACCTATGTCTAGCAGACCGCCAAATGGGGGCCGACGGACGAGGACACCCAGATCAAGGGCGACGGCGACCGCGACGCGCTCTAGGATTCTGAACATCCGCTGTTGGCTACCAGCGGCGGTTCCGACCGGTGTCGGAACACGACCGCTCTACCCCTGAGAGCCGACCTTCGACTGGCAACGTCCGCTTTCTTGGCCTGGAGGTCCGATCTACCTCGGACAGCCGACACCATTGTACGAGGCCCGCCAAGACCGGTTGTGACCCCGAGCGGACGGTATGGCGCGTACGGCTAGAACGCTGGTCGTTACCCCAGTTCGGTTAGCCATTCTCACTGATAATGTGCCCACTTAACACAGCGATCGACTGCCTTTTATACGAAAGACGTATCGCCAAAGGAATTTCAGGGTCAGCGAACCGTTGTTGGTCAGATACATGCTGTGGGGAGCAGTAATATGAATTTTCTTTCTTTTTTCGTTGAATCAATCCGGGTGACAAGCAAATTTGGGCGCGCGAACTATCAAGTAGACCTGGATAGTGCAGAACGGCTGATCAATACGTACTGTGATGGCAGGCGTGATTGGCAGGGCAAATCGGCTCCTACTCGCCGGGACGCGATGATCCGGCATCCGTCGCCGGATCGGGCTTAGATCGACAGGAAGGCTGTGACCGTCAATGGTCGCGACAAAAAAAGCCAATGATCAGCGCCTATAACCAAATGTGCGAGTAATCACACTGTGGATGTGCGTTCTCGCATTCGCACACCTGCGCTGCGTTCCTTATTCGACTACTGGAATAAGAAACGGGCCGAGCAGCGGTTCATATTGCGGTCCCAACTGGAGCCACGTGAGATAGCCCCTCTGTTGTCGCTTCTCTTCATTCTCGAGGTCCAGCAAGAGCCGCGCCGCTATCTTATCCAATTGATGGGGACGGAGATCGTAACGCGGTTTGGCGGCGATTACACTGGCCGGTACATGGACGAACTCGATCTTGGCGCAATAAAAAAACAAGTGCTGGCCGGTTACGATCATGTCGTCGATCACGTTGAACCGCATTTGGAGTTTGCGGAGTTCACGCAGCGCGGTCGTGGCAGGATACAGGTGGAGCGGCTGGGGCTTCCCATGTCCACGGATGGCCTGACTGTTGATCTTATCCTCGGTTCGGTCATCCACGTGCCGCTGGACGCGTTAGGTCTCCCCACGACGATTAGAAAAGCACCATGGCGTCCCTAATGTCGCCTTATCCTTTCCCCGGGTAATCTCTTTCGGCAAGCTCTTTGGTCCGCGGTCTGAGTTCTGGAATTGGCCGAAGGACCCGGTCGATCCCGATCAATATCGCCGTGGTTTGTCGCTGAGCCATGCTGGAACAAACGCGGCAGCAAAAACTCATCTGGAATAAAATGGTGAATGGTTCGTTAATTATATAGCCATGTTTAATGGACTATTAACCAAAGCAGGGATGGGGAGTCTCCGTATAAGACTGATCGGGATGTTGGACGGAGGCTGACCTTGGATACTGATAAGCAGGGAAAGTCGGGAAAATGTACCCTTATAGTGAGTCGATGGAACTGTATCGTTTGGGCCGCCGAGCCGAACTGGAAAACAATTTCGGCAAGGCCAAGAAATGCTATCGGCTAGCCGTCAGTCTCGAACCAGACAGTCCCATTTTCATCCAGGCAGCGGCGCAACTTGCCCAACGGCTGGGCAAACATGGAGACGCAGAGAGACTCTATTTGGAGGCGATCGAATGTGCGAAACGAGTCAGTGGCAGCTCGAATGCACTGATTACAGCATTGGTTTGCGGGTTGAGGGGTTTTTTTTAGACATGTCGAAATCCGAAACACGCTCGCCAAGGCAGGACTGTCGATGTTTGGATATGTCTTTCTTAGCGGATTGCGACGACGGGATTAGAGAATTCTTTCTTCTTTGGGAGAGCAAATGCCGCGCGGACCGCTTGCCGTCGCAGAGGGACATAAATCCTGCGGAGATAGTGCGCCTCCTGCCAAGCATCATGCTGATTGACGTGATTTCTCCGGGCCCTCAGTTCAGATACCGCCTGGTCGGAACGGACGAAGTAAGGCATCGCGGATTCGATCCCACCGGGAAAACCCTTGAAGAAGCCTATTCCGGCCTCGACGGCGACTACTGCGACGGCAATTACCGCTACGTTGCCACTTCCGGAAAGCATCTCTTCGACACGTCGCCGGAACCCACCGCCATGGGCAATCTGGCGGATGTACAAGCGCTCTTTGTGCCTTTGGCCGGTGATGGCAAAACGGTCGACACAATTATGGTCTACAGCGTGGTGAAAATGATTAGAGGCGACTGACTGAGAACCGCGCCTAATAGACGTCGCTAAGGCGGTGAAATCCAAATTTGCGCGGGTACCAGTCTGAAACGCCGATGATCTGATACTTCTGCTTCTGGCTAAGAAGCGAAGTGCGGGTCATGTCGCTGGTACGACCGCTCTACCCCCGAGAGCCGACCTTCGAGCGGCGATGTCCGCTTTCTTGGTCTGGAGGTCCGCTCTACCTCGGACAGCCGACACCATTGTGCGAGGCCGGCCAAGACCGCTTGTGACCCTTAGCGGAAGGCTTGCCTGCCCAGCAAGGCCCGATGGATCCTGCCCGTCATCTAGCGTTGCTGGCAGCTAGAACCGCGCAGGTTCCCTCATAAGAACTGGACCACTCTTTGGGGTAAGTCAGGATAGGTGCCTCACGTAGCGTCGCCCATCTTTCCACCATCCCTCCTGCGGCTTATCCTGTCTCAATCAGCCAACTGGGTGGAGACGGAGACACATGGATGCTGTGAAAGCGGGATTGAAGGGGCGTGTGGATTTGACGGTGGGCGAGGAGCATACCGCGTCCAGTATCGGCAGTGGGGCGATTCACGTGCTGGGCACGCCGGTGATGATCAACCTTATGGAAGCTGCTGCCTTGGATGCAGTGGAACATCTACTGCCGGGAGGTCACCAGAGCCTGGGCATCCACCTCGACATCAGCCATGTTGCCGCCACACCGATAGGTATGAAGGTCCATGCGACAGCCGAGGTCACGGCAGTGGAGAGCAACCGGATCCGATTCCGCGTCGAGGCCCATGACGAGACGGAGATGATCGGCGAAGGCACGCACGAGCGCGTCGTGGTGAACGTGGAGCGCTTCGACAAGAGGGTGCAGAAGAAGGCGGTGGGTCGCTAAGACTCCAGCTGTGTATCGCCCAGCCGCACCCTCAGAATACCGCTTTCCGGCGCTAACCGGACATTTCGAGTTTAAGTGTCCGCTCTAGACCGAACAGCGGACCAACTCAGAGCGAGCCTCTGACTTCCGGAGGTGACCCTGAACGGACATTCCAGCGATTGGTCGAATACACTGAAAATAGATCGGGCGGGACCGTTGCAGACAGCTTCTGCCAGGCCTTCGCAAAATCCCTGTCATCGTCGACAGTCAAGAGCCTGGATGCGGTCGTCTCTTTTGTTTCTTTTCGCTCTCGCCACACGGCGGCAACCAAAGGACGACCTGGGTGCCCCGGCCTTCCTCGCTACTGACTTCCAGCCCACCACCGTGTTCCTCCATGATGCGTTGGACAGTCGGCAGCCCCAGGCCGGTGCCGAAGGATTTGGTGCTGAACAACGGTTCAAGGATTTTCGGCAGGATATCCTCTGAAATGCCGGGCCCCGTGTCCGTGAACTCGATTTCGACCCGCTCCCCGTTCAGGCGGCTTGCTACCGTCAGTTCGCCCTCTGCCGTCGCTCCGTTCTCGCCGTTTCCATCCACCATGGCCTGGCAGGCGTTATCGACGACGTTGATCATGGCGCGGCGAAGCTCCTCCGGATCAATGTGGACAACGGCCCCATCGGTTTGCAGGTTGGTCTTGACCGTAATTCCCTCGGGTATGTGCTGCTCCTTGAGGACAACCGACAGCCAGGTGTCGAGAGCGGTTGGCCTGGGTTGAAGCCCCTTGGCACGGGCAAAGTCCAGAAGCTCGGTTATTATTTTGTCGCAACGCGTGATGCTGCGGTCGATTCTCTCGACCGACCGGGCGAACCGGTCATCCTCGGTGTCGGCCACTTTTTCCACTATGTACATCGAGGTCCGGATGGCCCCCAGCGGGTTGCGGAGCTCATGCGCGACCGTACCGGTCAACTGGCCCATCGCCGCCAGCCGTTCATTGCGCAACAGTTCCGCCTGCAGGAGTTTTCGTTCGGTTATGTCCTGTACCAGCGCGAACCACCCCTTTTGCTTTCCGCCATCATCGAAGTGCGGAATATAGGCCACGTCGATGTCCCGGTTCTTGCCATCCGGGTATTTGATCGTTTCCTCAAAGCGAATTTCCCGGCCCGCCAAGACGACATCGAACCTGGGCCGCAACTTGGCGTAACTTTCCGCGCTGAATAGTTCCCGTATAGGCTTTCCGATAATCTCGCTCACCGGACTCGCAAGCTGTTTCACAATCTCCTTGTTGATGAACTGAAGCCGCTCGTCCATGTCATAATACCCAATGGACGCCGGAAGATTGTCCACCACGGTGCGGAATTGCCCTTCGCTCTCGCGCAACGCCGCGGTGCGCTCTATGACGCGGCTTTCCAGCTCATTGTTGAGCTTCTGGAGTTGCTCTTCCGCCCGCTTGTGTTCGGTGATGTCCGTGGAAGAGACAGTCAAACCGATGATCGCTCCGCTCCGCTCCCGAAGCGGCTCGGCCAAAATATCGAATGTTGAGTCGCCTTCCTGAAGACGTAGAGTGAATTCCTCGCGGGCACCAACGCCACTATCCAGTACCCCTTGCTTGAATTCTATCAGCGCTGTCGCGTCTTCCGGCTGGAGTCCGATTTCGTCGTCTCGCTTTCCAACCATAAATTCGGGTGTAAAACCAACCACAGGATTGTAAAACCAAGTGTAGCGCAGATCTCGATCGATCGTGCCAACGGAGACCGGGGAACCACCAAGAGCGACACGGAACCTCTGCTCGTTGGTGCGCAGCGCCTCCTCTACACGCTCCTTCAGGCCGATTTGTCTGGTAACGGAAAAGGTAAGCCAAACCAAGGCGGCGGTTGCAGCCAAGGCGGCAACCGCAATAAGTGTTGTTATTTCAAGCCATGCCGATATTGCCTGGCTCCGGCTGATCCGCGATATGATTATGTAGGGTGTTTTGGAGATATTTTTGAAAGCAACAATATTTTTTTCTTCGGTGTCAAAGAGATTGCCGACATAGATGCCGCCATGGTTCACACCGATGTTGTCTTCGGAAAAGTCAAACCCGGCCGGCAAGTGTAAGTGCCCGTCCGCATGTGAAGAAAAAAAGTCACCCGAGAAAGCGAATAGAGTACCGTTCGACGAAACTAAGGCGGAAGAAACACTGCTGCCGGCTTCAGCCGCATCGTAAAAAGTCGTGAAATATTCCTGATCGAGAACACCCATAAGGGCTCCATCAAACCGTCCATCACTCCCGGAAATACGTCGTGACACCGGGATGAAAGGTGTTCCGGTGGCGCGACCAAGCACCGGATCATCAATGTACAGACCGACGTTCTCGCTCTTTGCCTGAACCTGAAAGTATTTTCGGTCGGCAAGATTAACGCCTCTGGAGGTGCCTATATTTGAGAAGGTATCGTTGCCATCCCTGCGGATAGCGACGAGGTGACGGATCTGTGGGACGGCCGCGATCAGTGTCTTGAACTGTTTAACGTTCTCCGGTGTGAATTCTGGATTCCCCTCTTGGGTCAACGCCATGCGCGATAATGCGGCGTCCATCATCAGTTCCACCCCTTCAAATGATCGGGCGGCATGTTCCGAAAGAACGAGGGCTCTGTGGAGGACTTGGTTTGTCGCGTTGTTAATCGCAGAAATATACTCACGCCAGAGAACAAAAGACGCCAGTGCATACGCGACAATCACGCCAGACATGGCCGTCAGAACTATCCGATTACGCAGAGGTAAAACCATGACTCTTTTCCCAGAACCAACTCCTGCCGCATGAACTCTCGAAACGTCCGAGCAAGCTAGATCGCTTCTTGGGTTCAGAATTTTCCAAAAAACCACACCAAGCCCACAGTCACCCCGACGGGAAAATCCCGCTTCCGACTTATGAACCTAAGTACGCGCCGTTACCACTCCATCAACGACTCCCCTCGCTCAAAATAAGTAGAATTTCGCATGGCATCCACCGTCACCACGCCAGCCTCGCTCCACCGAAGTTAGATTATATCCATGGGACGGCTTAGGCGAGCGTAACGAGGAGAACCGGGTCGAGCAAGGGTGTGCCATGTCTGCTCCTGGCTGAGGCTGTTGAAGAACTCCCGGCGGGAAGCCAGGCGCGCAATAATGGAATCGGTATCGTCGGGCGCGTGAATCATTATTGCCTGTGAGGCTGGCTGGACGAATCATTGTTGCGCCAGCCGGACCTGAAAATAGTTTTTCAACAGCCTCAGCTATTAGCGGAAGTCCGGCGCTCGGCGGTGTGACGACTGCTTAGGGGCAGGAAGCAGACATTCTGGGTGCATCAGGTAGACCTATTTCACGAACCTATGGGACCCGCTCGAAGCCCTACCCCGGTCCACGGTCTGACCTGTCGTACATAAGCATGCTTTTTTTTCAGTGTGGTTGCGGGATGGGACCCGCCGGGCCACGGGTGCGCGTCTACATCGAGCGTGTCACCGTCAACGATCCCGCACCACGTCGGCAGAGATCGGGCCGGGGATGATGTCGGCCAGCGCCGGGAAGGGCAGGACCAGGATAAAGGCGAGACAGGCCAGAACAAAAGAAGGCCGGTGCCGCGATTTCAGGGCGTTTTTTTTGACACGTTTACACACAGATTACACACAAGCCGGTGGAGCGGGCGCGGTTAAATACAAAAAACCGCAGAAAACATGGCGACCCCGGCAGGACTCGAACCTGCAACCTACAGATTAGAAATCTGTTGCTCTGTCCGGTTGAGCTACGGGGTCTCCGGTTGCTTCGCGTCTCAGTGCGTCCAGGACTGGGCGCGGCCGTGGGCGAAGTTTTCGGCATAATTCTTCGGCCGGAAACGACGCCTTTTCGGGCTGGAAACCGTGTATTGCCAGCCGCGCCGTTCGGCATAAGCCACGGCCTCCGCCTCGCTGGCGAAGTCAAGCCGCACCTGACGGTTGGTGTCGGCCGACCCGCACCAGCCGATCAGCGCATCCGGCGCCGACCGGTCGGTGGGTTCGAATTCGAGTGTCCAGTTCCTTGTCTTGCCAAGGCCGGACTGCATCGCCGTCTTGGCCGGTTGGTATATTCGAACGCGCATTCTCTCGATCCAGTATCAAGGTAAAATATATCTGGTCGGGGTGACTGGATTCGAACCAGCGGCATCCTGCTCCCAAAGCAGGCACTCTACCAAGCTGAGCTACACCCCGGCGCGCGGAAACTAGGCGTAATTGGTCATTACCGCAAGACGGGCTCGCTCTACCGCGGTATTTGCACTATTTCCCTGTTCAGGTGCGACGCCTTTCAACCGATGGAGATAATATGGCCACCAGCACGATCAAGCTGACCGATTCGATTTGCCGGTATATGCAGGAGGCCACCTTCCGCGAACCGGAGATCCTGGTCAAACTGCGCGCCGAGACCGCGGGCATCGAAGAATCGGAAATGCAGATCGCGCCCGAGCAGGGTCAGCTGATGTCGCTGATCGTCGCTATGATCGGCGCCCGGCGGGCAATCGAAATCGGTACCTTTACCGGCTACAGCAGCCTGTGCGTGGCCCTGGCGCTGCCACCGGACGGCAAGTTGATCGCCTGCGACACCAACAAGGACTGGACCGACGTGGCGCGGCGCTACT
>SDBV01008657.1_pt1 | contig 13678 bp, 18 predicted proteins | sample 2277081 | NCBI WGS metagenome assembly SDBV01 (sample SAMN10402039, study PRJNA504765) | marine sediment metagenome | isolation source: marine sediment core GS10_PC15, 223 cmbsf | place: Arctic Ocean: Southern Knipovich Ridge | collected 2010 | reverse complement strand
CAAGAAAGATTGAAGAAAATTTGATGTTTTACTCTTCAAATTAGTTGAAAATAAAAAAGATTAGTTAGAGAGAGAATATCTAGTAAATTTTGCAAAATAAAAAACGCAAAACTTAAGTTATTATATTATATTGAGTAATTTCTTCATTTTAGATCTATAACCGTAAGTAATATTAAGATCCTTTAACTTGCTTGGGAGAAATTGACTTGAGAGAGGTTGACTTGATAATATTGCTAACAATAACAACAACAAAAAAGAAAATTAATTAGTCATAAAAACGCTTAAGCATATGAAAGTCAATATCGTCGGCGTCAATTTCCATCTCCCATATCCACTTATAATTTTCCCCTATTCTCCCAAAACGAAAATGAACTAAGCCTTTTTTCTCTATTTCTTCAAAAATCCCAATGTAAGCCTCATTAAGCTCATCATGTTTGTAATCCGCGTATCTATATTCGAATTGTTCAAGCTCTTGGTCGGTATCTTCATGTTTATTAAACCCATCAAGTATACATATATCAATCTCCTTGATAGCTTCTTTAATTCTGGTCTTGGACATATTCTTATACTTCGATATTAGTGCGGCTTCTAATGATTGGACAACCAACTCTTCGTTGCCGGCTATAACAAAATCTCTATACCACATTTTATATACCAAATTCATTAATAAATTCAATTTCTCTAATATATATATATGAACTAACCTATTTAAATGCCTTAATATTGTTTTAGCCAGGGGAAATATTCCTAAATCCGTTCTTGTCGAGATCGAACTTATATAATCAAAATTGGTTAAAATCTAAGAAATATTAATTTAAATCTCTGAATTTATAATGAATGGTCTGATTCTTTGGACCGATTTATTTTATATTCTAAATAGCCCATCTCTTCTTGAATATATTCATACCTATATTTTAATTTATTGATTGGATGGTATCTGTAAAGAATACTTTTTTCTGTTAAATCTTTAACTTTTTCATTTCCTATTTTTTTGAATATAAAACATGAATTTTTAAAAATCTCTCTAAACTTATCCCGTTGTTGTTCTGCTAAAAATTCAAGATCATATCCAGTAGCCCCATTTTCAATCAATTGTGTAATTTTGTTAATGAACTTTAATTCTTTTTTATACTCTTCAATTTTGTCTCTAAAATTAACGCTATTCATCTTAACATATATTTATTATTTATTTTTATTTAAAATGTTAAATTTCTTCTACCTTTTCATTTGTTGTTATATATTTTGCATATTTCTTAAATGTAAGCTCAATTTTTAGGTAGGATTTGAACTATTTAATACTCATTTTTAAAAATAAAAAAAATAATAATTTGTAATTCGTTATTATTATTTAGTGAAGGATACTGCTCTTACTTTAGGTGTGGATGGATGTCATGCTGGATGGATTAGCATAGGAATAAAAAATCAATTGGAATGGAATATTGAAGTTTTTTCAACTATAAAGGACCTTTGGGGTGCTAATACTGATGTAAAATTAATTTTAATTGATATCCCTATTGGAATGCGAGATAAGGGTGGTACACCAAGGCTTTGTGATACCGCGGCTCGTAAATATCTTACTAAAAAAAGATCATCCTGTATTTTTCCAACACCCTGTCGTACAGCACTTTATGCGGCATCTTATCAAGAAGCAAATGAAATTAATAAAAAAATGACGGGGAAAGGATTATCTAAACAATCTTGGAATATAACACATAAGATTAGAGAAGTTGATACATTTCTAGTTGAAAATCCAAAACTAGTTAAAATTTTTATTGAAACAGGACCGGAATTATGTTATGCTGCCTTAGCAGGGGATAAACCCTTAGATCATCATAAAAAATCAAAAGAAGGTTTGGCGGAGAGAAAGAAACTATTAATACCTTATTGTAAAAATTCTAAAACACCAATAGAAATCGGTCTAGAGCGGTTTAAGCGCTCAGATGTAGCCATTGATGATATTATGGATGCGTGGATTTTGGCTATATCTTCATTGAAAGGACAATCAAACTTACGTATACTTCCAGAAGAATTTGAATACGATTCCGTGGGCTTACCGATGAGGATAGCTATACCTAGATTCTAATTATAGGAATTTTAAAGGTTTAGACCAAAAAGTCTTTTAATTTCTTTTAATAACTATATGCTAAAAACTAATCAAACCTTAAAAAGTATACAATATTCATATTTTTTATTTAATATTTACATCCAAGATACAACTTTAGGAGTTTCTACTAAGATATCCACAAGCTCATCATATTCAATAATCTTTACTTGCTCATGAAGATTATCATGATTTATACCTCGTGCTTTAAGATCAGGAATCATAGCATAAACTGTTAAAGGAAGGTCTAAAAGTTCTTTTAAGGAAAGTGCTATAATTCCTTTCTTAGAAGTGCCAATTACTCCGTCATGAATTAAAATAATTCCAATCTTTGCTCCTATATCAATCTGGACTTTAATTATTTTAAGAAGTTTGTCCAGCTGAGTGGTTTGTTGAGAACTAAATCCAAATAAATATACTATTGCATTATCTTTTTCCAAATTTATCACCATCAAAATTATAGTCTGAAAGTAGTATCAGCATCTAAAAAAAGCTTAGCAACATCCTCGATACTTATTACATTTAACAATTCATTATTTATCAAGTCAGAGCGGTCCATTCCTGCTGCTTTGAGGGAATCTTCTAAAACATAGAGTTCTAAGTCGGCAAGTCTCGCTAATTTGAGAGTACTTGAAAATGAATCCATGTTTACAGCTTCAGGATTAGCATTTTTATTCAATAAATATATTGCATCATCCATGAAAAGGATTTTGCACTCTAATGTATAACCAACTGCCACAAATCCTGCCCCTACTCGAATTGATTCCAATGCCGAATTTTTACCTATTGGAGAATTGTCGCATACAATTACTACTGATTGTATCATCGTTTCATCCTCCCGAGCCAAAGACTATAAGTGTATCAGATTCAGTTGTCCATTCTGAAAGGGCACCCAAACCTTTCTGACATGCACCTTCTATAAAATCTACTTGCTTGATCCCTGTTAATGCTATCCATGTGCTACACCCTGCGATTTCAACATTATGTTCTTTACAAAATTGTTCAAGGCGCTTAGGCAAATGACGAGTATATTTGTCTGTAGATATATCTTTTTTCATATTGTATACACCTCCTCCAATTAGATAAACCCCTCGAATTTTATGCCCTTTATCTAGAATAGCTCTGCTTAAATTGAGAAAAGAGTCAATTGCTTCGAATTTATAAGGCTCTGCAAAAATTATAAAAGAAAACGTGCTCATAGTGCTATTAAAACTATTTTATTTTATTTTATATATTTTTAATAATTTTTTTAGCCTTTTTTATGTAATTAAAATTTCCTGATTGAGATTTTCAATCTTACTAACTTTTCTTATGAATCAATTTTTATATTACATAAACATCAAATTTAAAACCTAAATAGGGTTATTCATTTTGATATTAAAGATGAAAAATTCTAGAAGCAGATTGAATAGGGAAAGAAAGACTATAAGATTCATGATAAAGATGTATTGTCATCATTTTCATAAGTCGAAAGAGCAACTATGTGAAGATTGTTCGGAACTTTTAAAATACGGGAATTTACGATTAGATAGTTGCGTTTTTGGTGATAAAAAGCCAGTTTGTGCCAAATGTCCCATACACTGTTACAAATCAGAGATGAAGGAGAAGATTAAAACGGTTATGCGTTATTCTGGACCAAGGATGATCTATACTCATTTTGTATTAGGAATAAGACATCTTTTTGATAGACTTAAAAAAGTAGATATCTCACAATTAAAAAAATCTTAATGTTTATTATCGAAAAAGTATGACTGATTTTAACGTTCAATAAGAGTTATTTTACTTCAATTATTCTAAATATTAATTGATTTTGACTTGATTTTAATGGAAATAGATATTAATCTCTTAAAACAGATAGGTCTTGCTGTTTATAAAGAAGTAAAACCTCTTTTAGGAACAGAAAAAGCTTCTGAAAAGCTCAATAGAGGGGCAGGTGGTGATATAACAATGTATATTGATACGGTAGCAGAAAATATTATAATTGATATTCTAGAAAAAGAAAATGTTAATCTTTTACTTATTAGCGAAGAAATTGGAGAAAAATATATCGGAAACAAACAGAAAGCAATTAAAAACCAGCAAAAAATAATAGTGGATCCTATTGACGGATCAAATAACGCTGTAAGAGGAATCTCCTTTTGTTCAGTTTCAATCGCATATGCTGTTGGAAATAGTTTAGAGGATATCATTAAATCTGTAATTATCGATTTAACTACTGGAGATACATATTGGGCTGAAAAGGGTATGGGAGCATTTTTAAATAATAAAAGAATTTGCGTTTCTAATAGGGATTTTAAACAAAATTGCATATTTGAAGTAGATTTCAATCGATATAATTTGATAAAGAATTTTTCAAACTATAAGTTGATATTACAGAAAATCTATAAAATTAGAATAATGGGAAGCACGGCTTTAAGCTTATGTCTCTTAGCAAAAGGCAGCATTGATGGATTTCTTGATTTAAGAAGGAGTACCAGATTAGTTGATATAGCTGCTAGTTATTTAATTGTTAAAGAAGCTGGTGGTAAATTATTTTCGAAAACAGGCGAAAAATTAGATTCTCAATTAAAAAAGGGTGCTGAAATCTCCCTATTTGCGTCAAATGCCAAATTAGAGCCTTATTTAAAAGAAAAATTAATTAAAATAAACAAAAAAATGAGAATTTCTTAAGTTGGGACATTTATTGGGTAAAATCCATATTTTCTTTTAATATTATGCATCGCTTCAAACCTATCAAGTGTAACAGACGGATTAATACTATGCCCTGAGCTAAATATATAACCTCCACCAGGAGCTAATTCACGGATTAATTTCTTAGCGTAGTCTTCAATTTCACCTATTTTTCCCATAGCCAACATGATTGGGCTTAAATTACCAACTAACGTGATTTTGTCTCCATATTTTTTATTTAATTTAAAAATGTCGTATTCTGGATTAGCTGTCGTAGATTCAATTGGATTTAACGCATCTACACCGGAATTTATAATATCTTCGAAAATTTCCATCAAGTCTCCATCAGAATGTAATATAATTTTGCAGTCTCGTTTATGTGCCGCATCACAAATTTTTTTTATCCATGGAAATACATATTTTCTATAGTTCCTCGGGCTCATAAAGAGTCCATTTTTAAATCCATAATCATCCCACAAAAGTATTAACTGAGCATCATTTTCTGCCAAGATCTTAACAAGTTCGAGTGTAAATTTGCCTCTGTCGTCAAATACTTTCTTTGCTTGGTTTGGCTTTGCTAAGATTTTTGAGAATACTTCTATCCCAAATCCTTCCCAGGTGCATTCCATCAATGATCCAGCAGCGGGTATAGAAAAGACTTCATTTTCTATATCTTTTTGAACTTTTCTCCCCGCATAAAAGTTGTCTAAACGAATTTTTAAATTCGGATCAGGCAATTCCCAACTCTCATAATCTTCAAAATTTTTAAAATAACCCCCATGGTATGCTAAGATTTGAGTTCCATCTTTAGTGGCTTCAAATTCCATTATTCTTCCATATTCATCAATAAATCCTCTTTTACCTTTAAGAAATGTTCGAGGGAAGAGACTGGCAATGCTAAGGACTAGATCAATACCGACTCTGCGAGAAAATTCATAACCTGCTTTATAGCCTCGTCCTTTATTAGGATCAACTCCGTAATGTTTCATGATGGTATTATTAGTAAATGCGCTTTCAAAGGCTGGAACTCTATCCGGTTCTTCATGATTAATTGTTGTCAGTATTCTTTCTTGGGCATCCAAATAAATAAACTCTTTATTAATAATTATTTTTTTAAGAAAAGTCTTAAAATTTTCTTATGTTTTGTTAAAATATAAAAATTAAAGAAATAATAAAAACTTTTGAATGGACTAAACCGATTAACAAGAGGATTTTTTATTAGGGATACTCAAATTGTAGCTAAAGATATTTTAGGAAAATATATTGTCAAAAAAACAAAAGATGGCAACATTGTTGGAAAAATTATCGAAGTTGAAGCCTATATTGGCCCTAATGATAAAGCGTGTCATTGTTATAATTTCAAAAAGACTGAAAAAACAAAAATTATGTATGAAAAGCCAGGAACTTTGTATGTATACTACATATATGGAATATATTTTTGCTTAAATGTAATAACCGAACCTGAAGGTATGCCATGTGCTGTTTTTTTTAGAAAGATTTTTCCAATAAAGGGAATTGATTTAATGAAAAAAAATAGAGCTGTAAAAGTTGGAAAGAATTTTAAAAATCTAGTAGACGGTCCTAGCAAACTTTGTATGGCATTAAACATTACTAAAGATGAATTTAATGGAAAAGATTCATGTTCTCCAATAACTTCAAAGTTATTTTTTACTAAAGGAGAAGATGTTGATAATAATGATATATTAATAGGAAAAAGAATAGGAATTGAATACGCACAGAAAGATAAGGATCTTTTATTACGCTTTACTTTAAAAACCTAGTTAAAAAACAGAAATTTTTAAGAACTTATATTCAAATTGATTAACATTATGTTCTCGTTTTAATTATTATTAATTAATAATTTCAATATTATTTTTACAAGAAGTGAAACTTTTGGTTATGAGTAGTTTAAAATTTTTCCACTCATATATTCGGGAAATGGTTGATGTAGGAGGCCCAAATTTCCCAAAGACTATCTCAACTAAACTTGGAATAAAATTAGGTAAATTATATAAGAAAAGAGGTTTAGCGAACGATTTAGAAGAGGGAATTAAAAAGATGTATCAAGCTTTAAATGCCACCTCGAATATAAAAAAAATTGATGAGTCCACAATGGAAATTAATGTAGAGCATCCGAGCAAGAATGGCCATAATTTTTGCCCCATCGGGGGTAAATATAATCCATCAAACGCAGATATTTTTCAAGAAAATATATGCAAACCTTATACATTAGGATTTTTTAATGAAATCAACTCAAATTTTAAATATAAAGTGAAAATTAAGAAATGTATTGTTGCTGATGATGGTAAAACATGTAATTATACTTTAAACCTTATAAAAAAATAGCTTAATTAATTCATTTAAGAAATTAATTCCAAAAACTCAAATCTTTTTTTAAGAGACGTTCTAAATTTTGAATATCTTCTTTATAAATATGATTAAGTAGATAATTTCGAGTAACCTGCTTGAGAGGTGGAAGAGAAAATACTTTTTCATTTTTACTGGTTACTTTTGTTCGATTATATTCTCGAATTTTTATTAAATACTTTTCTAATCTGCTCTTGTCAATCGATTTTCTTAATTTACTCCCTTTTTCTATCCGTGAATTAAGCCAATATGTCAATGAATTAATGAGGGGAAACTTATATTTTATAAAATAGGATCCAGTGATACTTAATTTTCTGTTTGCAAGAGGGGGTATAAAATTTGTATCTTGTAATCCTAAGAATTTATAAATTTTATGTATAAACTCCACGGGATTTTTTTTAATATCTTCAAAGAATAGAATTAGAATACGCTCCCTTGGAAATAACTCAAAGTATTTCTTTAATTGTTTGTAATAGAAACCTCTTTCTACAAAATCTTTGTCTTTTTTTATTGTGTCTTCAAAATTCTTATACCTTCTAAATCTTCCATTTTCTTGAATGTTATATCTATAATCTGAGTATGCCCTATCAACAGGATTTCTTAAACACGCAATTATTTTAACGTTCGGTAAATGCTGATGAATCAAAAAAGGGACATTAGGAGATAACATATAGGATGGTGTATATTCTCCTATAATCTTATTTTTTTGACTCTTTCTAAAAATTGAATAATAATAATTGATCCCTCTTTTATAATTGTAGGATTTATTAAAAAAATAGAGCTCCTTAATATTCTTGTCGCTAACTTCGGGATGGTTTCTTAAACATTTATAAATCCAGCCCGATGCTGATTTCATAGCACCAATTCCTATATAATCAGGAACTAATGAACTTTTAGACATTACGTTTCTACTATATTTTTCGTTAAATAGGATAAATTTATTAATTTACCCTATAAAAAAAATCTTATTCAAATATCGTGATTCTTATTCTTGAAATTCCTAATAAGTCATTAGGAATTTTAATTAATATTTCATCATATAAAATTGTTCTTAGTTAAAGTCAGAAAATGAGATTAATAAATAAAACCCAATTCTTGATTCCAATTATGACGCTATGACCATGTAATATGCCCCTCCACACCTGCACCAAAAAGCGTGAACACCTAAACTTACGACTGCTCCATTCCTGGCCTTATCGGGTTTGTTATTACGGGCTTACACTTCTCTTACAAAAAATGCTACCCTGGCACCCACCTATCTGACCGATGCTTCGCCGAAACATAAAACTGGATAACGACAACTCATGAGAACCTCAAATCAGGCAATTTCCGCTATGACCATTTCACGGTTCACCCAGTATAAGGGTTGCAGACCTGGCCAAAAGGTCCACTTAAATATAATTGATTAAATATTAAAAATTTAATGAAATTAATATATCATTATATAAATAAATTCGTCGAATTGAGTTTCAAATTTAAGAATTGGACTATGTTTTTGTTATTAATGCTTATTTTGTTATCTATTAAGAGACTATACTTTTTCTTCAGAAATAACTTTTTTAACGACAAATTTCCTGTTTAAAACTGATATGAATTCCTTTGTATCAGGAAATACATATGTGAAATTATCGCTTTCATCATATTCATCAATAGTAATTTCTTTATAAAATCTTCCGACAACTTTTTTATTTAAATCATTAACAATCATAAAGAATAGTTTGAAAATAAAATTCATAAAACAACATGATATGTGGATATTCAAAGAAATATTGATCCCGTGAAACGGGCGGGATTTTATAAAATGTTTTATAACCATTAATCTATTAAGAAATGTTATTGAATACTAAAATATAATTATAAATTCCAAACATTTTAATATAAATAATTAAATTTGCTTAATGGGAGGTGTTGAAATGGGGCTTGGATCAGTAAAAGTTTCAGGTAAAAAATTTAATGTAAAAGAAGAATTTGGACAATTACGATTAGAAATAAACAATATGGATATTAAGGATATTTCAGAGCTCAAAGGGCTGGATAAGCTGAAAAAGCTTTACGCATTAGATCTTTCATATAATAAGCTCACAAAGCTCAAAGGGCTAGATATGTTGCCTAATCTACGACAATTATTTCTTAATAATAATCAGCTAACAGAGCTGAAGGGGCTTGATTCTCTTACCAATCTAGACCGAATATTTCTAAATGAAAATCAAATCTCTGAACTCAAGGGGCTAAATAAGCTAATTAATCTCCAATGGTTAGAGATCAATAAGAACAAGATCACGGAACTTAAGGACCTGGATTCTCTGACCAATCTAATACGACTAGAACTTCAAGAAAATAAGATATCAAAGATCAGGGATTTAGATACACTGACTAACCTCCAAGTATTGATACTTAGTAGGAATCAGATATCAGAGATAGCTGGTCTGGATGCATTAACCAACCTTCATACTTTACATGTTGATCATAATCAGATAACAGAGATCAGAGGTTTGGATGCGTTGGTGAACCTTAGTTCTTTGTATCTTAATAATAATAAAATAACAGAGATCAAAGGCTTAGAAACATTGATTAATCTTGAAACTTTGTATCTTGATACTAATCAAATCACCGAAATAAAGGGAATGGGAAAACTAGGAAAGCTACAACTTTTATATCTTGGTTTTAATCCCATAGAAGGGGATTTTGAAAAGGATATCATGGGTGAAGAAAATGTTCAAAATTTCTTAAAGAACTATAAGGAGTGAGAAAACGGAAATAATTTAAATAATTTCAATCATATCATTTTCTGCTGTTGGAGACCATTCTTCCAACCATTTTTCCAATCTCTTTTTAGCATTTTTCATGACTTGGTCATGAGGGATTACCTTTCCTTGCTCAATTTCTTTAATACCCGTTAGTATCTTTTTTTTAACATAAAGATGGTACATAACATCATCAATTGTAGCATTATCTGGTAATTTTTTTATAAGAGTTATAATTTCTTCCTTAAGGTTAGTAGGGAATAGGAAGATTAGTTAGAATTGAAGGAGAATGGGGAGTAGCTATTATAATATAGAATAGGTTCTATGCCAACTATAAACAGCTATTTTAAGATCTTCCAAACTATATCACCTCAGAATAAATATTTCGATGGGTGGAAGACGAGATGCTCCTTAAAAAAGTGAAAAAGATGATTAAAATGCTGAGGAAGGGAAAAAGTGGTCGTAAGGATAGAGAAGAAGAATTACAAGGAGTGAGAGGAAGGGATTATTGAAAAGATTAAATAGATAGTTTATTTGAGAGATATCCTCAAATTCAATGGATTTATCACTAATAATCTGCTTAATCGTGCTAATTGATGTGAAAAGAAAAGATCTACGTCAAGGAATAGCACAATATGATGTTCCTGAATGGGGGTTTGGATTTCCAATAACTGGAGCATACAATATAAGGAGAGCTAAAAACCACGTTTCATACGTCCTTACCATTGCAACGGAGAAAAAACCCATACGAATGAATATAAAGGTTATACCTGGAAGAATTAAAAAACAACAAACAAAGCAAGAATTTCAGAGTAAAAAGGAACAAATTTTTAATCAGTTAGTAGATTTGCTTAATCAATACAAAAATAATTAATAAAATTCTAAATTCTTATTTTTTTTTATTACAGTATTTCCTTCATAGAATCTATTATTTTCCGACATAACTTTTTAATAATTGGAACATGTCCCTCAGAAAATATAATATTGTTTAAAATTACTACGGGAGCAGTTAATTCTCCATATTTTTTTATAATTTTATCTGAACTGACATCATTATATTGAATCTCAATTTCATTTCTAAAATTTGGAAAAGTTTCAAGCATACGCTCTACAACTTGTTCAGTTTTGCAGCATTTTGCACAGTAATTGTTTTCATTTTGATTTAAAATGACTTGAAGTACAGATTTTTCTATGGCTAATCACTAGACTTAAAAAATGTTTATAGTTACATCAATAAAATTTTTCATTTAACTTATGTTTTGCTTTTATTCCCAACATATCATTTTGTACCCCCAAACACTGCAAAATTAATATATTTCCTAATGACATCTACATTTCTAAATCCAATAGCTTCAAATATTCGTGAAACAGCCCTTTCACGGTTTTTTATGTATATCCTTATAATAATCGCAATTAATAAATAAACTATATTTAAAAAATTTTGCAATAATCCTTAGACTGTTATTTTAAGTATTAATTATATCTTAATAAAAATTCTAATAAATCTTTAAAAATTATTTTTAGAGAGATATTCTATTTTAAATAATGAAACCTATTAAAGGAATTTATAATGTCTGATGAAATTGTTTATATAGATTATGAAACTCTTGAGAATTTTATGAGTGATGTTTTTATAGGACTAGGTGTACCTAAACAAGACGCTGATATTATCGCAGATGTGTTAATAACTTCAGATAAAAGAGGGATAGATTCTCATGGCATTCAACGTTGTAAAATGTATTACGACCGTATTAAGGCTGGAATATATGAAACTAAAACTGAAATAAAAATCGTAAAAGACGGTCCTACAACTGCACTTTTAGATGGAGGCTGTGGCATGGGTCATGTTATAGCGTATAGAGCAATGAAGATGGCAATAGAAAAAGCTAAAAAGTATGGATTAGGAGCAGTGGCAGTTAGAAATTCTACTCATTTTGGGATTGCTGGGTATTATTCTCTAATGGCAATTAAAGAAGGGATGATTGGATTTGTTGTAACTAACGCCAGACCTTCTATATCTCCAACCTTCTCAGTAGAACCTATGTTAGGTACAAATCCATTAACCATTGGTACTCCCACTAATGAAGAGTTCCCGTTTCTAATTGATTGTGCTACTTCAATCATTCAAAGAGGAAAAGTTGAAGTCTATAATCGAATTAATAAAGCTCTTCCTGATGGGGTAATCATTACCGATAACGGCAAAAGCGAAACTGATCCAGGAAAGGTTCTAGATGATTTAGGAAAAGGAAAAGCAGCACTATTGCCTCTAGGGGGAAAGGGTGAGGAAACATCGGGTTATAAAGGCTATGGATATGCCACTTTAGTTGAAATCTTATCCGCTGCACTACAAGATGGGATATTTTTAAAAGATACAATTGGGATTGTTGAAGATGGAAAAAAAAGATTAAAAGTTGGTCATTTCTTTTTAGCTATAAATATTGAAAGCTTTATTCCTTTAGATTCTTTTAAACAAACTGCTGGAAATATCATGCGGGGCTTGAGAAGTGCTAAAAAAGCACCCGGAGAAGATAGAATCTATACCGCCGGCGAAAAAGAATATTATGCTGAAGTCGAACGAAATAAAAAAGGAATTCCGATTAATGAAAATCTTCAACAAGATATTAAAACAATGCAAAAAGAACTAGGATTAGATAAATACAGCTTTCCCTTTTAAGCTATTTATATTTTATTCTTCATTATTAAAGATTATCCCATCTGATCGCCCTTTTAATGGCTCTGAATGAATTAAAACTTCATTTAAATTATCAATCTTTAATTTATCGCGGATTTTTGATTCCAATTCGTCGATATATCTGTGAATTAAAGAGATATTAAGAGTTCCTTCAAAGAATACATGTAATTCCAATAAACAAAAATTCATCGCAGACCAAAATTCTAAACCATGATAACCCTTAACATTAGGATGGGCCCTAAGAACTTCTTCTACATATCTTTTTATTTCAAGCATTGAATCTGAATCAATATTCAAGCATTCTATTTTTTCCTTTGATAATAATTTTCTCTCTCTTTGAGTCTCGATATGTGTAATAATTCGATGTAGATAAGGAGCTTCTTCTTTCAATTCCTTTTCGAATTTCGTACTGATATCATGTGCCTCATTTAGCGAAAGGGATTCTATCAAAATTATTACCAGAGATATAAAATACTTTTCTTCAAAAATAAAAACATTTAAATGTTTAATATCTAAAATATTTGGAAATTCAGCTTTCATAGAATAAATAAGATTAATTAGATTTTCTCCAACTGATTTTTCTCCCCCTAATGGATTCATTCCTATAAGACATTCAACTTCATAAAGGGGAAAAAACTTTTTTCCTAAGGAACGAATAGATTTGGTTATTTCATTTGCATGCATTACTGAAATATGATCTTCAACAAATAATTGAACTTCTAAGAATAATTTAAAACCACTCGCTCTGATTCTCAATTCATCAAGACCATTAACATGGTCTATATTAAAAATGCTTGCTCTTATTTCCTCTAATATTATTGGATTAATAGGATTTGTATCTGTTAGATCTTTAATCCCCCTTTTAGCCAAAAAAAATGCTCCTATTATTATCCAAACAGATATTAGAATGCTAAAAAATGGATCTAAGAATATGATACCAAATAGCGCAAAACTAAAGCTCAATAAAATAATAATAGCTCTAATGGAATCTTGAAACAAATTATATCCTTGAATTTCAAGTGAAGGGCTTTTTTCACTTTTTCCTTTCCTTATAAGTATTCTTGAAAAAACTAAGTTTACTGAAAAAGAAACCAATAATATTAT
>SDBV01008656.1_pt1 | contig 13678 bp, 28 predicted proteins | sample 2277081 | NCBI WGS metagenome assembly SDBV01 (sample SAMN10402039, study PRJNA504765) | marine sediment metagenome | isolation source: marine sediment core GS10_PC15, 223 cmbsf | place: Arctic Ocean: Southern Knipovich Ridge | collected 2010 | reverse complement strand
TTCTTCTTGTGAGCGCCGGTAAAGCACTGTCTATTTCCTTATTGATAACGTTAGCACACGGTTCATAATAGACTGGTCGGTTCTCCTTGGGGAAGGGTGAGCCCAGCTGCATGTATTCGACGTTCTCGAATTCAAGTCCTGTGTTTCTCGACACCTGGAACCTGTCAAGGATTGTAGCACTCATACCAAGAACTTGCTTGGAGTGTTTCCACAGTGTAGTGTGGGCGTACTTGGCAATCAAGACCGGCTTAAAGGACCACCTGTCTTCTCCTGGGAACCACACCCAATTCTTATCGACCTCCTTGATGAAGAACCGAAGCTTACCGACAAGACGAGCAAGCATCTTTTCTTCTCTCATGAGGTCGAAATCAGTAGTCGCCCAAGCTGACTCGAGTTCCCTCTTGATACCTATGAGCCTTGGTTCGAGTATGTCGAGAGCGCCTCTCGTCCATTGGACCCAGCTCTCAAACTTTGTCTTGAATCTAGGTGGCTCTAATTCCAACTGGTCAAGCTGCTTCTGGGTAATCAGGACCTCAATAAACCCCATGAGTATCTCTTCTACGGTGTCAAACTCATCAATCACGAGATAGTCAAGACCAGAGAAACCTTCCACGAAGTTAGCCTCTGTGAGGAAATACGAAGTATTGAGTACTGCAAGAGGAGAGCTAAGAGCGGCTCTTTTGGCTGCCATGTAGGCGCATTGTTCCTCTACCTCACAGGGACGTGCTGTAGATTTGGTGCAGTCTTCAGCTGTTACTCTTGGGAACATCTTTGGGTATTTAGCACAAGGGTAGTTGCCCCGTCCTTTGAGAGTACGGGCGTACGGGAAATCTTTGAGGAGTTGGTCCTGCAACTGCTTCGTAGTGCAGACATAGACGACTTGCTTGTCCAAGAGTTTCTGGACAGTGGCAGCAATAAGTGACTTCCCAACTCCAGTTGGGGCGTCAAGCAGAAATGCGTACTTCTTGCAGGCGGCAATCTTCGTGGCAATTTCCAACTGCCCAGGTCGGAACCCCGTGAATTTCTCCGGTAGGCCAAAATCTTCAGGGATGAGCATCTTTTGCACTCCTATCTCCAAATACTGCCAGTTTAACCTCCGGCGAAGAGCGTTCAGCTATTTCTCGGAATAGGTGTTCAGCTTTAATGAGCTGCATCTGCTTTGTCCTCTTCCAGTCATCAGAAATCTCAACAGATGCGCCAATGAAGTCCGCAAATAACTGAATGGCTTGCTCTTCATCACCACCTGACCAAAGCACCGCGATAGGTGAAGCAAACTGTTGAATCTCAGTCTTTATTCTTGTGATTGCGTTCGCTTTATCGATAGCTCTAGCTATCTTTGCTTCGGTAGCCCAATCTGGGTCAGACTTATATCGCATATTGAGTACCCGAAGACCAATGTATATGGCATCACGGTACACATCTGACTTTAGCATGTATGGTGACCCTCTAAGCTCTATCATATGGATAACTTTACGCTCTAGCCAAGTTGGTAAACGAGCACCAGCAGTCGCCGTTCCACCAGAAGAGTCGCTTGCAGCCTTGAAAGGAGGCATGTTAATTAGCTCTTCGAGAGAAACTATCGTATCAAACGGTGATTCAAGGTCCCAGTCACTCGGTTTACCTGGCTTTTTCGAGCTTCCACTACTCTTGTCAGACATTTGTGGGCCCCCGTAAACTAACTTGTGCCACCCATGCTTGCCAAGAAGAACTACTTTTTCTCGTAACAGACTTGGTACATGTTGTGTACCCTAATATCATTATATTCAACCTTTCACGTTTGCTAGCGCGCAGCACTGTTAATTAACTAGCTACAGTATATTATATACTAGATACCCTATATGCCTGTATAAATGACCACAATCAGTTAATTCACTACTGAGTTTTGTGGACTGGACGACAGGACCCATGGTAACCCCTCAAAGCACATTGTACACCGGTTAAGGACACTTTTTTGCTGAGTGGTACAACAACTAGCACTTTTTACCTTATGATTCATACCAATATTTCCTACTAGGTGTCTTCTGGTTGCTCCCCGAGCCTTATGTGTCCCCACCATTTATCTCCAATCATATACCTACCGGCTGACCCTTTTGGTCTACCACCCTGCCAAGCCCTCTTGGTAGTGTATGGTACATGGCCATCAAAACTGACGTGTTTAAGGTATCCCTTTCTTGTCCATCTTGACAGCCACGTATGGCAAGTCGGCAGCTTGAGACCGAGTTTCTCCGAGAGCATTCCGGCTGTGATGCCTTCGACTCCCATTGCTTCTACGTAGCGGAAGGCTTCTTCGTTAAACGCCATCAATGTTCCGCTCTGCCCTCTTGAGCATGGTGTTGCAGAGAGTACAGTCAATACCACATTGCAAACTGGCACAATCGTTGCCGGCAGAAATCGACCTGGAGAAGAAGTCCTCTTTATCGAGTACCTCCATTGAGATGTACTGCCTCGCTTGTGGTTCATCAGTGTCCCCGAGGTGCTTGATAGTGGGCCACAGGTCAAGAAGATTACCGTTGTGTGCCTGATTCATGTACATCTCAAGGATTGGGATTGCCCTCTCGTATGGGTGGGTGCGGAAAGCGACCTTGAACCAGTTGACGTCAAGTGCAGCCTGGTAGAGCTTCATCCACTGGGGAAACACTAACCGGGCTTTCACCCATTCAATTGGGTCGTTCATGCGTAAGACGTTGCAGTGCCTGAATGGATAGTAACCAAAGAGCCTGTCGGAACGCTCGGAGTCATGACTACTAAGGTTGTAGCAATCACGCCGGTATGGGCACCTATAGAGGCAAGCTTCATTGGCGAGTATCGAAACTGCTATACCGGTCTTGACGATACTCTTGATAGCTCCGAAGTCTCGGTTGATGGAAGTGCTGATGTTGACTCCGTCAGCACCGATGCTTACCCAGCGTGTCGCGTCAAATGCAGTGGATATTTCGGCGATCGTGCTTACCTCAATGAAGTCGTCCGGGAACATATCCCTCAGCTCCATCAAGAGCATGGCCGATGTGACTATCCATTCGTGGACACCGATTGTGTGGAGTTCCCTGATGTCATCCTTGAGCTTGGCTTCCCAGGTGTCTTTGAAGTCCTGCATGGCGCCGAAGCACGAGGCGTTCAAGGTGTAACGGATAGCGATGTCGTTATCTTGGGCCTTGCGAACATACCTGTCGATTTCATTCCACTCCAGGTAAGGTATGCGGTCTGCCGACCTCGCAGTAGGGGTAAGCTTGGATATTGAACCGAAGATGGACTTCACCTTGATAGAGTCTTTGTGCACTGCGTTGAGCTCGATGACCCTGTCGAGGTATTCTTTCGTCCACAGGTTCCCTGCGTTCAGGTAAATCATATGGTGCCTCCTGTTTTATTCCGCTAGATTATCTGAGCTTCTTTCACGAACAAAATCCTGTATGGTCCAACTGTCCTGAAGTTCATCGCCCGGTGTGGGAATATACCATTAAATTCGCCCACCGGCTTGCAACCAAGCTTGGCAATCTGTTTCGTATAGCTTTCCATCAGGGCAGCACTCCAGGCCCAGTACTCGATTATCAACATTGGCCACTGCTTGAATGGTTCGAGTACCTTCTTTGGGTCGTCAAGGCAATGGAGAAGCTCACTCATGACTATGAGGTCATTTGGCTTCAGAGCGTCAAGCACTCTCTTGCGACCCTCAATTGATTCGAGGTCAGCGGCAATGTCTATGAGTGACCACTGTCTCTTGTCAATGAACAGGGTAGGCATTCCACCTTGCTTGTTCGCTATGCCACGGCCGAGCCAACCAAGCCCTGCACCGAAGTCTACAACCCTGTCGAATTGTACTCCCCGGTTCTTCAAGAGAATCATCACGTCCTCAAGCAGGAAATTCTCGCCATACCATGAAAGGTACCTGAGGAGACCAGGGTAGTCGCCGCCTGGAGCTGTGAGATGCGAGGTGATGCCCAGGACTGCTTCCTTCTGTATGACATCGTCTTCGAGGCTCAGTAATCGCAACTCGTGGTACATTTTGTCGGCTTCGGGTCTGTTCATGTGTTCCTCCTTACTTCAATTCTATCTTTGGCACCATGCCAAGTATTTTGCTCCACTCATTGTTATATCCTGTCATGTCAGTTATACCTTTGTGGGTAAGCGCTCCCAGATGGACTATGGTCGCGGTTTCACATCCTAATTCGCGGGCCAAAGGTATCCCGCGTTTGGCAGGTGTGCCCATGAATATGACCTTCTGCGGCTTAAGGAAAGCAATCTCTTCTCTCAGTAGCTCAATGTCTGCGTCATTGACAGCACGTGTATCTCTGCGATACGACTTGACCATGTTGGTGATTGCGAGTACTCCAAGCGGTGTGCTAGTTGCCCGGAGCATACTAGCAAGCATATAACCAGTTGGCCCAGTCTCAAACGGAATATTGTTCATGTTGTTGGGACCAATACGCTCAGCCACTAGAAGGAACCTGGGGTTTGGTGAACCAGCACAACCGTAACCGGCGGCCCAATGTTCACGCCACCAAGTCATCTGGGCATTGTACGTATTGGCAAGTTTGAGGAGATTAGCGTCGTCATGGTAGTTCAGGTAGTCGTACACCGTATAGGGTATCCGGTGGAAATACAAGAGTTCTTTATAATACTCCATACACCTGTCCCACAACTCATAGGGGAGATACTGCTCCTTGTCATACTCAACCTCAAGGGGTTTGTGTGTGCAGAGAACAATAACAGGTTTCTGGATAAGAGTCATTTGGACCAGATTATGCCACTGCTTCTGCGTGAACTGAAACTGTCTCTTCATGGCTGACGCGTAAGCAAACTCGCAGAAGAATGTACGGTCAAGCACAGCGTCCTTGAATTCGAGTTTACATAGTGGGGCTAAGTAGTCCATGTAGTTGGAGTGCTGAGTGTGGTGGTAAATCTTCAGACCCAGCCGCTTGGCCAAGGTAGTTTTTCCTGTACCGTCAGGACCTATCAGGATAATCATGCTGCGTCTCCTATCTGTTTACCCTCTTACGGAAAAAGATTCCTCGTCGAACGAAATACGGAAACAGTTATCGTTCTGTCCACACTTGGGACAGGGCTTCCTTGTAACTGTTCCATACCCTTCCTTGTAAATCCCCTTGGCATGACTACGGAAAACCATACTGCAATTACAATAGCAGGTAGCTTCAGGGTCTCCATCAAATATGCTCCAGTCTATAGTTCCTTCATACATACTATGCTCCCCCTACTGCTTTGGTCTCCCTACTACTTCTCTTACCACATCTGTAGTGAAGTTACTTCGTTGTATGAACGCCTCATAATAGTTAGTGATATGACCACAGTATTTACATCTTACTGACTCTGCAGTGATTTCGTCTGGGTTGTCAGCACTACCAGAATAGTACATGTCAGTTGAACCACACCAAGGACATTGTATTGTGTAGTGCTCTGAGCATGGGCCTCCCCACTTGGGTTCGGGGAGTTCCTTACCCTCGTTATAGAGCGCCCTGTAGTGGATTGGTGGTAACGTCATTTCTTGCTTGCTTCTTCCATCTTCTTCAACTCTGCTTCCATCACTTGCCCTATTGCATCTGGGCAGCTGAGATACTTTGTCCCGTCATCCCACGACAATACTGGACAATGCGACCCCACGAGTTTATCGATATAGACTTGCGGTGGAACACCGTGCCTGATACCCATTGTTATAGATGTGGTGAGTGTGGTCATCTGAGAAGCAGTACAGCCACCAGACTTACCAAGAGTAGCAAACACCTCAAACATCTTGCCATCGAGTTCGTTCACAGTCACGTAGAGATTACCACACGTAAGGCGAACCCTCGTGGTTCTGCCTGTGACCGACGCCGGCCGTTTTATTTTTTCGGCTGTCATGCAGGATTATCGTCCTCTTTATCTCCATAGACAGCACTCTTCATATCAACGCCACAGGCTCCACACTTGTCGTTGTCAATATCCTGTGACGTTAGCTTCATGGTGCATCGCTTACAAGATAGTGCACCTTCATCGGCTTGGCGTTTCAAGAGTTCTTTGCCGAACCCGGATGCACTACCTAGTATCGAATCCATAATATTGCCCAGTGAAGCCGCTATAGCCACCCCAGGGTGCTTTGCTCTCTTTTTTGCACCACAGTAACCTTCCTCCTGGACATACCGACCAAGAACATACTTGATGAGCTCTTCTGAACTCAGACCCATACCTTTAGCATCACACGCGATACACTCAGCGACTTTATCATCTAGTGTAACCGTTATCTTTTTCATTTGGTCTCCTTTACAGCTCGCCCTCTTTGCGTTTATCCCAACTGTAGTCACCTTTCTTAGCATCTTCATACCGCTTCATGTTCACGGCATGTTTACGGACATATTCTTCTTCTACCTCAGCTGCCGTAAACCCTCCCAGGATCAACAGCTCGAGATAGAAGAAGAGTACATCTGTAATCTCTTCAAGTTGGTGTTCCCTGGTGCCAGCAAAAGTGGAGTTCAGGTACTCGAGTGTCTCTTCAATAACACCAAGAGCAGAGATGAGTTGCCGGGACTTCAGGTCAGGGACTATGTCGTAAGCAGCCTTGTGGGTCAGGTGTTCCTGGAATAAATCAGAACTTTTCTCCCTAACGGCGATAATAGCTTCTGTGCGTGCATTCTCACCTAAGGGATGAGGTCTCCAGGGCTTATGGCCACAAGAATTCAAGTATAGAAGCACCGTCTCTATTATGTCCTTCCCAATGACCATCTTCGGGTACACATCCGGACGCACTGTGTGGGGCACTTTCGCCATCAGTTCTTTCTGCTTCTCAATGAGGAATTTGTTCATATTGGTTCTCTCCCTTCAGCTGATAGTATGCAGGTTTTGACACCCAAGGTCATGAGGTAACGCGGACCTTCTGGGAACTTGTCATATATGTCTTCGAACACTATGGTATCGATGCCAGCTGTCTTTATCATATTGCAACAGGCATGACAAGGCGAATAAATACAATAGAGAGTAGCACCTGCGATTGAGACACCTGCTTTCGCAGCAGATATAAGGGCGTTTGACTCACCATGTAGACCTTCTGCTCTACAGGGAAGCTCTTCTTCTTTGGAACAGAATCCACTCTGCAAACAATCTTCCATACCAGGAGGTGCACCGTTGTAGCCGGTCGCTACTATACGTCTGTCTTTTACTATGATAGCGCCCTGGTCACGGTGCCTACAGGTTGCCCTCAGAGCAACAGTGTGGCAAATCTGCATCGCATAGGCGTCGAAGGAAATCCTGGACTGCTTGTCTGCCATATTTTTCCTCCCACCTATACACTAACTCTTATAATTATAGGTCAGTGCACTAACTTTGTAAATACCTCAGCCTACATATACCAGCAAAACTTTTTTCCAGAAAATGGCATTTTGGATTGTCCGTCAATCTCTCTGTTTCAGTACATACCTGGATAACCCTATACCGTTATTTTGACCGGTATGTGTATATTAGCACGAGAAGCTATGTAATCAGCGTAGTGGCCGAGTTTCATTACCTTGGACTTCGTGGGCGTCAAGCCCCAGCGGCCCATGTGACCTTCTGCAACATCGAGTATTAAGTTCAAACGAACACAAGGCTTGATGCTCTGCACTATGTACCGCGCTTGAAATGGGTAGTATCCATCTGTAGCTCTGTTCAGTCCGTCAACACCATATTTGCCAAGGTCGTGGATAATTAGTCCTGAGAACAGAATGTCCTGAGGGAGTGGCTTCAGGTTTTCCACCTCAGAGAACAGCCTGGCGACTACTAATACTCTCTTCACGTGGATGAGGTTTCCCCAGTCACCATGTTCATCGTCTGGGTGGTGGCCAGGATGGTTACCAGATGGTCTCATCCAGTATTTACCAGGAGCTGCACAAACAGCAGCTCCCGTGAATGTTCGAATTCCCAGGTTTTCTATGCTCATGATTTCGCCATCGAGATTTAGTGCTGCTACCTCATTTATCTGCTTGGTGTTCACCTAGTCCTCCTTCTCTCTGTAATAGTGGTAGCAAAGGGAATATCTCCAGACATGTACCCCCTTTTATAAGACTCTTAGGTCCTTTGCGTACATCCTTGAATAGACTCCTGAGTATACGTTTCCCAGGCCAGTGTGTCGCAGTGTACCTAGTGGCTTCAACTTCAATCCTGCCGATTTCTCGCTCTTCTTTGGTCGGATTCGGCAGTCTATCCAACTTGATTGTCAGTGTGTTAACATGCGATGAAAAGTGTTTGTACTCTACACCAAGTAGACGTCGTTTCCACTCCGGCATAAACCAAATATCTGATTCAAACATTCCTTACCTTCCTTTTTCTTTCATTCGCTCCTTAACCACATGGTAGCGTTTGACTTTCATCCAGTCAACCTTAGATTGTTCATTATTGAATAGAGCAGCGATATGCTGTTCGTCTTTTGGGTCCCACTCAATCACAGAGAAATGTACACTGGGGTTCTTGAAGTAGAAGAACAGTTCACGAATTGCTTGAGCAAACCTATCGGAACCGGTATTATGTAGGAAATTCTGGAAGTTAGTTCCTTTCAGACACACGGATATGAGAGACCTATTTGGGATACTCTCCCAAGGTCTCGCGCCCCAGAAATGATTTTCGAGTAGTATGACGTCTGACATGAAGACTGTATCCTGGAGCCCTGCATCGTCTAAACAACGGCGAATGGATGGCCACAAGTATGAATGTGCACCGGGACATCCTCCCATAAAGTGGAACACATTAAGTTCAGGAACATCGTGCCTGAATTGCAGGAATTTCTCAACCATGCACTCGATGGACTCCATTTTGTCTGCTTTGATATTATCAACATAGCAATACCAACACTTTAGTGGGCACCCTGCAACCTGTACAACGAACTGCCTGTTCCATTTTCTCCAAGTTCCGCCATACAGACCAGCAATATAGAAAGGAGTAGTGTCTCCTATGTCTGAAACGGGCGGGTCTCCTTGAAGAACAGTGCACGTCCTGTAGTATCTGTCGCAGAATTCATTCTCTGAGCGTCTTACGTCTACGATTTGCCCTGGCCCTATTTTAGATATATGTACTCTCATTGATAAAGTCTCCCTTACTTGTCTCCATATTCAATAATTCTCTCGGCTTCCATTAGAGCGAGATGAGCTTCCCTATCTTGTTTCTTCTTTAGGGTACCATCTTTCTGGCATTGCTCGCACTCCTCCATCCAGATGGAACCCATTTTTCGTAGTCTTGCTATGAAACGTTCCTTGGTTGGGGAAGAGTAGCTTGATTCGCCAACCAGGTCGCCAAGGTGGGGAAGACTTCTTCTTTTGATTACTCCTATAAGAATCGACGTCGGAAAAGATGCATTGCCAGTTTCCTCGTCGTAGAACGCGGTAGACCCACAGGGACAGGTATAAGAGAATAAACTCTTACCATCCCAAGGAATTTGGTTGTCGCAGCCGATGCACTTATACATTAGAACACCTTGACAGAGTAAACTGGCTTCATACAGATTGGGTACCCTCTAACCCCAACGTGGCCCGAACGGTCGAAACCCATGGCGTCTTCCCAATTGGCCTTCCGCTTACCAATGTATACCAGCTCCCGATTGGGATGACCAGAGCAGACCATGATAGAGCCGGTTTTCCACTTTTCGATTTTGTCTCCATGACACAGAAGGCAGGGATACTCACCGTCTGGGTCAATCCCACTGCCTGTACACCTTCTACACGTATATCCCCTTATTATCGTGTACAGTTCTTTGACGTCTATGTCGTGGGCGATGTTCAGTAAGGGTAACTTGTCGACATCTACACTATGTGCCATTTTAGCACCTCCTTTATGTACCTCCCCATAATTTTCTGAATTTAGTTATCTTATCTATCTTCTTGGGGTCTTGGAGGAACCGAACCTCCATTTGATGTATCTTGTCGCTATCGCCCCAGAATAAGACTTCTCTGACTACTTCACGTAACAGTTTCCAGGGAATATTCCTCTTGAAGGCCTCAATTGCGAATGTGAAGGCGAGTGTTTGACTATGCTTTAGCGTTTTGGTGTCGATGTCTTCAGGGCTAGTCACATTACCGACAAGATGTTCAATGTCGGCAAAACTTCCCATACTGCATTGGCCCACGATTCTGTCTCTACCCATAATCTTCCTCCTAGGGAAATGCTTCAGAGTGCTTCTTCTTTAGCTCTTCTACCAATGCGTTCAGGCGTCTCTTATCGGCTAAACCATGCGGGGGAACATATAGCTTTCTTAGCTCTAAAGAGATGAGCATAATCGCAGACTTTTCCTCTGTGAGTTCAATCGTTATAGTTTTCTCCTCAGTCATCTATCTCACCTCCTGTTCATCCCTAATGCCTGCTCTCACCCTCATGAGTAGCTTGCCAAGGTTGTTTTCACCAACACCTCTACAGACACCCCAGAAGGTATCGTCCCAGTAGTTGCCTTCTATCAGTTCTGCGTCCCCAGTAGCGAGAAGCCTTTTCTTTTGTTGAGGGTCGGCGAACTTCAGGCAGAGCAAAGCGAACATGACGCCAATTCTCACGTTATCCCACCCTGGCCTGAGAACTAGCTTCTTCCCGTATCTCCTCGCTGCAGCAGGTTTTATCATCTTAAGAATGGCAGTGCGTTCCTTTGGGTTTACAGTCTTCAGTGCTTGGAAAGCATGTTCAAGAGTAGGATAATTGACGTCACCTATCGTAATCCTCGCCGGGTAGAAGTTTGACAGGAAACGATACTCTCCCGAGAATACGTCGATAGGTTGTGTGTCCTTATTGAATGTCATTTCGCCTTTACTTTTTCTTCGTTGCCTTGACAATACCCTTAATGACGAGTACTCCCATGACGAGTATTACCGTGACGATGCTTCCCACAAAAACTATACACGCAATAAACATACCTACTAGCATAATTACTCCTTCAGATAATCGACTATTTCCTGGAATACGGCGACGTTGACTGGTGTACCGTGAGCAGCGATAACTTTCTGGTCTATTTTATCGTCTAATCCAGTACCCATGCCCATGTAAGCCTTCTTCTTTTTAGTCAGCGTGTCTTCACCCATGACTACGCCCATGACACCAGGAATATTAGAACCACTGAACCATAATACCTTCTTGATTTCCATGGTTGTGCCTCCTTATTTTGGCCTCTTCTTGAGAGTAATGATGACTCTATAGTCGTCATGCTCGACAACTGGAACTTCATTCTCGAAGTCGGCCGACTTGATAAACAAGCCAGCGGCACCGCCATCGTTAATGTCGATGCGTTGTCCAGTTTCGAGCTCTATGATAATATGGTTGATAGCAATAGGCCGAATCTTCATTTTACTACACGTACTTGTGCGATGTTATCTCTACAGTCACCCACTGTGTTGGAATTACGCTGTCGGGGTCATAAGCGTCCCGACTCCTGTCATAAGGGTCTGACCAGCCTACGTCGAGTACCGGCTCTTCAGTAACTACTGCCACCCAGACCTCCCGCTCATTGGACGGATGCCCCCTCGCATATTTATGAAGCCTGATGGCGTCTCCTTTGTGCAGACGGAACATGTCGCACCTAGGAATCAAGTAGATATAGAAGTCATCGTTCTTGGGTTTCTTAATGCTGAATCTCGTTATCATAGTTTTAGCTTCCATGTTGTGCCTCCTTGTCGGCTGCTACGACCTCTTCATGTCTTATTTTGACCACTTTCTTATACCTGTGGAGTTCCTTCTTCAGAGAAAGGAAACCGTCTTCAGACGTGCGCATACGTAGAGCAACAATGTAATCTTCTATGTCGTCGAGGAGCATTCTCAGAACATACTCATTTCCAATGTGGGCTACATCCTTATAATACTCTTTGTCTTCTGTGGTCATTTCGTGGCTCATTTTAGCTACCCTCCTGCACGAGCGGTATCAAATCCGCCCTGTTATACCTGTATCCATGCACCTGCACAACAAGGTATCCTTCCTTGAGTGCTGCCTTGACGACATTAGGGTCATCTTCGAATATCAAGTCTGGTTTAGCTTCCTTAAAGTATGAAAGCTTTAGGTCTACTGCAGACCTTGAGTCATTATTAGCTCGCATGAGTAAGACGCTATTACACCAAGACAGACCCCTGAATATGTGTCCTCTTAACCAGATTTCGGTGAGGTCTCTGTTGGACTCTGGGCGACCTGTAGCAAAGTATATCGTATGGCTGCCTTGTCCACTTATGAAAGTGCGTACAAGCTCTACCATTGGCTCGATCGGCTTGAAGTCGAGTGTGTGTGTAAAGTAAGACCTCCAGTCCTTCTTTTCAGCAAGGTATAACGCTGCGTAGTCCTTAACGTCTACCAGAACACCATCAAGGTCGAATATTATTCTCATTTAACCTACCTTTTTACCCTCTTCGGGCGAGTCTTTGACAACATCAGTTCACACTTCGTACATCTAACAACGATGTGTCTACTCTCCCTTGTAGTCTCCTGCGCAGTTACCTGTCGGCAGTATGGACACCAGCCTTGTTCAATGATTGGCATTCTTCTCCCTTATTATGTCAAGCTTATCAGTTGCTCTATGAACCACTTGACCTGTTCGACTGCGCTGTCATAGTCTGTGGAATCATCCTTACCAGTTGGGAAGTCCCACCCATTCTTCTCCATCAGTCTGTGAACCAGGGTCATCTCCAAGTCACTGTCCTTAAGCTGCTCTTTAGTTAAATGGGGAAGGAGCAGTTTGTACTTCATGTAGTTGATTTCAGCCACAATATGCCTCCTAGTTCTTCATGAATGCATGAAAGCTGACAGTAGCTCCCTTGGCGGCCTCAACCTTGTACTTGCCGGCTGTACCCTCAGCCATCAGTACTCCACCTTTATAGGCGCCGAGCAATGCTATCAGTTTGTTCCTGTGCAGCAACTTCACGTAGAATCCATTACTGCTCGATGACTTGACGAGCACCGGTTTGCACTGGGAAGTTATTTCATCCCAGTCGGGTGCTTCCACGTGGCGTTCGAGCCTGATGTCAGTGAACCTCGAGAAGTTGTTCCCCGGTAAGCACATGGGAACAGATAACCGGAATTCGCTCTCTCCGAGCAGATGAGCAAGGTTCCCACTCGCCTGCTTCAGCAGAAACGCGTATCTCCTGTCAGACTCTGCCCTCATGTGAACGGCCTGCTTCTTGCTCAAAGGAAAGACATCCTCAGAGTCTATCAAGAACAACCCGATGTTCTTGTCCTTTAGCCTGTCTTTGTAGATGATAGTCATCTCCAAGCCGCCATCTGTCGTGATGGTGTTTACGTCCATGTCTTCTGTCACATTTTCCCATCTTTGTCCCATTGTTAGCCTCCTTTATTTTGCCTTTTTTCCTTCACTGCACTGATTGCACGTCATTATTCTATCTTATCCTATTCTTATACAGGCACAATATTCCTCAGTTAACCAAGGGCTTTTAACACCTGTCAGCAATTCTAAATCTTCTCGATGTTTATCTTCATCGTACTTGTTGGCTACATTTCTTGCTTCACCTTCTGTATCAGCTTCTACTACAAGGTTCAGATACTCAAGAGGCTTGGTTACCCAAGGGTGTTCTCCTGGCACTCCTACAATTAGCCGGAGTAGCCATCGATTTTCTTTCTCTTTCATTATGCTTTCCTCTTATATTACTCCCTTGAACGAAGGGAAGCGCATCATACCGTCATTCGAATACTCAAGGTATTGCATCATGCAAGGAATTGGTCTTATCCAGGTTGCATTCACGGGCTCTTTTGCCC
>SDBV01008655.1_pt1 | contig 13679 bp, 16 predicted proteins | sample 2277081 | NCBI WGS metagenome assembly SDBV01 (sample SAMN10402039, study PRJNA504765) | marine sediment metagenome | isolation source: marine sediment core GS10_PC15, 223 cmbsf | place: Arctic Ocean: Southern Knipovich Ridge | collected 2010 | reverse complement strand
AATGAAGGGATTATAAAAAACCCCCAGAGAGACAGGCGGGCCTATTAAAATTCCTGCCAAACCAAGTGCCCAAACAGGAGGAACCCCTTCACCGCCAGCTCAACCCGGACAACCCAGTAATCAACCACCTCCAACCGGATCTCAGCCACCGGCAACTGGAGCAATGCAACCTTCTTTTGCAAAACGTCCTTCACCAGCAGTTGCCCCAACCGCAACTCCAGCACCTCCGACAAAAGCTCCCAACACCGGTGCAATTCTTACGGTTCTGGCTATTTTAGCTATCGTCATTGGCTCAGCTGGAGGTTTTTACGGATTTCGATACTATGATAATCTTAAAACAACTGCCACCACAAATGGATCTCCCAGTCCCGAAATTACTATCACTGAAACACCATCGCTTGATATTAATCTTTGGTCAAGTTATGCCTCAACTAAATATAATTACTCCTTGAAATACCCAAATGAATGGGCTGCTAGTACGACAGATGCTCAAGCAGATGAATTAGTTTTTGCTTCAAATGAAGAGTCTTTAACTGGCGTTCCAACTGGTTTCAAAATTGATATAAATTTCCAAGACTTAAGCAATAAAGACCTAGAAACATGGGTAGAAGATAATAGTGTTATTGTCTCTGAAGAAAATCCGGCCAAGGAAGTTACTGTTTCTGGGACTACTGCTTATCAACAGGAATTAACTAAAAATGGACCCCAAGTTGCCACCTTTATTAAAGTCGGGGATAAGGTTATGATTGTTACTTACAGTGCCCCTTCAGATACCTTTGGTGAAGGCGGTGAGTGGTACAACACTCTAATAAGTTCAATTCAATTAGAATAAATGAAACTGGAATTTTCAGCCGGTGGGATTATTTACAAAAAATCGGGTGAAGATTTTCAATTTGCCTTAATCTTAGATGGATTTAACAAATGGACTTTTCCAAAAGGTCACATTGAAAACAAAGAAAAACCCGAAATAGCCGCCTTAAGAGAATCAGAAGAAGAATTAGGCATAAAAAATCTTAAAATTGTTAGTCAATTAAATAAAATTAATTACTGGTTTAAGGATAAAGAGGAATTAATTCATAAATTTGTCTATTTCTATCTGATAGAAGCTCCTACAGAGGCAACTCTAAGCCCCCAAGAAGACGAAGTAAAAGATGCCAAATGGTATAATTATAAAGAAGCCTTAGAAATTATTGATTATAAAAAAGAAAACCAAAAAATACTTCAAAAAGCGTATGATTTACTAAGCAAAAATTAAGGAGGGTATGCTTAAGATAAATTTGCATTGGGATAAACTTACTAAAAAGCAGAAAATCTTTCGCATTGTAATTGCTTTAATTTTTGGTTTAGCTATTGGAGCCGCCGGTTTCGTTGCTTATAAACAGTATTGGCCTCAAAATGAACCAATAAGCCAAATCTTCAAAAAAACTCCTAAACCTGAAACAACTACTTCTGCCCTCGATGGCACCCAAGTTTCCCCAGATAATGCCAACCGCCATCCCTTAGCAATAATAATTGAAAACTATACTCAAGCCCGCCCCCAGGTAGGGCTAGATGATGCCTCGATTGTCTATGAAGCCATATCTGAAGGGGGAATTACTCGATTTATGGCTCTATACGGCCCCCAAAATCCAGATGATGTGGGACCTGTTAGATCTATGCGAACCTACTTTTTGGATTGGGCGTGGGAATACAATGCCTTCCTAAGTCATGTTGGAGGCAATATCGACGCCTTAGACCGTATCAAAGAGGAGGGAGCTCTTGATTTAGACCAGTTTTCTCTTGGTGAAAAGGCCTATACCAGAAAACGTGAATCAGGCAAAGCTACTGAGCACACCATGTTTACTAATGTAAATAAGCTATATGAGGCTGCCAAAGATAAAGGTTGGGATATGGAGGGCGATTTTACTAAATTTAAGTTTCTAAACGAGAACAAATATACTATTCCTGAAACCTATGTCCAAGAATTCTATATTCCTTTTTCAAGCGCTAAATATAATGTTTCTTACGAATTTGATCGGGAAAATCTTGAATATCTACGAGATATGGGCGGCTCGCCCCACCGGGACAAAAAAACCGGCAACCAGATGTCTCCGACAAACATAATCATCCAATCTGTTGAACGCTGGCAGGTTAATACCAGAATCAATGAACCTGGGTGGGAAATGAAGACTATTGGAGAGGGTAAAGCTCATGTAATTTACGGCGGTAATGTTATTGATGCTACCTGGAAAAAAGATGATTTAAAATCTAGAACTATATTTTATGACAGTGATAATAAAGAGATAAAGTTTTTGCCTGGACAATTCTGGTACGAAATCGTCCCGCCTGATGTTTTTGAGCAGGTCGAATTTACTCTTGAAACCACAACTCCAGAAACAACAACTGAATAAATATATAATATTAATAAGAAAAAAAACCAGAGATATTTCTCTGGTTTTATGTGTAAAGATTGAGTATCACAGTGTTCTGGTTTATCTTCATTTCACCTGGAAATGTTCAAAGTATAACCTCAGCTTGCCGTAAGTCTTTATATCTACAGGTACAAGAACCCGAAGATGACATCGCCGGCAAATTAAGGCATTAAATCCTTTAGAAACCTGTCTTAAGTCTATCCAGCCATCACATAAATCATGTACACCTGGCGTGGAGTCTAGTTCATTAGAGTCACGAGTATGTTTAGGAAAGGCAATATCTCCAGAAACTGGATACTCTCGTATTCTTTCTCCAAATTCTGTCAGGACTATTGGAGTAAGTGGCTTTGATTTCTCCATTATCCCCTGAACTTTTTGACATAGACCAGGATCTTCTTTGTTTCCAAGAATAGAATGCCAAATCGAATTTAGCCATTTCGTAGCAAGGTGCAAATCCTCACCATCTACTGAAAGAAGTGCAAGGCCTGATGTCCCGTTAATAACAAATGTTTCTCCTGTTGCAGAACCATCTTGCTCTAGATAGTTCCCAGTTAACTCTTTCCTTACAATCCTTCCAGCATTCTCGTATCCTAGCAAATGCATCAGTTCTAGTACCAGCTCATGATCTTCTTTTATGTTTACATCATCTGGCCGACTACCAGCGGCTCCAAGACTGGTGACAACACCAACCAAGCTTTCTGTTAAAGTGCGAATCCTATCGTCAGACATAGTATTTTCCCCCTTTTCAAGAGTTTTCATTCAGTATTGACTGACATTTTTTTATATCATATCTGAACAATATATGCAATCTATCTAATCTAGATATCATATAAATCATAAAGCGAGCTTGTTAGCTCAAAGTGGGTCGCTAGCACCACAGTGAAGTATGTGAATATCTACGCTCCCGTAGAGCGCACATCTTTGAGCAACAAGCGAGTTTATACACCAACTATAAACGCATACAAAAAATAACCTTTGATGTAATCGCAGGTTCTTTTTTGCTTTTGGCCTTTTTACAAAGAGGCCATTAAAGATTCAACCTTAAAATGCCAGTTAGGGTCTTCAGCATAAACTCTGTTAATCTCGGCCGGGGTAATTAAACCGCGGTCAATATAACGTCTTTTTAAGTAGGCAAACTGGTTATCAATTGCTTCTTCTGGAGTATTCCAGGAAGCATATCCACCACCAACAGCTTTTCTACCAAAGAAGTTATAGTTTCTTCGGGCTAAACTGGAAGTATAGTTAGCAGACTCGTGATATCCAATGGCATATACTAAACGCCAGTCAATATCATACTGCTCAGAGTAAAACTTCATATAACCCTTAATTGCTTCAGTATCTAACGAAGCTAAATCCTCACGAGATCCAGTAGAGAAAATCTCTATCTTGTTCTCTTTTAAAGTCAAAGGATTTGAGCTATTTTGGTTGAACTTAATATCGGTTTCGTAAGTTTCTCGTTGTAAAGGTTCTTGAGCGAAAGTTGCAAAAACTGCAAACATTGCTACTGATAAGACTTTAGATGTTTCCATCAAAGTCTTAAATTTTGTAAATAACATATCTGTTATAACCTTTTTGCTTTAAATTCCACCTTTTCTGTATCCTGATCCTATCCCATACAGGATAGGGGACCAAAAAGACGAAATTTCAAGCTTCAACCCTTCGACAGGCTCAGGGTGTAATTCTGAGCGTAGTCGAAGAATCTAAAAAAGTCTCTCGAATACTTCCGAGAGAACTCTAATGTATTATACCACATTGACGGGCGTTTGTCAAGACCCCTTACCTCCTAAATAAGAAAGACCCCCAGGCAAATGCCCGGGGGTCTCGTAGATGAATAGGGCTCAATACTTTATGACATACAGTCCTACGGGTAATACTATCCCCACAATCTTCGCCAGAAATCGGAAATCGGCATCATCATGCTCCGACTTCTTGAGTTGCCAAAGCGCAACACCTACAAATACAACAGCTCCAATCGTAACAAAAATCTTCAACATGTTTCCACCTCCGTGGTTTCTTAAACTAACCGATCAACCTTGTCTGTGCCCTACATATATTATACCTTTTTTCAGGTACTTTCCATCATCACTGTCAACATATTATAGCACAAACTAAGCGGAAAGTCAAGCCCCCTTACCTGATATTAACCAATAAAAAAGAACGGGAATCCCGTTCAAAAGATAAAACAAAGGCCCAGAACAAAATGTCCTGGGCAATATTGATTAATGCTAAGCTGGCTATTCTTCTCGAGCTGCCTTTGGAGGCCTTGGTTCTGCCAGACATATCCGAGTCGCGGGATGGATAGCGTCTTTCCTCTCTCCTCGCATAACCCGATATTCAGTCCGATCGAGATCAGATGTAGTACTCAAGACAATTATTTGTCCTTCGCCGCCATCCTCGATATCAGAGGTTCCAATATCGGCCAAGACAAGATACTGTCCTGTCTTAACCCGCATTGAACCTAAGCAAGGAGTGGAACTGAAGACCTGCTTGTAGGCCTCATATCCACCATGACGAAACTCGGTTATTGCTTGACCTCGATGGTCATAGAGGCAGATGTACCCATTGTCTCCTCTGAATGTGAGAATCACCGGCGACAAAGAATCATCGTTAAGCAGGTGTGCCTCGTTCTCATCCGGTAAGTCTAGCTTTATCTCGGCTAGCCTTCCTTCAACAATTACGGTCGGAGGAAGCTTAAACTCTCCAGCATCAGATTCTTCAAACTCTCCTAGGATTTCGCCAATCTTAACCACCTCGATCACCTCGATTTGTCAAAATCTCCCCGTAGGGAGGCTGTTTTTAAAAGGTTCTTAAAAACAACAACTATACTATACCATATTTAAAGCTAAAAGTCAATAGAAAAAAGCTCCTGCTATAGCTTAGCAGGAGCATAAGATTCAAGCTGTTTTTTTGCCTATTTGATCCAGAGTCGAGGAAGCCAAAGAAAAAACCGTTGAAACTAACTGATTATAGTCAAAAAGATGTTTTTCTGGTATCAGCTTTCGACAGCGGCAAAAGAGATCATAGAGCGGTCCAATAGTTTCCTCAAGATACCTGATCTGTCTTGCTTGATTCCTAAAACCATAGATGGTTACCAGGTTGTGCCAACGGTCAACCAGTTTAACTATGATCACCTCAAAATGCATTTTTGTTCCTTCAAAAAGCTGATCAAGATAGCTATCTGGACCGTCTTTGTCCTCGGAAAGAGAAGCTACGATGTCTGCTATTCGAATCCCAAATGTTTTCTTGATTTCTTCTCGGCTCATACTGCAGTCTTCCATGACATCATGAAGTAAACCGGCAATTTGAACCTCAATATCAAATCCAAGTCGATGAAGACTATCAGCTACCACAAGCAGATGTTCATAATACTCAGTTTCTCCATCATCTCTTTTTTGATTCCAGTGGCGGCAAACAGCTGTGTGTAAAGCCACGAAGAACAAGCCTGTCTCAACCACTGATACATCATCCCAGTGATGATTCCTGATAAAATCACCCAGTTTCATTCGTTGCGGCATCTCAACAATAACCATCCTGTATGTTACCTCCTCAGATTTTTAAGATACCAATACAAAAAATGCCCCTGAAAGGGGCTTTTGGGCACACGGATATAGCGCAAAATTTATATAAGTGTTTGTGCCATATCCTCATGTTGCCTATAGAATAGTTGATATCAATTTTTTTGTCAAGGGGTAAACTAGAACACACCAGTAGTAGAACAAGTTCACTACGTGGTAAAAAATTCAGTTCACCCCGCAGACCCCGCATACAAACCTGATATGGAACACGAATGAATAATTCGAGTGGAATATTAAAGTTTGTTATGCTGGGGTCAAGTTTTGATTTTCTTGATACCAAAAAGACCCCGTTCGCTGAATAGCAGATGGAGGGGTCTTTTTGGATTATTTATTTAATTTTATTGAGGCATTCCGGCATCGTAGGCAACGTTTAATACCTTATCAACATACCATTGAGCATGGTTATAGTTAAACAATGCACTTTGAAAGTCACCTTCAGCAGCACCACCGGCGGCTAAAAGATGAGCAGCACCAAAAACAGCGTCATCAACGTTGGTAATTTCAGCCACACCGTCTCCGTTTCCGTCAACACCGTATGCACGCCAGGTACCAGGCATAAACTGCATGGGACCGGTAGCACCGGCATATGAACTTCTTGAAGTAGAGTCGGATGCACCAGATTCAATATAGTGAACCGCTTCTAACAACTGCCAAGGAATACCATAGGCAGCTCCGGCTCTTTCGTAAAGATCGCGGAAGTAAGAAGGATCACGTTTTGTCCCATAACCTACAGAGGCTACAGAAACTACAGAGTTAGTCTGACGCTGAACTGAATCAATATTAGACATTCCAGAAGTAATTTCTATCTCACGATCATTTGTAGATAATACATAAGGATTGTTTTGGTCTAACTTGACGTCCGTCTTGTAAGTTTCTCGTGCCTGAGATTGAATCACAGGCATTAAAGACAACAAGACAACCGCACCTAAAACCTTAGATGCTAAGACAGCCACAGAAATTCTGTGGTAATAAACTTTAGTAAAATTTTGAATGTACGCACGAAGCCTGTTAATTGCTAATTGACTAAAGTCAAATGAATTAACAGACCATTTTTGGATTCCTTCAGCACTAGAAGCAAATCGGGAAACCATTTGAGTAAACATATTGTTAAAACCTTTGTGCCTTTATTTCACCTTGACCGTATCCTTATCCCATCCTTTTCAAGATAGGGGGACCGGGAAGACGAATTTTTAAAGCATAAACCCTTCAACAGACTCAGGGTCTATTCTGAGCGAAGTCGAAGAATAACCCTTCGATTCCACTCAGGGTATTATTATATATTCTGAGCGAAGTCGAAGAATAAAAAAGTTCTTCTGAAATTCAGAAGAACTAGTTATTATAGCATACTTCTAAATGTTTGTCAAGTGCCATACATATAAATTTAACGGCTCAGTCATTGAGCCGTTAAAAAAGAGCCCCGCCGTATGGCGAGGCTTGGAAAGGATGATCTTGCCTACGAAGGCAAGTGGTATTCGGCGATACAGATTGAAACAGGATTCTATGCGCAGTGAAAGATGCGTGATCAACGGAGGCCCTGTATCGCCGAATTCTTAATTCTATATGTTTCAGAAAAGGTATTCGGCGGCACGTAGATTTGTCTTAATGAGGTTCTACTACAGGAGTACCGACTGAAAGAAACGTAAGACAGTGGATATCTAGTGCCGCCGAATATCTGATATCAACAAGAGGAATCATGAAGAAAGTTCTTCGGCGGTGCTTAGGGACAATGTGATGACATGGTATTGAGTGTGTTTTCGAGATCGAAGTTCTCGTCTCATAACCATGCTAAGCACCGCCGAAGCAGGGTTGGGAAGCTGCCATTTTTAACCTGAATCAAGGATATGGACTCTGGTTATGCGGGCAGGCTTGACAGCTTCCCAAGCTTTGTTTTTGAAAATTGCAGGGTCGCTAGATCGGCCAAGATGCTTCTCATCAAATCATCTTGTCTAGCGACCTCTATTTGGTTGTTCTTAAAGAAGTATAAAACATTATTTTCAATTTGTCAATTTATTTTAAAAAAGCCCCTGGATACAATAGTTTCCAGGGGTAAGTTTTGCGTGTTAGCTATGCGGCTGGATTCCTTGTAGTGCATTCTGTACCCATCTTCTGACTTCCTCGGTAATTGCACTTTGGACTCCTAGCTTTGTAGTTGCCATATTTTCCTTTTCAAGCAGGCCAGTACGTACTAAGTTTTGACTGATTGCTTCCGTCTGTTGACTTAGAGTCTTTGCTGCCTCATCAAGAGCTGTCTTTGCTCTATTAAATGCATTGGGATCTTTCTTCTTCTCCTTGTATAGGAGAACCCAGCCCAGGATAGCCCAGATAAAGAATCCTATGCCACCAATAACGGCAAAAACCATCATCATGACTTATCACGTCCTTTCTGAGTCTACTTCTTAGCTTGTTGAGGCGAGAAGGGACTTCCAGGAATCGCCATAATAACATTGTCCCCGGCGGCCTGTGGCAGTTTTCCGTCCCAGTGATCGTAGAATTTCGATGCCAAGACCACCTGTGTCAACGACTTAGCCAGAAGCGCGTTGGCTTGAGCTTCACCTTCTGCTTTTGTGATAACGATTTGTTTCTGCATCTTTTCCTGCTCAAGCTCATACTTCTTCTTGGCCGCATCCTGTTCAGCGACTTGTTTTGCCTCGATGGCATCATTGTATGGATCCGAGAAGTTGAAGTCAGTCAACGAGACTCCATTAGGAGTAACGATGATGTGGTATGGCTTTAGCCGTACCTTCAGTTGTTTCTCAACCTTCCCTTTTACCTCAGGTCTCTTCGTTATCAGTTCTTCAGCCGTGTATTCGGCCGTAACCGATTTCAAGACTTCATCAATACGAGGACTGATTACCTTAGACACGTAACTCCAAGATTTGCCGTCTTTTACAGTAATTTCCTTGTAGCCAATCTCTTGATAGAACTTGTCGACTTTGTCAGGATCAAGTCGATAGTTCAAGGCCACTGTTGTTGAAACTGTCTGAAGGTCGTGACTTGCCGCCGAACAGCTCTGTTCAATCTTGTGCGTTCGGCAGTCAATCGGTATCAGATTCTTGGAAACTGGGTTGTAGAAATGCAAGCCCTCGTCTACATTTCCATCTACCTTACCCCAGTGTGTGACGATTCCTCGATGTCCAGCATCGACCGTCCCACACCCGACTAGAATCCCTGCAACAACTCCGATAAGCAACATCTTTCCGATCAATACAGCTGTCTTCATGATTTTCTTCCTCCTTTTTGGAATGTATTGAAGACGACTAAGCTTACCATATCTTCATAATTTTGTCAACCTTTCGATTTCATACCTTATATAACGACTTCGATATTATATAATAAGACACTCAAGGTTGACACTGAGCGTTTACGCCGAAGTGTCAAGAAAAAGCCCCGATATGCATCGGGGCAGGGAAAGATATTCGGCGGGGAGCTATTAGTTCGTGTGGAGGTTCGTGGAAGGTCGTGCCTATGCACCGCAGGTCAAACGAAGCTGACAACTCCCCACATTGTAAGAAAGTAGAAAGATTGCAGGCCATTAGTTACAAACGTCCGCTTGATTCCGGGTAAGAATCTACTAATGGCCCTTATTCACTTGTATCTCTACAATATGCTTAAACTTTCGTTTTGTCAAGATAAGAACTTGATAAATAATCCTATTAATACTATACTAAACTTACAAGAAGGGAGGTGATTAAATTGCCTAAAGAAGAGAGCCCAGGAAAACAAATTGGCGAAGTCACCCATTTCTATTCCAAAATTGGTGTCGGAATTATTAAATTAGCCGATACCTTAAAAGTAGGTGACAAAATCAAAATTCAAGGTCATTCAACTGACATTGAACAAGATGTTGATTCAATCCAAGTTGACCACAAAGATGTTCAAGATGCTAAAAAAGGTGATGTTGTTGGCCTGAAAGTTACTGATAAAGTCCGCGAAGGCGACAAGGTCTACAAAGCCGAGTAAATTTACACTGACCCACAAGAAGCCATCTTTCTTGTTCGGGAGAGGTATTTTGATATGTGCAAAAAGTCCAAAAAGGACTTTTTTTTATATTTCATATATAATGTTGGTGCCATGAAAAGGCCTGATTTGTTTGATAAAAATTTAGAACAAAATTTCCGTCATATTGCTCCTTTGGCAGAAAAAATGCGGCCAAGAAAAATCAAGGATTTTGTTGGCCAAAAACACCTCTTAGGAAAAGGAAAACCACTTAGAGAAATGATTGAAAAGGGTAAACTCCAATCAATTATTCTCTGGGGTCCCCCCGGTTCAGGTAAAACTTCTTTGGCTAATTTATTTGCTGAATATTCAAAATCTCATTTTGAGCAGTTTTCGGCTGTAACTTCAGGGGTAGCTGAAGTAAGAAAGTTCATTAAAGAAGCTCAAAATAGGTTAAAATACCAAAATATTAGAACTATTTTATTTGTTGATGAAATTCATCGCTTTAATAAAGCCCAACAGGATGGATTTTTGCCATTTGTTGAAAATGGCACTATTATTTTAGTCGGCGCTACCACAGAAAATCCTTCTTTTGAGATAAATGCTCCTTTAATTTCTCGTTCTCAAGTTTTTGTCCTAAATTCACTCTCTGACAAGGAGATATTATATCTAATTAAACGGGCGTTAACTTACTATAAAAAACACAAATTTGAAAAAAACGCCCTAGATTATATTATTAAAAAATCTAATGGTGATGCCAGGACTGCCCTCAATGCTTTAGAATTAGCTGCAAATCTTTCTACTAAAGTTGATTTAAAAATTGCCGAAGATGCCGTCCAAAAAAAGGCCATCTATTTTGATAAAAAAGGCGATTGGCACTATGACACAATTTCTGCTTTTATCAAATCAATGCGGGGCGGAGACCCAGATGCATCTTTATATTGGCTTGCCAGGATGATAAAGGCCGGTGAAGATCCAGTTTTTATCGCCAGGAGAATGGTCATTTTTGCCTCAGAAGACATCGGAAATGCCTTGCCAACAGCTTTAGTTATAGCAACTTCTTGCATGCAGGCAGTTCACATGGTTGGCATGCCTGAAGCAGGTATTATTTTAGCCCAAGTAGTTACTTACTTAGCCTGTGCTCCAAAATCACGGGCAAGTTATGACGGACTCATAGAAGCCAAAAAAGATATTGATGAAAAACGATTAGAGCCAGTGCCAATTCATCTTCGAAATGCCGCCACAGACTTGATGAAAGATTTAGGCTATGGTAAAGGATATGCTTGGACCGATAACAAAGAATTTCATAAAAAACTTGAGTTCCTTCCTAAAAACCTCAAAGGCCGCAAATACTACAAAAGACCAAAAAAGCGCAGTCCTGAACCATAACACGGAATGGAACACGAATGAATAATTCGAGTAGAATATCCGAGTCAGTGGTTTAGGGACTTGACAAATTGTTTGTTTTGTGGTATAGTATAAACACGCTAAAGAAGCAATCAAGCCTGATTGCTTCGAATACTGGAGGATACGCATGGAACGACAAACACGTACAGAGACTAGTTATCTTCTGAACCGATCGACGCGGCCCGGTGCCCGCGGCGCCCAGAGAAAATCAGAAAAGAACCTCTGATCGCCGGCACGACGCGAGAACGTGGAGGCAGGTAGGCGTGTTCGCCTAGGTTGCCTCCAAAAAATTTGGCTTGTTCGGTCGAAGCCAAACGCTGGACATTCGGGTAGCTACAGATTATGTCGACAGGCCCGAAGATAAGGCGAGATGGAACGAGATGCAATAACACTGGTTATAGTTCCGAGACCGAGGCGTGATCGCACGCTATTCAAAAAGAACGGACAAGTAGGTTAGAAGTTCAGGGGGAGAACCGCAAGCGATAGCGGTGTGGAATGCCTCCGCAGCGGGCTATCTAGCCCGACGAAATAAATGCGTTGGTTATCCCTGCCTCTGACGGTGGATGTTGTGTTGCATCTCGTACGACATCCTTCGCACTTTTTCTCGCAGATAGCGAGTGAAATCGTTCCGCCTTGACGGCGGACGATCGGCTGATCTCAATGTAGAGATCACTGGGGCCAGCCGATTCCTGCCCAGATCCCCACCCCAAAGGCAGCTGAACGTAGTTCGGCTGCCTCTTTTTTATAATTTTCTGCTATAATGAAGCCATGGAAAGAGATCATAATTGGTTAAAAAATAGGTTAGAGACTATTTGGCAAAGACATTTCCCAGACGTTCCAATAGTAAATAATGTTTTTGTTAAATTTGGCCAAAAAGCCATGACCAGATTAGGATCAATTAAATTTGGTAGGCGCAAGGTTGAACCGAGCACAATAATCACAATTAACGGCCATTTTAAAAATCCTGAAATTCCTGAATTTGTGGTAGATGCAGTTCTTGCCCATGAATTAACTCATTATTCCCATGGTTTTTGCAGTCCACATGAACAGAATTATCGACATCCCCATCAAGGCGGGGTTGTAAAGCAAGAAATGGTTGATAGAGACCTTGAAGGTCTGTTAAAATTAGAAAAGAAATGGATTAAAGAAAACTGGCGCAAATTTTTAAAAAAGAATCATAATTAAATAGAAAGAAGGCTGAAATGGCCTCATGTATTTTTTGTGCAATAACCAATAAACAGAGCCCAGCCACCATCGAATATGAAGATGATGAAATTATGGCTTTTAGGGACACTAACCCAAAAGCAAGAATTCATCTTTTAATAGTCCCTAAAAAACACATCCCAGCAGATACAAAGCTTCAAGAAAAAGATGCTCATTTGGTTTGAAAAATCATTCTATTAGCTAAAAACATGGCTGAGAAACATCAAATATCAGAAGAAGGCTTTGGGAGTTGCCTTAATGTTGGTAAAGGCGGCGGTCAAATTGTTGACCATCTTCATTTACATCTTATGGGTGGACAAAAAATAGGTTCAATGCTATAATCTAGAAGTATTATGAAAGGTTGGTGATAAAATTGGAAGAAAATAAAATCGTAAAACAAGAAAATAGAGAAAACAATCGATACCAGAGAAATGATCGGCGAGAACATGGTAGACATTTTAGAAAACAAGAATCATTCGAAGTAATGCTGCGTCGATTTTTTCGTGATGTTCAACAAAGTGGAATTTTGACTGAAATAAAAAAACGAAGATTTCATGAAAAAGATCTTTCGAGAAAAATCCTTAGAGAATCAGCCAGAAGAAAAGCCGCCAGAAAAAAGATAAAAAGAGGATACTAGAGCAATTTTCAATTGAGGATAAAATGTTGCAAGAAAAAATCGATCAAGATCTAACTAGTGCTATGAAAGAAAAAGACGAGATTAAAGTCTCTGTCTTAAGAATGCTCAAAAGCGCCCTTAAAAATAAAGAAATCGAAAATAAAAATCAATTAACTGAAACTGATGTTATCTCTATTATTCAATCACAAATTAAATCACGAACAGATTCAATTGATTTATATAAAAAAGGAAATCGTCCGGAATTAGCCGAAAAAGAAGAAAAAGAAATTGAAACTCTAAAAATTTATTTACCACAACAATTATCAGAAACAGAACTCAAGGAAATAGTCAGAGAAAAAATTAAAAAAACCAATGCAAAAAGTATCCAAGATATTGGTAAAGTAATCGGACAAGTAATGGCAGAAGTCAAAAGTCAAGCTGATGGTTCAACAGTTTCAAAGATCGTGAAAGAAGAACTCTCTAAATAAAAGTTTACAGCTATCAGACTACTGACTACAGCTTAAAATGAAT
>SDBV01008654.1_pt1 | contig 13680 bp, 10 predicted proteins | sample 2277081 | NCBI WGS metagenome assembly SDBV01 (sample SAMN10402039, study PRJNA504765) | marine sediment metagenome | isolation source: marine sediment core GS10_PC15, 223 cmbsf | place: Arctic Ocean: Southern Knipovich Ridge | collected 2010 | reverse complement strand
TTTTGAACATTCCAAACCACATTATTAATAACATCAGCCCTACCACCATCACCTGATATGTTTGGCGTTCTATGCCTCTGATTATAAAACAAATTAGAAATAAAAGAATATTCACCTGTAATAACGTTAGTTCCAGTTCCACCACCAGCTAAAACCCCTCTATCGTTATTAGCAAAGAAACAACGTTGCACCGTAAGACTATCTACAGTACTATCATCTTCCACATACCATGAGCCACCTTGAAAAAAACCAAAAGCAAATGTGCAATGGTCAAATATTTGATTTATAATATTTCCTTTCGACTGAAAACTATTAGTTGCCCCACCATTATAAGCTGTAGATTGTATACCACCCTTAAACCTAATATATCTAACTATTACATTTTGGAAGTTCTCAAAATAAACTCTATCACCATCTATAGTAATCCCCCCTTCTGGAGCAGTTTGTCCTGCTATTGTTACGTTTGACCTATTATTTATAGATAAAGAACTTGAAAGATAAATTACACCACTTACATCGAATACAATAGTCCTGTCATCTTGAGATAAAGCATCCCTAAGAGAGCCTGTACCACTATTATTCAAGTTAGTTACGTGATATACTGTGCCGCCTCGGCCACCTGTGATGTATGCTCCCGCACCATAGGCTGAAGGGAATGCTTTTTGTTGACTATAACTATTTATTGCAAATAGTATAAGTACCAGGGTAAATAATTTTTTCATAATTTATGGTTTTAATATTAAAATTGATTTTTTACGAGATTTTTATCCGGCTAATAAACAAAGGCTATTCAATTGTGACCATTTTGGTTTAACGCCGCCTTTAAATATTTTATTGATAACGAACTTTCTGTTTCAGACACTTGAGTTTATTGACAGACTCCAATTCATGATAAAGTAACAGAAAAAAAACCTTAAAAAACGATACTAATCAACTCATTAATAGTACTATTATACAATATTGAAGGAATAAGACTTCAGTTTAATATTATTTTGCATATTTTAATGCCACAAATTAGCAGCAGAATATGAGAGTACCGGAAAATTCAAAATTGAATTAATTGTTTATAAAATCCAGAATTGAATTTATACCAATAATCTCACCAACTTAGCGTTATAATTCTATTCTTTTGAATTTATACTGCGTTATAAAATTTCAACAGAACCTTGGCTATGCCTCAATTTTATGTCTTGTCTAAATCCAAAATCTCTAAAATTATTTAACGCCAAGTTGACAAGACAATTGGTATTACATCATCTCCCAGATTGAAATTTTTATACATTTTTTTCGGGATAAAAGATTTCAAATTTTCTAAATCATAATATGGTAAACTCCCCGGAACAACAGAATAAGCACGTTTAAGATCATAATATTCCGTTTTTATCAAATCCATATTTGAGTTGGTCGATTTTAAAAATACTATTTTAGAAAATGGATTTTCCTGAACCGCAAAAAGCAAAAAGGCTGAATTTAATTCTCCTTCTATCCATGCGTAAATTTTATTCTGTTTAAATTCACTTTCAACAAATTGCATCAACAAATCAATACTTTCCGCTTGAATTCCGGGTATCGATTTCCCAATTAAATGTGCACTAAAAGTATAATTAAATGGAATTCCATTTACAAAACCATCTCCACTAAAACCCGGATCATATAATTCGCCAATACCAGGCAAATCGCAAGAAACAATCGAAAAACCAGCATCTATTAATTTCTCCGCATTTTTATTTTCTAAAATACTTTTCTTTCCTTCAGGGTGCAACCACACTACTATTTTATCCGGTTTACTTCCTTCCTTATGGCTCACATATACCGGAAGGGCAAAATCATTTTTACTGTTTTCAATGAAATATTTTTCAACTCCAAAATCAGGACTTAGGTATTTTCCTGTGTAAACTGCTGCCGTTAATTTTCTGTCAAAACTTATTCCTGCTAATTCTATTGCTTTTTCTTTTATTTGACTTTTAGAAAGCTCCTTTTTTGAGAAATACCTTCTATTCAGATTAAAAATTGTTTCACCAATATATGATGACTGCAATTGCCCTGTAGCAGTAACCCATAGTTCTTCCGGTTTAAATAATACGACATCATGATCCGAATTATCTCCGGGTAATTCTAAATGTTTTTGAAAAAATGCATACAAGGCTTCCCTGTTATTTTTTGTTGATTCATGTTTACCATAATCTTCAACCATTTTTATATTTGCTGATTTGCTAAACGAATTATATGATCTTTGTGCTTCGGCAAAACTTTCGCGAGCTCCCTGCTGACTAAAAAAATCGTTGGTAGTAGTTACTATCAAAGCAGGTAAGGGAGCTCGTAGATGCAAATAATCAGGATGATCAAAACCCAATTTAATTGCATTAAACAAATTTTGTTCGGCATCCTGCGGACCTATGGATTGCAATAGTCTCTTGAAATTAGTTACATAACATTCAGGAGCTGCGGCATAAATTCGTTCATCATAAGCTGCAATCATAGCCGATTGTGTACCTCCTCCTGAACGACCTGTTATTCCAATTCGTTTTGGATCAATCTCTTCTCGTGAGAGCAAAAAATCAACCGTTCTAACACCATCCCAGATAAAATAATCTGAAAGTGAAGTGCCGGTTAAAAGGGTTTGAACACCGGCAAAAGTATGCTCCTTTGTTGGACCTCCTATTTCCGATTTTCCTGTTTCTGCATTTAAATATTGCAAACGTTCGCCTTGCCCAATGGGATCAAGGCCAAAAACAATAAATCCTTTTTCAACTAAATTCAAAATTATATGCTGATAGGTTTCACATCTAAAAGCTAACTCATTATGACCAGAACAATAAATTACAACGGGTGCTGGTTTACGAAGATGCTTTGGAATAAACAAGCATCCTGTTACAAAAAAATCAGGATGCGATTCAAACAAAATCTTTTCCACAGTAAACGTTTCCCTTTCAATTATTCCTGTAACTTTTGCATTTAGTGGCGTTTTTTCAAACTTGCCAAGAGAACTGAAAATCTTTGTTCTTAAATTTTGCTGGTAAGCTTTCCATGCCTCTTCGGTTTTTAATCCGGCAATATTCTCTGAACGTTCCTCCAAAAGCTGAAAGGCCTCATTTGTAATGATTTTGTATAAAGCCTGATTATTGTTTTTATATAAAAGCCATTTAGCTTCTCCTCCGCTGTTAAAATTAAAAACAGATGGATTATTCTCCTGAGCAGATGTTAGTACCGAAATAAAGAAGAATATAATAATTGTATAAAAAGGATATGGTCTCATCTTGTGTCGATTTAGATATGAAGTTGTAAGGTCTATTGTATTTATTATATCACAATTAGCTTCTGCTGTCCTTTTGAATTTTCATTTGTTTGTACTTATATTTTTAATTTTAGTGGCGTCATACATGTCAATATATGTTCCATGAGTACCGTCTGCATTAAGGTATTTATTAGTCCCCATATCTCCTAAAACATCTGTATAGGTTTCAGCATCGCTATAGATAATCATTGGTATTTTATCCTAATCCTGCATAAACAATCATTGCCAAGCCAAGCACAAATGCAATAAACATTGCCCTTAGTAAACCATTCGTTCCTTTTGCTCCTCTAAATTCGCGCCAAACAAAAACACCCCATAATGCAGCTACAAGTGTTGCTCCCTGCCCAAGTCCATATGAAATGGCATAGCCCGCTTTTTCTGATGCTATAATTGAAAAGGACATACCTATACACCAAATAATTCCTCCTAAAATTCCAGTAAGGTGAGACTTCATTCCTCCGGAGAAATATTGCTTATATGTGACAGGGTCTCCCTCTATCGGTTTGCGCATAAGTACAGTGTTAAATACAAAGTTACTCGTCAGAATACCAGTTGAGAATATAAAAACAGCTGTATATGGTGTAAGCATGCCAACTTCTGGTGTCTCAAATGTTGGAGCCATTGAGCTGGCAACAAAACGATAGAACAATGCCATTAATACCCCACCAATGACAGATAATAGAATCCCTTTTGTTGGAACTTTCTGCGACTGGCTGGCTTTTTTACGATATGCTAAAGCATCCAGGATAATTGCTACAGTGATCAATGCTACGCCAGCAAATAGCCACATTGCGTCACCCTTAGGTGTTGCAATATAGTTGATCAATACACCTAATACAAGGGCAATCCCAATACCTACCGGAAAAGCAACCGACATCCCGGCAACCGCAATAGCAGCAACAATCAGAATATTTGCCAGATTAAATAGTATGCCTCCCAAAAAAGCGCTTCCAAGATTACTTAATTCAGCCTGCCTGATATCTTCAATAAATCCTCTTCCTTCCGATCCTGAGCTTCCCACTGTAGAAGCAAACATCAGGGATAAAAGAACAATTCCGATTACATAATCCCAGTAAAAAAGTTCAAACCGCCAGGTTTTTTCAGCCATCTTCTGAGTATTCGCCCATGAGCCCCAACAGAACATGGTTACGATGCACATTACTACTGCTAATGCATAAGTTGATACGATAAACATAATTTAATTTTTTTGAGTTGAATTTAGTTTCGTAAAAAAATCGCCAAAAATACCATCTCTATTCACATATTTTGCAACGCTCATAAGATGCCTGTACGTATTAGAAGTATAGGTGTAGTTCTCATTAATAAGAGGGCTGTGTACAATTTCTGTCTGTATCCACTTCGAATTAACTACCCAGGCAATTGCAGTCATATCCCATATGACTTTGGAATAACCAGCTTTATGCCATTCAGGATGATATTCTTTAAATATTTTGAGTAAATATTCAGCAATTGGTCCTTTGTCCTTTAAGTAGTATTCCATTTCGGGAATGGTCGTTGTGAGGTGCGTTGTAATCGGAGTGCAAGGAATTTGAACCAATGGTACACCACAATCAAATATAGTTCGTGAAGCGAGCAAATCTTGCCTGTAATTAAATTCTTTCGGGTTATGCCATTTATGTCCATTCCCCCCGAGCCATACAACAACAATTTTTGAAGTTATAGAAGGATCTATTAGAATAGCGCTTGCGACATTCGTAATTGCCCCCACAGCCATCACTATCAATGGATTCTCTTTTGAATAGTTTTTTGCTAAGTTCACCAGGTGCACTGCTGCATCACTCTTTGCCGGGTTTTCCAAATCTTTTATATATTCATTGCTTCCTCTGTAAACTAAATCGGCAGAAGGAGTATCCATAAACTTAAAAATCCGCAAAATTTCTTCGTAACTTTTTTCCATCCCATCTCCTGCGTCCGTCGACCGGTAGTTGGAAAAAGGTGCTGCATATACCGCTTTTATATTCAGTTTATCTTGCGACAAGAGGGCATAAACCAGTGCAAACTGGTCATCAATTTCATTGTATGTATCAGTGTCAAACACCACATCTACCTTACCTTGAGGAGGCACAAGCATATTTAACCTGTCGGCATCAGTTAAGAACTTATTAGCCTGTGCATTTACACCAGCGAAAGAAAACAAAAATAAACAGAGTGTCAAAAATTGATTTAAAATTGATTTTTTCATATGATTAAAGTTTATAATTATTTAAATACGAGTTAAAACGTTTAATTGGTGCTCTCATTTTTTTTGAATAAGACTGTTATTCCTATTTTAACACCAATACCAAAATTGGGCTCAAGTATCAAGCATTTTCCTGCTCGGAATGGATGACTGAGCGCCCATTTGCGTAACAGAAATCGAAGCTGCCTTATTGGCAAATGCCACAGCAGTATCCAACTTCAGTCCCTCTGACAACGCCACAGCCAATGCACCGTTGAATGTGTCTCCGGCAGCTGTTGTATCAACGGCTGTAACTTTTGGAGCAGGAATCCTAACAGCCAATTCATCATTATAAATAAATGCTCCTTCGCTACCTAAGGTTATTATTACTGTATCAACTCCTTTTGCCCTTAATTGCCTGGCTGCCTCTGCTGCCGATTCTTCATCTATTACTTTTACACCTGTAAGTAATTCTGCTTCTGTTTCATTCGGTGTTAAAATTGAGACGTTTCGTAGTAAACTATCCGATAAGTCGGTAGCCGGAGCCGGATTTAAAATCACGGTTTTATTCTTTTCAGCTCCAATTCGGGCAATGTACTCAACTGTATCCAGAGGAATTTCCAATTGCATTAATATTATTGCAGCTTTGTCTACCTCTTCTTGTGCCTTTTCAACATCTGCAGCATTGAGAGTTCCATTTGATCCTGAAGCAACAACAATTGAGTTTTCACCTTTCTCATCAACAGTGATCATGGCTACCCCACTTGGCTTTTCCTGATCGGTTACCACATTTTCAACATTAATGCCTTCGTCTTCCATTAACCGGACAGCCTGCTTTCCAAAAATATCATTTCCAATTTTCCCGACAAATGTAACCATGCCTCCTAATCGAGCAGCCGCAACAGCCTGATTTGCTCCTTTTCCTCCCGGATTCATTAAAAAACGGCCACCAAGGATAGTTTCTCCCGGTTTAGGAAATTTTTTGGATTTAATTACCATATCTGTATTGGAACTTCCTGCAACAAAAATTTTATCCATAATCATATTTTTCATTTTTTTTCTTATTTTTTATGCGACGTCAACAAGTCTGTCAAACCTGCCATCCCTCCGGAAGGAAATCCTGACGTCACTTCTCATCTTTATGAAATTTTATCCCTGTTATTAGGTGCTTAGCAATGTTAGAGTCGTGTTTGCTCAATTCTTCAAGGGCAAGCCTGGCATACTCCCTGGCGCCCAAATCCGATAAATGGGTATTATCTTCCTTTCCTTCCGGGAAATTGTCGTTTGGCTCAACCCACAAATATATTTTCTTTGATTCTTCAATCCCGGTTTTGCTTATGAATTCTGAAGTCAAACTGTTCATATCAACCAATGGGACATCCAATGAATCAGATACCAGTATGACCGCCAAAGGATACTCGCCATGCGTATCTTTAAATAAGCCGTTTTCATCAAAAGCACGCCTTGCAATTGGAGTAAATAATATAGGCTTAGCCCCCTTTAATCGTGTTTCCAACACAAACCTCACCAGATTTTGTTTGTATAATTTGTATGGTGCAGCATACCTCGTTGTATCGTTTTTTTTCATGTCGTTGTGCCCGAACTGGATAAATACATAATCGCCTGTATTTAAGCTGTCACGAACTGCCTTCCAGCGCCCTTCGCTTATAAAACTTTTTGAACTCCGTCCACTACTTGCATGGTTCTTTACTGTAGCCTCCTCATTAAAAAAAGATTGCAATACCTGCCCCCAGCCGGTTAAAGGATATCTGTCTGGATTGTAGCTAGCCATGGTAGAATCACCTATCGTATATATTGTAAATGGCTTTTCATCCCTACACGAAATCATTAAAATAAAAATAAAAATCCCAAGAAGTGATGTTTTATTTATTCTATAAAAAAGATTCATATACATTTTTTTAAAATTATTCGTAAAACAATGCCTTTGTGTTTATTATTTTGTAACAATTGATTCCTCATACTCCGATTGTAATTTTGAGAGGTCAATGCTGTTGGCATCTCCGTTATGGATTACTAATCGGTAATGTAAATAGATAGGTTTATCTGTTGGGACTTCCATTGGTTTTTGCCCGGGAAAAACAATATTCTGCATGCTTCTTCTTGCCCTTATTATCCATGGTGCAGGATAGTTTGGGGTTTTGGGATGACATAGGATTGAGACTCCATTTTTTTCATTTTTTCTGCCAAACGAAGCTGAAAAATCCATCCATGAGCCCGCTTTAATTTGCAGGTTTGTTGGAACAACAACGCGGTTTGCTGAGGTAAATGTTAGATCTGTTGGGCACTTTAGCCTTGCACAAAATCCACCATAACCTTTTTCGTCATTTGAGCCTCCAATTTTAACACCCGGCACAAGCGCTTTTAAGGCAATTGTAAAATCAATTTTCCGGATATCATTTTGCTGGGGATACACGGTTATTGTGGTTTTTTCATTAAGAAATGCTTTACCATTTTCAAATAATGGCGACTTCCAAAGGACATTTAGCTTAAGTTGCCCTGTACTATTTTTTGTTTTTGTCTCAACATCAACAACTTCATTTTCAATGTCTTTCATTATCCATTGATCGCCAACAGTTTTTCCGTTTACATAAACCTGATGCCATGCCCAAAAAATACCACGATGATAGGGATGGTCAGCAGGAAATTCATCAGTAAGTGTATCTCCTTGTAAATTATAAAGTGGATGAATGTAATTGTTGCAAATGTATTCACCTGTACTCGATTTTGGCATTTTCTGGTAAAAGAAAACCGCTTGCCCGTTTTCCTGCAGTTCAATACCCTGCCCGTCATCATTGAAAGTAAAAACTGAGTTAGTTTCTTGCGTCTGACAAGAGCTAAGTAAAATAATAAAAAGACTGATTATCGGAATAGAATGTTTCATAAAGTAAGTTTAAATATGCTTTGTGGTATAATACCTTAGATATCTATTTTAATTTTACTATTTGTCTATTGCAATTTTTCAAACAAGGCAGCCATTGCAATAAGTGGATTATGTCCGAGGTAATCCCTGCTGGGAGTATTAAATTCCGTATGTGGTTTCCTTGCCACCTCCAATTGGTTACCTCCTAACGGATGATAAAATTCCCAGATAGTTCCTGTTTTTTCATACTTTTCTGCTGATTTATCCAAAGCCTTTTCCAATATTATCTTGGCGGCATCTTGTCTACCATATTTCACACAACCCAGTGCGATCCAGTGCGTAATGCTATTCCATGAAGGACCTCGCCACATGCGCAGTTCAAATTTAGGGTCACTTACCGATACTGAAGGAACCGGATGGGGGGTAAGAAAATGAGATTCGTTTAATAAATATTTATCAATTAATAAATCTGCCTGTTCTTTTTCAATGGCTCCTGATATAAGAGGCCAAAAATTTTCAATTACAACGTGTCTAACAGATGTGTCTTGTATTGCCCAAATATCGTAATACATACCATCATTTGCATTATACAGGCTGTCTTTCATAAAAACTCTTAACTCCTCCTTCCTTTTTTCATAAAAATCTGGTTTAATATGAAGTAAGCGAGACCACTTTTCAGCATATTCATACATCATGTATACATGCGAAGTTGCATCTACGCAAGCCCACGCTCCCAAACCGGTTTCATCAAAACGGACACCTTCGTCAACACCGCTTTCCCAAAGTTTTAACAGAATATCATTATAAAAGAAGCCTTCTCCTTCTGCTTTACGTTCGTTTTCGAACCAGGTAATTTGGCGAATAAGTGAGTGATAGAAATAACGCAAATTCAGGCTATCTCCGGTTTTAGAAAAAATATTGTCGGCAGCAACAACCCAGACAGGCGGATGTCCTGCCGTACTGTTATTCCATCTTGCTTTTCCCTTAACAAATTTGCCAGGCAACCAGATACTTCCTGGTACTAAACCGTTTGCTTCCTGGTTTTTGAGATTGTTGAGTAGCTGTTTAGAAGCATGCTCCGGGTCGTACTCCAAAGCATCAAATATTTGATGCACAATATCCCAGTGACCAAAGGCTGGTCCATAGCAATATCCCGGTCCAATTTCTTCCCAGTCATATTCAAAAGGCCATACCGCCGGATGGGTACTTTTCACGTGCAGGTCCAGGGTATATTCCAACATGCCCTGCCAGCTTGCTTTTCCCGGCAACTTTTCTAATTGCTGATTAATTTGTCCGGAACTATTTTCTGAAAGACCAACTATTAGGCTGCCAATAAAAATAGTAATAGCCAGGTTTTTAAGTAGTTTTATAAACATTTTATTTTCCCTTTCTTTGATGAAATTCATAATTTAATTGCTGTATTGATTTTTCAAAGGCGATCAAGTATTCATTTCAACTCTACCTACAAAATTCAATATGACTTTTATTGTAAAATAATTTTATATTATTTTTCTTTTTACAGGATCCCATTCAACCCGTCGTTTTTCGATGTATGCTTTTTGAGCCATCAAAATAGTTATTCCTTCTTCGAAGCCCATGTCAATGTTGCAACTGGGTTCGTTGCCATTGCGGATACAGTCGATCCAATCTTTGAGGTGTAAGTAGACAACATCTACACTTCGGCCGTTGATTACCGTTGATGTTAAACCCCTTGATGTATAATACTTTTCAGTAGCTGAAGTTACGGCATCAATTTCACCTGATCCCGGGCTAACATTAATCATTGGACCATTGGTATCAATAACTCCATCTTTAATTTGCTGTTTATACTTGGTAGAGTTGTTATCAGCTGTTATACTCAGCGACCCTCCCAGTTCCATAGAGGCATCATGCCCCATAAATACCCGCCCCCGTTGGCGGCTACTTGACAGGCATCCGCTATACATTAATGTCAATTCCTTCTCTGGGTATTCAAAAACGACCTGAATTAAATCAGGGATTTCACGGTTGTCTTTCCAGTAATAGATTCCGCCTGAAGCCACGGCCGAGTGTGGAATCCCCATTCTGAGCAATTGGTTCACAGCATCATACTCATGGGAGAATAGTTGCCCAAGCATTCCAAAATCGTAATCAAAAAATTTGGTCCAGTTATAGTAGCGTTCAACACTGAAAGGTACTTTAGGCCTGTCGCCCAACCATTGATCCCAGTCGATTTCTTTAAGGCTTCCGGGTTTTAGGTTGCCTTTACTATCCAAATGCCTTATCCATGCCCCGGATGCTGTGTTACGATTTGTTGTTGTTTCAACCAGAGTGATTTTCCCGAGAATATCTTTTTTAACGATCTCTTTTGCTTGTTGGAAAATTACATTTTGTGAAATCTGATGCCCTAATTGAAAAACACGATCGCTATTTTTTACTGTTTGGTAAAGTTCACCTAATTCTTCCTCTGAAAGCGCGATGCTTTTCTCACAATAAACATGTTTTCCTGCTTTAATCGCTTCGGTCGATATTTTTGCATGGTGGTGGTCGGGTGTCGCAATTACTACAGCGTCAATAGAATCATCGTCAAGCAACTCCTGATAGGTGCGATAACGTTTGACAGGGTAATCCGTACCTTCTTCCCTATTTACACGAAGCCCATTTTTGGCTGTTTCCAATCCTTTTTGGGCGTGCAGGTCGAATACATCGCAAACACCTGCAAGTTCAACATTCAGGTCTTCCTGTACAAACCAATCTTCAAGCGTTCCATTTTTCATCCTGCCTTCTGCTGAGGCGGGGTGCATAAACCCAAGCCCCCTCGCCAGGGCATTGGCCCTGTTGCCAAAGCCGATAAAGCCCAGGCGAAGTTTGTCCCCACTTTTTCCTGATTGTTTTTGGCTTGCTTTTGGTGCATGGATATTTTCGAGCCCCAGTTCCCTGATTACCTGTTCCTCTTTTTCCCGCTTATATGAGCTGTTTTTCTGTACTTCGTAGCCAAAAACACCTAAAATGGGTAGCCCTCCCAGCGCTTTTAGAATTGTTCGTCGGTTAAGTTTTGCATTTTGAGGCAGCACTTTTTCCGGGCCAGATGCTTGTTCTTTTTTAGTTGTCATATTAATTTCCTCCCTTTAATTTATTTGTTTTTATACTTTTTTTGAAACGGTTCAAAAATAAATCTAAGCCAACGATATGGCTGGTTGGAAAAATTACAAGTGCAAGAAGAGCCACAGCTTCTATAAGGGTTTTACTGACAATTAAATAATTGCCTTCCGATGGAATTGAGTATTCTATTCCGATAATTGGTGCATTGTTTAGGTAATACATAAAAAGAAGAATGGCTCCGGAAATAGCTGTAATTCGTAAAAACAGACCAAGGATTAGCCCTAAGCCAATGGCAATTAATCCCCAGATATTTAGAAAATCGACAGCACTTAAGACTCCCGCATTCGAGATTATCCAATCGGCAAATCCCGACATTATCCATTGGGATTCTGTTAAAAAACCTGCTGATGTCCAATTTGGGGTAAGTAATTTTGAAACTCCTTCATACAACAGATGCCAGCCAATTAAAAAACGTAAGCTAAGCAAAACAATTACTTGCCAGGGAGTATATATTCTTGAGTCTGTCATCGGAATAATTATATTTTTATTGTTTAAAATTGATATTAAATGTTGGTTTGATATTTTGCTGCACGACTGTAGTTATTATCTTATAATTAGTTTCTGCTTTCCTTTTAGATTTAAATTAATGTCTCTTAGAGTAATCACATACAATCCGCTTTCCCATGAACTAATATCTATATTATATGATGATTTATTTATTTGAGAGAAGAACACTTCATGCCCTAAGGAATTATAGATAGAAATAAGGTGATTTTCATTTCCAGGGGTACGAATATTTAATTCGGAGCTAGCCGGATTTGGAAAAACTGAAAATTCTTCTATTGTAAGAGAGCGTACATTTGTTGTGATATCACAAGAAGCGTCAATTAGTTTGAGAGTTCCAAAATTACTTGGATTATTCCATAACACATGGTTGTCTCTACCTTCTCCATCATCGTCATCATCTACCCTAAAATCTAACCCTATATTATTAATTATATTAGGCACTAAATCTAAGTATGACCAATCTATTTTAACCTCCATGTTATAACCATCTGAAGTAACAACATCTGTTTTTGTAACTCCAGAACCTACATACAAACTACCATTAATATTGATATCTGTGCTTCCTTGTCTAAATCCAATAGAGTAATCATATGTTACATTATCATTATCTAATGCATCTATGAATATACTTACGGCATCATCACTGAAGAAGTCTAATTGCGGAGAATCTGAAACTAAAATATCGTCTTTTACTTTTATGAAAAAGTATAATGAATTCACATCCCAAGCTATTTTAAAACTTGCCGAAAGGTTACCAGGATCGGGAAGGGTTAAGCCTATTTCTGTTACTCCCATGTTATGTGAGGGCATATAACTCCATAGATCATCTTCTGTTCCATCTATTACCGGTGGAGTGGTAAGTGTACACGCCTTTACTTTCAATACAGGATCATCTACTTGGTTTAGAAACTCTTCTAAATCTGTATATCCATCATTATCGTCATCTCCTATGCCGTCTTTTGTTAAATTTCCAAATGTGTCGGTTTCCCATAAATCTGCCATCCCATCATTATCTGTATCATAAGCTGTAGGTCTTGTGACAGAGCTAATAGCGGGTACAATCCACCCGTCTGAGGTAGATGGTGGATATGGCAACGCACCTATGGTATAAACATCGTTTTTAATACCATAAAGCCATTCAGTATCTAAGGCATCTAAATTACCACTTACACTCCCATCTGGATTAAGTCTGGCATTACAGCCAACATTATTTTTAACATCTGCAAAAGCAGCATCAGGAGATAGTATTGTAAAAGGCTCACCGTTTAAAGTATGCTGAGTAGCTGTAAAGTGGTTGGCAGGTAGCTGCACACCACGATTAGGATCCCAAAAATACTTCCAGGCTAATGTATTATCTGCGTTAATTTCTGCAATTGTACTTACTAAAGGTGTAGTATTCCCATCAGTATTAATAGAAACATACTTATTATCATCGGTATAAATAACAGGTAAGCGCCCATCTGATGTACTAAACATTTGCATTTTATTATCATTAGCTTCATTGTTGTTATAATCGTAGTAGTTGCCGATATGATTTAATGTCACACTTCCTTGTAACTGTATTAGCCTATTTTGAACATTCCAAACCACATTATTAATAACATCAGCCCTACCACCATCACCTGATATGTTTGGCGTTCTATGCCTCTGATTATAAAACAAATTAGAAATAAAAGA
>SDBV01008653.1_pt1 | contig 13682 bp, 13 predicted proteins | sample 2277081 | NCBI WGS metagenome assembly SDBV01 (sample SAMN10402039, study PRJNA504765) | marine sediment metagenome | isolation source: marine sediment core GS10_PC15, 223 cmbsf | place: Arctic Ocean: Southern Knipovich Ridge | collected 2010 | reverse complement strand
GTTTTGGCCTCTATTGATTCAGGCGGTTCGAGCGGGATATCGCCCATGGGAACGGACATAAACTCGTCTTTATCCTCTTCATGGCTTTCAGCAAAAACGATAACAGCACTTCCGATGAAAAACAAAACCATACAACAGGCAAGCAATCCAAGCATTCTTTTCATCATCATCCACCTTTACAAAAAAGATTTTCTACACAAGCGCCCAAAGGGTTAATTTTTCCCCAAGACAAAAATAAAAATACGGCCCATAACAAACCCACATTAAATCTAAAATCAGCTGTCGGTATTAAAATTAGACGAACTGATGAATTAACAAAAAGAGACTAATATCTCAGAAAATCCGACAGGATGTCAAGCCTCGAATTTAAATTATTTGATAAAATAGTCAGATTTCGAACAGATACGGGTATGAGATTTGAAAAGAGGTGTTTTTGATTTCAGCGCAACCGTTTTTGCGGCTTATTCCTGCGTCTGATTCAGGGTGCCGAAAAAGTGTCCCATGCCGGGGATGTGTTATTTTGGTGTTAAGCCGGTTTGGGGGGTCGATTTTTTTCTGACAAAGAGTTCTTTTATCCGCAAGCCTTCCATTTTATTGACTGTGATGCAAAAATCACCCGATGTGATGCTCTCTTTTTCTTTAGGAATTTTACCGATTTGATCCAAAAAATATCCGGAAAACGTGTCATACTCATTGGTATCCGGTATATCCATTTCAAGGTGTTCATTGATTTCGTCAATTTCAGTTTTTCCCAATACAAGCCATGCGCCTTTTTCGGTTTCAACGATCAGGGATTCATCCTTATCGGTTTCATCTCTGATCTCTCCGACGATTTCCTCAAGTGCGTCTTCCAGGGTAATCAACCCGGCGACACCACCGTGTTCATCAATGACAATCGCCAAGTGCCGCTTCCGTTTTTGGAATTGATGGAGCAGCCGGTCTAATTTTTTGTTTTCCGGGACAAAGTACGGCTGATCCATAATTTTTCTAACTTGGATTTGGGTATCGGAGTTGATCCGGTGCATAAAGAGATCTTTGAGATGTAAAATACCGACCACATGGTCACTGTCACCTTCGATTACCGGTATACGAGAATAGCCGGATTTAATGATTTGCTCAATTTGAACCGGTTCATCGGCATCGATGACAAACATATCCGCTCTAGGGGTCATGATCTCAGATGTTTTGGTGTCATCAAATTCAAAAATATTGTGGATCAGCTCCTTTTCCTGTTCTTTGATCTCCCCTTCTTCTTCAACCGCTTCGACAAAAGTCATCAATTCTTCTTCGGTCATACCCGGGGATTTTTTAATTTTTCCGGTCAATTTGGGGATAAAATTCAAAAAAACCAGAATGGGAAAAAACAAAAATGAAAGCCAGTAAATCGGGAAAATGGTGATTCTGGCAATAATGATATTATTTCGGGTGGCGATTGATTTGGGCAGTACCTCTCCAAAAGCAAGAATCAGGAAGGTCATGACGGCGGTTGCCAATCCAATCGCATAATTTGAAAAGAGGCCGATACTAATAGAAGTAGCTAAGGCCGCGGCTGCTACATTTGCCAGGTTGTTCCCGATCAAGATCGTAGTCAAAAGAGTATGCGGATCTTCTTTCATTTTGTTAATCAGAGCAAAGGCTTTGTCACCGCTTTTTGCCAAATGGCGGGCCTTTGTTTTACTGATGGAAAACAGGGCGGTTTCGGATGAAGAAAAAAAACCGGAAAGTATCAGCAGCACGATCAATAAAACAGCTTCATCCATTATGTTGCAAACCTGGAGGCCTTGATACAAACGGGTATTGGGCGTATGCTTTTATGACGCATACGCCTGATCCAGCGGGAACCAAACAAACCGCTCGTTGTATCGGGATCAATATTGGATAATAGATTGAAAAAATAAAAATATCCCAAATTGGGGCTATCCTTAGGGGATTATGACTTGTTAAATCGGGTCCAATCTTTTAAACCAATATACACCAGATTTTAACATTTTCAAGTCTATATGCATTTTTCTGAAAAATATCGAAATAATCCGGTTTAGAAACAATTGAGATGCAATGACTATCCTGGAAAAGCCCGTTTTGAAACTATTTCCAGAGATCAATGGCTTATAACAAAAGAATCGACGGTTGGAGAATATATAAAAGCACGGAAATCCAACAGAATGTTAATGAAATTAAAGAAAGTCGGTACCATTTTGAATGAAACAGGGTTAAAGGGGGCAAAGATGCCCGCGGAACGGATCCATTTTGGCGTTCTAGATCTGGAGACCCAACGGTCTGCAGCGGACGTCGGAGGGTGGCATCAATGTGATCGGATGGGGATCAGTTGTGCGGTATTGTATGATTCAATAAAGGATACCTACACGTCGTTTGGAGAAGCTGAAATTCCCCGGTTAATTGACTGTTTGAAAAAATTGGAATGTGTGGTCGGTTTTAATATCAAACGCTTTGATTATACCGTGCTGAAAGGTTATTCCAAATTTGACTTCCGAAAGTTGGCCACATTAGATATCTTAGAGGACGTCTATCGGCATTTAGGCTTCAGACTTTCTCTGGACCATCTGGCCGGCGTGACCTTGAGCAAAAACAAAACCGCCGACGGCCTTGCGGCACTGAAATGGTGGAAAGAGGGTAAAATCCAGAAAATCATTGACTACTGTCGCGCTGATGTAGAGATCACAAAAGAGCTTTTTGAGTATGGAAAAGCGAACGGCTTTATTTTGTTTAAAAACAAGGCGGGTAATAAGGTTCGTATTCCGGTGAATTGGTAAGGCGACAGGCGGATTTTAAGGGTGCTGACGCCGGTCGGGAATCGGTGTTATAAACCCAAAACGCGAACCACCTGATGGTGGATACACGAATAGATGTCCAAATCCGAGCCGAAAATATCCACGACATCTTTGTGATTGAGCAGTTTTTCAATAACAAACGCCGTAATATAGAGGCTCACCGTGTTCGGTTGGGGGACAATGCCGCGAAACGGAGCGATTTGATAGTCAATGTCAAAATCTTCAGCATAGATTAATTTTCCAAGACATTTTTGAATCTGCTCTTCCAAAGAATTTTTGCTGGTGGTCTCCACGAGATTCGTTTCAACCAGCTTCATGGCAATCGTATTGCTCAAGGTTTCTAAATGATCCTTTACGCGGGCGATGGCGGTTCTTCTAGCGTGTTCTAATGAAGACTCAATTTTAGATAAAATGACCGCTTCCCGCGTGCTCTGCCGAAAATTTTTACTCATCTTATGTTCCTTTTCATATAAAAGCACCTTTTTTTCAGATGTTTTTTTATTAAGTAGGTAAAATAATACCTATACCACCCTTTTTCAAGCAAAAATATCTTTGAAAAAATTTAAGCTTTTTCCCATTGGTTTTGGGATTTCTTTTAATCGCTATCCTACCAAAAATCAAACGGATAAACGGTTTTTTAGAGCCTTTTCGTACGCGTCGGCCGCTTCTTTTTCCAACAGATGCCCCATACCCGTGTACCTGGGGGAGAAATGGAAGATGGTGAACTGTTTGACACCCGCTTTTGCTGCGATTTTTCCGGCCTGTCCTGCGGTTAAATGATGTTTTGTTTGGGCGATATCCTTATGTGAGTCCAGGAAGGGACCTTCAATAAAGAGCTGATCGGAATGTTGGGCCAGTTTGAGCACTTTTTCCAGGTTAGCCCGATGATATGAAATATCGCTGATGTATGTGATTTTTTGACCCGGTGTAATTCGGGCAATACGGTCAGCCAGTTCACCGAGGATAAATACCTGTTTTGTTTTTCCCATCTGAACCTCAAAGCGTTTGGACGGATCATCCTCTCTGAAAAGCGCATCTTTAAACTCCTTTAACCAGGGACCGATTTGAAGATCCATGGAAACAAGGGCATCTTTTAAAATATTCACATGAAATCGTTCCGTGATGGAAAAACCCAAACAAGCGATACTGTGATCCAAAATTGCGACTTCAACAGTAAATCCGGGTTCCTTATAAATAATTTTCTCAAATGGCTCTATTTTGCGCCTGCCGGGCAGAAAGCCGTTTTGACATCGATATTTGCAGGTTACAAACGAATCTGAACGCACCTCCGTGGCCCAGATGTCAAACCGATTAAGGTAATTGCTCACCAGATCCCATGAATAGGCGGAAAGTTTTCCTTGAATTTGATCCAAAAAACCATGCGGACCAAAAAGATGGAGCGTTTTTTCACGACCCAGAAAAATCCGCAACAGGGTATCGAACCCGATAAAATGATCCATATGCGTGTGGGTAATAAACACATGGCTGATTTTTAAAACATCCCGTGGGAAAAGGGCTTGAATATTCCCTAAATCGAACAAAAGGGCCCGGCGCTGAAACTGAAATGGGATAAAAAGACCCGGGTCTTCAAAGGGCCCGTTAATTAGTTTTGGATAAAAAGAGGGTCGCATGGGTTTCAATTCAATATTTTGGAATTAAAATTTTTCAGGTCGCTCCGAGGGCTACGCAATTTCTTAAACCGGCAAAGTGAAACGGTTGTTACAAATATTTTATAATCAATCAGCATTTGGGCCATCTGTGACTTTAAAATAGATCACCCGAGTGTCCGTTTTGGGAACGCACAATTTTTGTTCTGATCAAAACCCAACACGGGTTTTGCAGAGAGGCGTATGTGTGGTGTGTGTGTGCAGTACGTCGAAAAAAAACCCGCACCAGGCCACTTTGCCGGGCAAAAAAGGGTATTTATAAAAGAACACTAACCGACTTCCTCGATAATCAACTGTATCGATTTTTTGCCGTTCCAATGGTTCCAAACCGGACGGAATGCAATGCGATCCAGGCGTTTTTTGGGTGGTGATTCAGGGTCGATGTTAAATTGAATCGCCTGGAAAAAATTTGATGACCCTGAAGAAGACTGGCATATTGTCATACGGCAGTGGGTTTTGCCGACAATTTTTGAATTAATGACCCGGATATCCGTTGCCAGAAACAGCGGGGAGGGGTTTGCCGGTCCATGGGGCTCTAGAGACTCGAGACCCTCTAAAAAGGACGGGTTAATTTGGTTGAAATCAAGATGACAGTCGATGTCCAGTTGGGGGACAAATTCCGTCTGATCTGACATGTCGATGATGGCTTGATGAAAGTGTTCACGGAATTGATCGATTTTGCGCGCTTTTATTTGAAGGCCCCCGGCCATGGCATGACCTCCGAACTGCTCAAGATCATCCCGGCATTCACACAATGCCTGGTATAAGTCAAGACCGGGTAATCCTCTTGCCGATCCTTTACCGACACCCTCATCTATGGAAATAAGAACAGTCGGCCGACTATATTTTTCAACCAGCTTGGACGCAACAATGCCCAATACGCCCACATGCCAGTGATCATGGGAAAGGACCAAACTCGATTTTTTCGTGAGTTGTGGACGGCATTGCAAATAATCGTCAATTTCTTTAAGAATCCGTTTTTCGATTTGTCTCCGTTCCCGGTTTAATTCATCAAGCTGAGCAGCGGTATGTTCTGCAATTTTGGAATCGGTTGCAGCCAGCAGGGTAATGGCGGTTTCAGCATGGTCCACCCGTCCGGCAGCGTTTATGCGGGGCGCCAGTCGAAATGCAATATCTTCCGTATCAATGGTTTGGATATCTGTTTTCGATACCTTGCAGAGCGCACGGATACCTTTACGGCGGCCGGATTTGATGATGTCCAATCCGATTTTCGAAAAAATTCGATTTTCATCTTTCATGGGCACCATGTCCGCAACCGTACCCAATGCAACCAAATCGCAGAAGTGCGTGAGGTTGGGTTCGGTCCGATTTTCCCAGAAGCCCATATCCCTTAAATGCTTCCTGAGACAAATCAACAGACAAAATACAACACCGACACCCGATAAATGCTCGAATCCGGCCTGACAATCACTGCGATTGGGGTTGACCACCGCACATGCGATAGGGAGGTCGGAAGATATTTTATGGTGATCGGTGATGATGAGGTCCATGCCTGCCTCTTTAACCGCCAAAGCGGCTTCATGGCTGCTCGATCCGCAATCTACGGTTATGACAAGATCGATGCTGTTATGGACCATGTGATTATGGACATGCTGGGGTTTCAGACCGTATCCCTCCTTTGTCCTGTGGGGAATATAGGTGGTCACATGGGTACTGATGCCACTTAAAAACTGGAAAAGTCCCACAGTTGCGGTAACACCGTCTACATCGTAATCGCCGAAAATTAAAATGCGCTCATGTTTGAGGAGGGCATCGGCAATCCGTCGGGTGGCCCGGTCAATATCCTGGATGGTAAATGGGGGGCGGATGTGCTTAATGGATGGATTTAAAAATCGATCGGCATTTGATGCATCTTCAATTTGGCGATTAACAAGAAGGGTTGCCACTACCGGTTTGATATGAAGAAGATCCGCAATTTTACAAACCGTATCCGGGTTGGGTTGTAGAACATTCCAATTTTTTTTCATGATCATAAACTATATCACAAGTTTTTCTATAACAAGAGTGAATTGCTTTTGGGTTTGTATCCGGTTTGAATTTTTTGTTGAAATTGCACATTGGGTGGTGCTACCTATTGCTTTTAGAATATAACAGGTATGAATAATCGACTGGTGGTAAATTGCTTTTGGAGACCCAACAAAAAATTTTTCGTATTGACCGGAAAGAAATCGCTTATTTAAGATTTATTTTTGAAGCCTGTGACGGCGTCGCTCTGGTGAGAACCATCGATGCCGGAATGGGAATTATCGCGCTTCATATTGCTCCGGGTTGTGAAGCGGATGTGGCGGTGATCTTGAAAGGCCTTAAAAAAGAGATTATGATGGAAGATGAGCCCGAAATTTCTTTATATTGACACCATTGGATGTCAAATGAACGTTTATGACTCCAGTCAGATCGCCCGGATGTTGGCATTGAGCGGTTACGAAGTAACACCGTTTATGGAACAGGCGGATTTGATCTTTTTAAACACCTGCTCTATTCGGGAGAAAGCGGAACAGAAAGTATACAGTTTTCTCGGCAGGTTGGCCCGTTTGAAAAGAAAAAACGGCGATTTGATCATTGCCGCCGGGGGATGCGTGGCGCAGCAGGAAGGGAGTAAGATGCTTCAAAGGATGCCCCACCTGGATCTGGTGGTTGGGACGCACGCTTATCACCGTCTGCCATGGATGATTCAAAAGATCGAATCCAAAAAATGCCGGATTGTTGATGTTGAGCTCGCCGAGACCATCGATGAAGAAGAACCATTTATAAATCCGGCCAAAGGCGGTGAAGATAATGGGGTTACAAATTTTGTAACCATCATGCGGGGATGTGATAATTTCTGCGCTTATTGTGTGGTCCCTTATGTCCGTGGACGGGAAATCAGTCGAGATCCCGCAAACATCATTCAAGAAGTTAAGATGCTGGTGTCAAATGGGGTGAGGGAGGTGACCCTGCTGGGACAGAATGTAAACAGTTTCGGGAAAAAAGAAGGCAAGGCTTTGTTTCCGGAGCTCCTTTCCCGGTTAAACGAAATTAAAGGGCTTCTTCGGATCCGGTTTACCACTTCCCATCCAAAGGATTTGTCTAATGATCTGATAAATGCTTTCGGGAAACTGAATAAGCTTTGCCATCATATCCACTTGCCGGTGCAGTCCGGCTCAGACCGTATCCTAAGCTTGATGAACCGGAAATATTCGCGTCGGCAATATATAAAAAAAATATTAAAATTACGCCGGGTATGTCCTGACATAGCCATTACAACAGACATCATCGTGGGTTTTCCCGGTGAAACCAGTGATGATTTCAAACAGACGCTGGATTTAATACAGGAGGTATCTTATGATAACTGGTTTGCATTTAAATATTCTGATCGCCCCCAGACCCGCGCGATAAAGTTGACGGACAAGTTGTCGGAAGATGTTAAAGCAGACCGGCTCCAGCAGGTATTGGAAAAACAAAAAAAACAAACCTTTTTGAAAAATCAAACACTCATCGGAACCACCCAAACCGTTTTGGTGGAAGGGACCAGTAAAAGAGAAAAAAACAGGCCTTCCAAAATTGATTGCCACAAGGTTCAATGGTCTGGTAGAACAAGTACGAATCGAATCGTAAATTTTTTAACAGACAACGGAGCCGGTTTAGAGGATTCCATTTTTCCCGGTGCCCTGGTGTCGGTCCGGATAAATGAGGCTTACGCAAACTCCCTTTTTGGCAGCGCCATGAGCGTGATCCAAGATAAGGTTGAATTGAAAGGAGAAAACAGCAATGCTGCATAAAGTAGGCATCGCCGGTATGACCATCGACCCGGCATCCAATACACCGATCATTATTTTAAAAACTGAAAAAGATGATCTGGCCATTCCCATCTGGATAGGATTGTTGGAAGCAACCTCTATCGCTTCGGCCCTTCAAAATATCAAATTTGATCGCCCCATGACCCACGATCTTTTTAAAAACCTTCTGGATGTTCAGAATATCACCGTCAATAAGGTGGAAGTCTGTGATTTGAAAGAAAACACGTTTTATGCCAAAATCTACCTGACCGCCACTGACAGAGTATTCACCATGGATGCAAGACCCAGTGATGCCATTGCTGTTGCTCTAAGATTCAAGGCCCCCATTTACGTGGACGACAAGGTTATTGAAAAGTCAAATAAAGGAATAGGCGACATCGATATTTCAGACCAGAGTAAAGAAGGCAAAAAGTGGGCGGAATATCTCGGGAAGCTCTCTCCGGAGGATTTTGGTAAATATAAGGTTTGAATCCCTTTGTAAAGGGTCTTTTCCCGGATAATTGAAAGGGGAGGGAATTAGAAACTGTGAATTCTAAGGGGAATAAATTGGGTACCCATACGCCACCGTACTATTTTTTTAACTTTTTATGAGCCCGCCGAGTTTGAATGTTTCAATTTAAGTCTGCTTCATTTTTTGATATGAAATTACACTCTGCAAGATAGTATGCAAATCGGTCTTGGGTTCATAACCGATGAGCTTTTTAATCTTATCGATACCCGGAACCCGTCGCTGCATATCTTCGAAATCTTTTTCAAACGCCTTTTCATAGGGAATCATTGCAATGGTTGATTCGGATCCGGTTTGCTCAATGATTCGCTTTGCCAGATCCAGGATTGTGATCTCTTCAATTCCTCCGATATTGAATACTTCGCCGACTGCGTTTTTCTCGTGCATCAGGGCGATGAGAGCATTTACGACATCTTTTACATAGGTAAAGGTTCTGGACTGCTTGCCGTCTCCATAGACAGTCAACGGCCGGTTTTGGAGAGCCTGGTCGACCAAACGGGGGATGACCATTCCATATGCTCCGGTTTGTCTCGGCCCAACCGTATTGAATAACCGGGAAATAACGATCTCAAGCCCTTTGGTCCGGTGATAGGCCAGAGCGGTAAATTCGTCCATCAGCTTTGATGCTGCATAACTCCACCGCGATTTGCTGGAGGGACCGTAGATGAGATTGTCTGTTTCCACCAAAGGTGCGTGCATGTGTTTTCCATACACCTCGGAAGACGAAGCGATTAATACCTTTTTTTTGAATTTGGCGCACACTTCAAGAACCCGATCCGTACCCAATATGTTGGTTTTAATCGATTCCAGCGGATGATCGAGGATATACTGAACTCCCACAGCAGCGGCCATATGGTAAACCACATCACATATGCCGGTTAATTCCAACAGCACATTACGGTTCAGTATGGTATCGATATTCACAAAAATTCGGTTTTTGTATGCCGGTGTGTCTTTTAGTATTTTAATGTTATCCATAGAACCGGTTGACAGATCGTCTAGAATATAGACCTCGTCACCTTTGTTCAAAACGGCTTCTGCAAGATGAGAGCCGATAAATCCGGCGCCGCCGGTAATGAGTACGCGCATACATACTCCTTTTCATATATGGCTGGTTAATAATGGTTTTGGCGGAATTGTTTTTAAATTCCTCGATAAATCAAATAGTTGTTCTGTAACAGCCAGCGTGATCCGCCCAAGGTTACATTTGATTAAGTCTGAACTCTTTACGCCAATTGTTATAATGAAGCAAATCAATTTTTAAAATCCGCTTAACTTGACACCCATGAATGTCCTATTATATATTTTCAAAACCATAAATAAAATTAAAAAATTGCATCTGTCAGGGAAATGCCGCCCGGTCTTTTTATATATATCGCGCAGAACGTTTTTGAATCATGGAATAACAATTTGTCTTAAAAGGAGGAAACAATGACGGAACCAAAGGGTTACACCTGTAGAAAGTGTGGGAGCAAAGTCGAGGTCGATTCGGAAAATAAGTCAAACCCAATTTGTTGTGATGAGCCCATGGAAAACTTAGAAGACTTGGAGAGCTGTCGGGCATCTTCTACAGCCGAACATTCCAGGTTCAAAAGTGATGACGAACCCTGTGATGATGGCAGATCCGGGAAAATCTAAAAAACAGAGCCAATCCTTAAATGGTCTGTTTTGATTTTAGCGCGCGGCTTAGGGCAAAAGGATTTTGATTATGAAAACCCTATGAGATCCCATCTATGAAAGGCGTATAAAATCAGCAAAATACTGATTTCAAAACCCGATCTTAAAGATGTGCACATGCAGAACATCGTGATTCTCGCTGCGGTTTACAAAAATGAACTGCTTCCATGGAATATGGATAAACACGATTTAACGGCCATGGAAGATTTGATGTCCGGGGAGGTTCTAAAGAAAAATGTTCGCCTTTTATCTGAAAAGATCGCTTAGAATGGGGGCCGATTGCCCTCGAGCTGAAATCAACCGGTTGGATTGTATTTGCAAAATATATTTGCTATCCAAACCCATTACCCGTATCTAACCGATGGGGGTGAATGTAAAATACGACTATTTTTTCACGTCTGATAATCTATCCATCCGTTACGGGGTCGGTTATCCCAAAGAAGAACAGATCCGCGGCACCATTTTACTGCTTTCCGGACGGGCTGAATTTTTAGAAAAATACGAGGAAACAATTACCGATCTTTGCAAAAGAAAATTTCGGGTGTTTAGCATGGATTGGCGCGGACAGGGACTCTCGGACAGACTCCTTCCCGACCGGCAAAAAGGGTATGTTGAAACCTATCAGGATTACCTGAACGATCTCCATCAATTCATCCATCAAATTGTTAAACCCAAAAACGGACCCCCTTTTTTTGTCCTGGCCCATTCCATGGGGGCGCATATTGCATTACGGTTTTTGTATGAAAACCCAGCCCTGTTCAAAAAGGCGGTTCTTGTTTCACCCATGATCGATATCCAAATTCCGTTCTACCTAAGAAAGTGGATCAAGGCGGTTGCTTTTTTCATGAAAGGGTTGGAAATGGGAGGTGTCACCATTGTCGGCAATTCCGGACATCCGGATTCTGAAAAACATTTTCTTAAAAATCCTCTCACCACGGATCGATACCGGTTTAGCCGGCGGTTAAAATTACTTCGAAAAAAACCCGATCTGGATTCAGGGAAAATCACCTGGGGTTGGCTTGCTGCAACATTTCGATCCATTGAACTTTTCCAAAAACAGCAAACCGCCAAAACCATTCACACACCGATTTTGATGGTCTCCGGGGGTTTGGATCGAATTGTATCGATTCGGGCCCAAAAAACGTTTTGTAAAAAAACGGCCGGCTGCACGTTTAAAATGATGCCTCATGCCAAGCATGAAATTCTCATGGAAACAGATACGGTCAGAAATCACTTTTGGCATGAATTTGATAATTTTATAAATCACTCTTGATCTTTTTGTGGAATCTGAAGTAAATGAAACTGAGGCGTCTGATGCATACTTGAAAAAACGGATATTGGAGGGAGTGCCATGACCGATGACTATGACAACCATTTAAGTCAGATCAAAATAAATGCTGAAAAAGATGAGTATCAAGATACCGCCCGTTCCCGAAAATCAAGGATAAATATTGTAAAACCAAAATGGTTCAAAGTGCCTGAACAGATGCCTCTCGGATTAATCGGCATTGTGCTTTTTGCGCTTATTATTTTATTTATTCTGTTTTTTCCTAAAAGCGGTAAGGATAAAACCAATGGCTATTTGGCAGAAGTAGAACAGAGATTGCTCCTGTTGGAAGAGAAAACCGCGATTCTGGCCAGCTCCCAAATGTCATCCCCATTATTAAGTGAAGGCTTTGAAGAACGGGTTCAGAAGCTGGAACAACGGATGGAAATACTGGAAGGCTCCTTATCTTTAAGAATGAAACAACTGGAAAAAAAGCTCAAGGTATTAAGAACATCCAGTGTGACCCGAACATCGAAAAAAACATCGGCGCAAAAAAGAACCGACAAAACAATTCCCAAAAAGAAATCCGGAATATACCATACCGTTAAAGCCGGCGATACGGTTTACAGCATCGGTCTTAAGTATGGCTTGAAACCTGATGAAGTGCGACGTTTGAATAAACTTGGCAAGGACGCTAAAATTTTCCCCGGCCAAAAACTCCATGTCTCCAAATAGCACGATTACCTCTACGGATTGTCGTGACCATACAGATTCTAAAGAATCGGGTTCAAACCTACTCATGGGGTTCATACTCAGCCATTTCGAACCTTCTGGGTGAACCGTCCCCAACTTCGGAACCCCAGGCAGAGCTTTGGATGGGGGCACATCCCAAAGCCCCTTCCATGGTTAAACGACATGATGAATGGATTTCACTGGAAAACTACATTCTAAGTGAGCCGAATCAAGTTTTGGGATCACCGGTGGTTTCACAATTTGGCAATCGCCTTCCTTTTTTGTTTAAATTTCTAGCAGCGATCCAACCGTTGTCCATCCAGGCGCACCCCAATTCCATTCAGGCAAAAGTCGGTTTTAAAAAAGAGAATGATGATGGAATTGCCTTTGATGCACCTTATCGGAACTACCGGGACGGCTCCCATAAACCTGAATGCATTTGTGCGATCACACCCTTTTGGGCGCTCTGCGGGTTTAGAAAAATTAGTGAAATATTGCATCTAATGGCCAAAATCCTTCCCGATCGGGTCATGTCGGAGTTCGCGGCCCTGAAACAGATACCGAATTCAAAAGGGCTGAAACATTTTTTTATGACATTGATGAAATTGGATCACCTGCAAAGATCTCAAATCATTGAAGCAGGCATCGAGAAAGCAGGCGAACTCGTTAAGGAAAACAGTGTGTTTGAGTGGATGATCCGGTTATATCAGACTTATCCGATGGATATCGGCGTTCTGTCGCCCATTTTTCTTAATCTGATCTGCTTGCAACCCGGGGAGGCTCTGTTTTTGCCCTCAGGTGTTCTGCACGCTTATTTGGAAGGCACCGGTATCGAGCTAATGGCCAGTTCGGACAATGTTTTAAGGGGTGGTTTGACAACCAAACATATCGATGTTGACGAACTGTTGAAGATTTTGAAATTTGAAGAAATGACCGTAACGATTCTTTCCCCCCAAGAAATCAGGAAATGTGAGTATCAATACCCTACTTTTGCACCTGAATTTGAATTGTCCGTCATTCGAATCGAAAAGGGGTCAACCTATCAAAGCCCAAGTGAGCGAAACGTCGAAATTCTCTTAGCGACCCAAGGGGAGGGCGTAATCATCGATTTAGGTAACTCACATCACATCAATTTTAAAAAGGGGCAGTCATTTTTAATACCGTCTCATGTTTCAAAATACCGCATAAAAGGCAAAGGTGTATTATATAAAGCAGGGGTTCCGAAGTAGTGTCCATTCGCAAATG
>SDBV01008652.1_pt1 | contig 13683 bp, 11 predicted proteins | sample 2277081 | NCBI WGS metagenome assembly SDBV01 (sample SAMN10402039, study PRJNA504765) | marine sediment metagenome | isolation source: marine sediment core GS10_PC15, 223 cmbsf | place: Arctic Ocean: Southern Knipovich Ridge | collected 2010 | reverse complement strand
GCCGGTCGGGCCTACTTCCTCAGCCAAGGCGAGCCGGTAAACTGCTGGCAATGGATCGACGAGATCCTCGCCCTGGCCGCCTTGCCGCCGGTCGGCAAGTCGATCTCGCTCTCGGCCGCATGGAAAGTCGGAGCAACGTTCGAGTTCATCTACCGACTGCTACGTCTGAAATCCGAGCCCCCGATGTCCCGATTCCTAGCCGCCCAGTTGGCCACGTCGCACTACTTCGACATCACACGCGCCAAAGAAGATTTCGGCTACGCCCCCAAGATTTCCACGGCCGAAGGAATGCGGCGATTGGGAGCGGAATTGGCCCGGTGAACGGCGAAGAGGATCTCACGCAAAGACGCAAAGACGCGAAGGGAATCACGGCTTGGCGTGCGTCTATTGTTGCCGTGCATCGGACGGCGACGCCAACCAATGCAGCAGCAGCCAGCCGAGGAAACACCCGATCGGATAGGCCGGCAGATCCCACCAAGAGAACGAATCGCCCAACAGGGACTTCCCAAGAAACGTTGCCCGGATGGTTTGCAGCCATGGCGGTTGCCAGAGTTGCAGAAACTCCAATACGCAAGTGACTAGACAAACGGTCACGGCAATCGGCCCGATCGCACGGCGTCGCGGCACGAAGAAGAATGCCAGCAGCATGAAGAACATCTCGTACGCCACGCTAGCCGGTCCAAAATGGTTGACGAACCGATGTCCCGGCCCGGGATAATACTTCGCCGCAAAACCCAAGACGGTCACGACGATCAGTGCCACGAGGATGCGAAGACGTAAGGTCCAGGACATGGAAGATGGATCTCGCAATACTTTCGACGGTTTCTCGGGTGGCACGGACACTTTCCCGCAAGCCGCGTTGCCAGCGAGAAACCTGCTGTCGGGAAAGGTGTCCGTGTTGCGCAGCAACGAGAGGACCTTCGCACTTGTCCTATGCGCAAAACGGAGGCTTATCTTCCTTCAGAAATGTGCCACTCTTTATCACCTGGAAAACAAAAACTCGTAACTGAGAGTCATCGAAGTCGAACTGTCGAACGAGCCTGCGCTGCTTCTCTGACAACTGAACCTTATGCTTGAAAAGCAATGTCGCCAATACGTCCTGTTGTTCGCCCAATTCGTCAAACGCACTAGAGGCCGAGTCAACATTTGGGCACCGCGCAATCCGTTCAAGCGTGGCGTCCAACTCCTGATCTAAGTTATGTCGCTCACTCTCCGTTAAAGCCACTTCGTCAATTCCACGATTGGACAGCCTTTGCCGAATTTCACTGAATACGATCACGTCACGCCTCTACTCAAGACCAGATTGGCTGGAGATGCAATTGTGTTATGGGATTGGTTGAAGATGCCACCCGCGAAATCCGCAGATCTTTACCTATCGCCCCGATTCGGCCAAAAGGGCTTCGAGTCGGCTTGCCAGTTCTGAGGGCAGTTCTGTGAGCACGTCGCGTTGAACTAATCCGACGTCGATCATGTCGCGCAGATGGACGCGGTCTTGGTCGCGGTTCGATTGGAGCTTCATCTGGATCAGTCCGGCGAGGGAAACTACGCGGATCTTGCCGGGTAGTGTCTCTTGTTGATCGATCGTCGGCGAAGGGGCCCCGTAGTTCGGGCGGACCTTCTCGCCGGCCCAGAGCAGGTGGATGGCATGTCGCGGGTTGGGATCGCTCTGTTCGAGAAACATACCCACGCCCATCACCTCGAAATAGTCCATATCCACAGACAGAGCGGCCGCTCGGGCTTGCGGGAGGTCTTCTCGGCGGATGAGGATATCGACGTCTTTCGTGGTTCGCACGGCGGCCGGATCCTTGCTGGCCACCCACAACGCGACGGCCTGTCCGCCGGCCAAGGCGTAAGGCACGGACGCTTCCTCCAGTGCCCCGCAGATTCGCAGAAGGCGATTGGTCACATCTTCCAGCGCCATCGCATAATCCCTCCAGAGATTCGCAGTCTGGCCGTCGGCCCGGATCGACATGGTTTTCTCCTCCTTAGGGATATGCTATCTCGATATCGCCAGAATATCAAGGGGACGGCCACCCGAACTACCGTAGATGGGTCTGGCGGATGGCGGAAAGCGAGGTTAGGGCCGGCTTGGCTCGGCCTTGGGCGTCGAACAGGCCGCCGTGAGGGAATTCGTGGGGATCGGTGTCGCGTAATTGGTTCCAGAAGATGCCTTGCACGTAGGTCTTGGAAAGAATCAGCGACACGTACCGCGCGATCCAGTCCTGTTCTTCCAAGGGAGTCCAAGTGTCGGGCCAGATCTTGATGCGTCGTTGCGCCAAGGGATCCTCGCCGGAGTCGCTGGGCACACAGATCGAGACCATCAGCGGCAGGCCCAGCAGGGCCCAGCAGTCGAGTTGGCGGCTGAACTCCAGCAGAGTTCGCGGCAGGGTCCCGCCCGGCCGATAGCCCAGGTTGATCTCCAGCATGACTGCCGAGATATCCAATCCTGCCCGAATCAAGGCGTCGGCAAAGTGCAACGGCGGAAAATCCATTTCTCGGTGACTCATATACTCGGCCCAAGGTTGATCGAAGGAGATCAACACGGGCGTGTCGGGATCGAGGCCTCGGACCAGTTCGATGGCTTGGGCCGCCAGCCGCAACTTCTGCTGCTCGGAAAGTGAAAGGATCTCGGTCGAGTTGAGTCGCCCGGCACATTGCCAGAAATCCACCTTGCCGCGATATCGGCCGACCACCGCCTCGATGAACTCCGAGGCGAACGAGAGCAGGTTCTCGAAGTCGTCTTCCCAGAGGTAGAGCCAGTCGGGCAGGCTGCCCGGCTCGAGCTTCAACAAGGGGCCTCCGCAGAGACTCAGTTTCTGAGCGCGACACCATTGAACCTGCCGATCGGAAACGGCCCACTGATATTTGCTTTCGCGGGCTTCGATGTCGCGCCAGGTGAAAGGCACGACGGCCGCATTGAAGGCTTCGGCAAACTGCTGGGAATGGACCTGATCGAGCAACGAGTTACCCAGATTCGCCCCCAACCGGGTCGGCAGTTTCAGACCGCCTCGCCGTCGAAGGGCAATCGCTTGCTCAACGTAAGCCGCCACCAGGGAACCGCCCGCGTCCAGGGCCATGCGAATGGACTCCTCGGCCAGCCGCGCGGAATTCGGCGGATCGTTTTGAGTCACCGCCGCCTGGCTCAGATGTTTTACGGCCTCGGCACTCGCTTGTTTGACCTGCGGCGGGATGCTCAGACCGATGGATTCCCATTCGGCCAGTTGGTTGCGGAGTTGCCCGACCGTACCCCGGGCAAGTTCCAGCGGCAGCCGATAGGGCTCGGGCCGTTCCATCAGACTCCCGGTCGAGAGAGCCGGTCGACCGTAACCTTCGATCGGCCAAGGGATGTGGAGACTGCCCGACTCGGACACGGCACGCCGAAGCATGAGCTGGCTGCCCTGAAGGGTGGCCTGAACCTGCCAGGCGATCCGATCGATTCCCGAGAGGTAGGCCTCAGCGACGGTAGCGTCATCGATTCGCTCAGGCAGCGAGATATCGAATCGCATCAGGCCCATCGGGTTAACATCCTTGTGCGGCGCCGGGTGTCACCGGCCGGGTGTCAGCCGGTGCTGCTGCCAGTCTAACCGATCCGCTCGACCGGTTCAAGTTCTTCCGATCTGCACCCCAGGAGGACCGCAGAGACCGAAAATGGTTTCCGATGGCCGACCGGGGTAAAGCCTAGCATGGTGTCAGTTTTGGATCTGTGGGCATAGTCTTTTGAGTTTGATTCGAGCGTGGTTGGTGGTGAATTGCCAATCGACTCCACAATCCGGCCCAAAGCCACCTCCGCGGCCTTGTTGTTCTTAGGACTTGTAAAGGAATTACTTCCGGAATTTGTTTAGCCGCCGCCGGTACGGCGGTGAGGGCCAAACCTCCAATCTCACCGCCGTACCGACGGCTAAACGACTGAACTCCGAAACCGGGAAGTAATTCCTTTACAAATCCTTAGTCCGCAGGGCTCGCTGGTACTGCCGTAAGACAAGAAGACTCACACAGAATCGATCCGAAAGACTCTACTTGAACGCTGTACCAAGACACACCAACGAAAAAAGGACTCACGCCAAATCGACGTAAGTCCTTATGCCGTAAGGTGCGGGAGAAAAGATTTGAACTTTCACCTCCCGAAGGAGACTAGGCCCTCAACCTAGCGCGTCTGCCAATTCCGCCACTCCCGCAAATGGATGACTGCTTGCGATTGTACCGCACAGATACCGGCCGTCAAGGCTTGGTTCGCTTGACAACCAGGATTGTTTGGTCTTGGCGGTTGGTTTCCGAGGAATGGCCGTGGAGCACCTGTCGAGCCAGTTCCAGCAGTTGGTTCGCCGGGAGGTCGAGTCGACCAACGAGCGACTCGGCCAAAGATGCTTCACCCAGCGGCTTGCCTGCCGAATCTCGGGCGTCGCGGACACCCTCGGTGAAGATGATCAGGGCCTGGCCGGGGGCCAGTTCGCAGCCGAAAGGTTCGTAGAGAGTTTCCGGGCTCTCTCCCAACGGGGGGGACGATTGGCTCATCGATTCCCAGCCGTCCGCTCCGACCAACACGGCGCCGAGTTGACCGGCCGAACCGTAGCTCACCCGACCCGTAGCCGTCTCAATCAGGCCGTAGAACATCGAGGCATATTGGTCGCCCGCCGAACCGGTCCACAACGTCAGGTTCAGCCGCTTCAGTGCCTGATCGGCTTCACGGTGGTAGGGGCTATGGGCCCGCAGCGCGGATTTCAGTCCGGTGGCGGCCAGGGCCGCTTCCAACCCTTGATGCATGGCATGGCCGACCGCGGTGGCCAGCAGGCCGTCGGGTAGGCAGAACCAGTCGTAGAAATCGCCGCCGACCGCTTCGGCCTGATCGGTCCAGCCGGCCAATTCCCAGCCGTCCAATAGCGCCGAGATCGTCGGCAGTTGATTCCGCTGTAGCCGTTCGGCCGCGCCGATTTGTCGTTTCATTCGGGCCGCATCGATTCCCTCGTGCAGTAACATTTCGCGCTCGAGGTCGGCGGCCAACCGGCCGGCAACCACCTCGAGAATGTTCGTCTGCTGATCGTCAAAATCACACTTCTCGTTGGCATAGACCCAAAATGTGCCCAACAGTACGGTGGGCGTCGAGACCGGCACGCATACGGCCGTGGGGAAATCCTCCGGCGGTTTCCAGTAGGGCATCGTCTCGGCGTCGTTCAGGACGACCACGTGACCGAGCATCGCCTCCAATTCGGCGATGGCGCCGCGCAACGGCCGGGCGGGCGCCGCAAGACTCTCGAACGGCAGTCCCCAACTCGAACGGAGTTTCAGTTCCGTAGTTGCTTCATCCAACAAATAGAGGGCCGCCGCCTGACATCCGACCGCTTCGGCGCCCGCCTTCAAGACGCCTTCCAGCCGCTCGGCCAAATGTTGCTCTTCCTCGGCATGGGGAACCAACGGCACGCCGGCCGCCAACTCGGCTTCACGCTGCCAAAGAAGATGACGAGTCCCGGCCATCTCGCCGAGCATGTTGCCAATGGCCGTTGCCAAGGCCTTGGCTGAAGCCGGTTCAACCGGCTGCTTGGTCGGCCCCGGCGAAGCAACCGGCTCGAGCCTGACGTGTCCCAGAGCGACTCCATCGCCCGGGTTGACCGGGGAGGACCACGCCAGGTCGTCCGGTTGGTTGTCGGGGTTAATCTTGTTGGGCCCCACATACTGCAGCGACCAGCCCGTCGCCTGCCGAAACGTTTTGAGGATGCCCGGGAGACTCTCGAAGGTGTCGATTTGCGGTGGGACCACTTCGGCCGGCCGCTCGGTATAGAGCTTCAGATGCTTCCGCTTCTTGGACGTGCTGGACTTGGCCACGGTATTCTCGATGGGGGCTGAAATAATGGAACCGCAACAACCCCTCCGTGGCCGACAGCAGCGTCGTGTTGCGGTATCCCGGAGAATCGTCAGAACCGGAACTCAAGGCCGGCCACCCCTCAGTTTTCCCGCATTACGCATACTACGTATACTTCGTGACCGGTATAGCTTAACATCGGAAGTTTTCCCTCCGTACGTGAGGCCGATTGCCCAACTCACGGTCGGCGAGTACCGGTAGGAACGGTGTCATGAATAGGGCCTCCAGTGAGCGTTTACGGGATCATCTCGTTCCCACGCTCTGCGTCGCAGCGCTATGTCATGACGCTCCGCGTCGCTGAAGCGGAATTCACTTCGGCGCAATGAGTTGCGACGAAGCGGAGCCGCAGAGCGGCCATGCAGTGCGTTCCCACGCAGAGCGTGGGAACGAGGAGCGAAGCCTTTGCCGCCTATGGGAACGTTCAGTCGTACTTTATCAGGCTGACCGTCTTGTATTGCCCGATCCGTTCGGCGCCATGCAGGCTTGTCAACTCGATCACGAAGGCACATCCTACGACCTGTCCGCCGGCTTTCTCGACGAGTCGACAACAGGCATCGACCGTCCCGCCGGTGGCCAGCAGATCGTCGGCGACCAACACCCGGGCGCCTTGGGGGATCGCGTCGGTGTGAATCTCCAGCGTGTCGGTTCCGTACTCCAACTCGTAGCTGTACGAGAGGGTCTCGTAAGGCAGTTTACCCGGCTTGCGGATGGGGACCAATGCGGCGTTGAGTTGCAGTGCCAAAGGCCCCGAGAAGATGAACCCTCGGGCCTCGGCGGCCGCCACCACGTCGATCTTAGCGTCGCGGAAGTGGTTGGCCATCTCGGTGACCGACTGATGGAAGGCGGCCGGATCGGCCAGCAGAGGCGAGATATCGCGGAAGAGGATCCCCGGCTTGGGGAAGTCAGGAATACTGCGGATATAGTCGGCCAGATTCAGCTTCGGCGATTCGGACATGAGTTTGCTCTCCGTCGGTCGGTCAGTAGGCCCCCAGGTTACGCCCGAATATAACCGCTTCGCGCCCGCAAGGAAAGGCCGCCGGAGCAATCTGAGTTGATTGTCGCCCGGATACCTGGCACAATAGGGGTTTCGGTCCGATCAGCCTTCGAGAAAGCACGCGGTCATGCAAGCGGAAATCATTGCCATCGGTGACGAAATCACCAGTGGACAGCTTTTGGATACGAACACCCAGTGGCTCAGTCAACGTCTGGAGGAACTGGGCGTTCGCGTGCTGTATCACACGACGGTCGGCGATCAGTTGACCCCCATGGCCGACGTGTTTCGGCAAGCGATCGATCGGGCCGAGATAGTGATCGCCACCGGTGGGCTGGGTCCCACGGCCGACGACCTGACCCGCGAGGCTTTGGCCAACGCGACGGGTCGGCAGTTGATTGTCGACCAGGATGCGCTGGAGCATATCCGGGGGATGTTCGCTCGGCGACGGCGTAAGATGCCCCAGCGAAACGAGCGTCAGGCCAGCTTTCCCGATGGCAGCCGCATGATCCCCAACCCCAACGGGACCGCGCCGGGGATCGACCTCGATATTGCCCGTGAAGGCAATCCCCCTTGCCGTGTATTTGCCTTGCCCGGGGTGCCGGCGGAGATGCGGGAGATGTGGCACGGGTCGGTTGCCCAGGCTGTTGGGCAGATCGTCGGGCAGATTGTCGGACAGGGGCGCGTGATTCGACATCGCAAGATCCACAGCTTCGGGGCGGGTGAAAGTCAGATCGAGGCCATGTTGCCCGACCTGATTCGCCGCGGTCGTCAACCGCAAGTGGGAATCACCGCCAGTCGGACCACCATCATCCTGCGAATCACGGCCGAAGGGGCCACGGAAGAGGAATGCCACGCGGCCATGGAGCCGACCGTTGCCACCATCCGCCAAAGCCTCGGCACGCTGATCTTTGGTGAAGGGGACGATCAGTTGCAGGACGCGGTTGTACGGCTGTTGCAAAAGAATGAAAAGACATTGGCCACGGTGGAATGGGGTACCGCCGGACTGGTCGCCCAATGGCTCCACGGCGTGCCCGAGGCCCAAAGGCATTACCTGGGCGGAATGGTCGTGGGTAACGAATCGGCCTTGGGGAAACTGCTCGACTTTCCGCCCGAGCTACTCGAGCGTCATTCGGGCACAAACGACGAGGTAACCCGAGCGATGGCCGTAGCCTGCCGCAAGCGCTTCGACAGCGATTACGCCCTGGCCGTCGGTCGTTTTCCCCCGTTCGATTCGCAGGCCCCGAAGCCATTTTACATCGCACTAGCCGGCCCCGACGGAGTGGAAGTCAAGAAGTTCCCCTATGCGGGCCACCCGGCCACGTTGCAAATCTTCTCGGCCAAACGGGCCCTGAACGTGGCAAGGTTGGCGATGCTATGACTTCCCTCTCTTGTATTCTCAGAGGGGGTAGTCGTAAACCTCGCAGTTTGGTAAGGCCTGCACGAGCTTCTTAACGCCTTCGTCAGTGACCCGAGTACCTGCGAGTTTTAACAACTCCAGATTCGTAAATCCTTTCAAGTGTTCTAGTCCGGCATCAGTGACCCGAGTACCTGAAAGGCGCAGGTCTGTGAGGTTGGTCAATCCTTTCAAGTGTTCTAGTCCGGCATCAGTGACCGGAGTATCCGGGAGGTAGAGGAATTCCAGCTTGGTCAGTCCCTTCAAATGCACGAATCCGGCGCCAGTCACCCGAGTATCCGAGAGGTAGAGACGTTCCAGCTTGGTCAGTCCCTTCAGATGCACGAATCCGGCGCCAGTCACCAGAGTATCCGAGAGGTCGAGGTATTCCAACTTGGTCAGCCCGTTCAAATGCACGAGTCCGGCATCAGTCACCCGAGTACCTGAAAGGCACATGTCCTTGAGGTTGGTCAATCCTTTCAAGTGTTCTAATCCGGCATCAGTGACCGGAGTATCCGAGAGACCGATGAGTTCCAGCTTGGTCAGTCCCTTCAAGTGCGCCAGTCCGGCGTCAGTGACCTGAGTACTTGAGAGGCCTAGCTTTTCCAGCTTGGTCATTACCTTCAAGTGCTTCAGTGTGGCATCGGTGGCCCCAACTTCGTCAGAAAATACAGATAACACATCAGCGAAGAAATCAATGCCAAGCAACTCCACCAACCACGCTGGTTGTGGTTCATCCTGTTCGTCGAACTCGTAATAGTAGGATACCTTCCCGCCCAACTCCCTTAGCGCCTCCACGGCTTCACGCTGTCTTCTCGCTTGTTGCAGCTTCACGGCGAACCAACTCATCCCAATACTGCATAACAGCATGAACACGAGCAGTGTCCGCAGGCTGAATTGATACCAGCGGCGTTTGGGTTTCTCGGTAGTCATGCCGGCAAGTATATCAAATCTACTGCTTCTGCTGCAACCCAACAGAAAAGCCCGACCACTCCGAAGAATGACCGGGCTGGAAGAGTATCCGTCTTGATCGTACAGAGGCGAGCCGTGTCGTTTCTTGATGCGTGGGTCTTCGCTGCTCGACCCACCCTACATATCTTCAGTAGTTCAGTCGGATCCCCCGGGCGCGCAGGTCGGCGACCAGTTGGGGCGTTGAGACGTATTGCACGGCGTCGAAACCGAACGCTCGGGCGCCCTCGACATGGCCCAGCGTGTCGTCAACGAAGAAGATCTCACAAGGCTCGACCCCGGCCAACTCGGCGGCCGCCCGAAAAATGGTTTCGTTGGGCTTGGCCGCGTGGAGTTCGTAACTCAGTGCATGAACCTCGAACAGTTCCAAGATGCGGTATCGGCGGCAGCAGTACTGCCAGTGGGTCACGCAGGTGTTCGAGAGGATCCCCAGTCGATGGCCGGCCTGGCGGAGTTGGGCCACCAAGGGCAGCATCTCGTATCGCAACTCGAAGATCGCACTGCCGGCAATGAGCAGGGCGTCGTAGTCGGGCCGCGTGTGCGTGTAGTCGCAAAAGGCCTCGTAAAACGCCTCGGGAGAGAGTTCGCCCGTCTCGAACCGTTGCTGCAATCCTTGCTGAAAAACGGCCTCTTGCACCTTCTCGCCCGTGACACCCGCCACTTCGGCAAGCTGGCCGAACATCCGCTCGGCACTGAAGTCGACCAGCACTTTGCCGAGATCGAAATAGAGGAATTTCAGTCTACTCATGGGAAAACCAAGTCCTGTGGCCAAAAAAACAACCTCCGTACGATACCCGGCGATGGTCCCCCTGTCCATTGGGGTGCAGTGGGCTTAGAATATCAGAACTTGGCAATCCATAACAGGAAAGGACCTTTGAGAATGCGATCCGACACGATCAAGCTGGGCGACGCTCGGGCCCCCCATCGAAGTCTGCTTCGGGCCACCGGTGTGACCGACGACGACTTCGCCAAGCCGTTTATCGCCATCTGCAACAGTTATACCGACATCATCCCGGGCCATGTCCATCTCGATAAGGTGGGCGAGCTCGTCAAGCAGTGCGTTCGCGAGGCCGGGGGCGTGCCGTTCGTCTTCAATACGATCGGCGTGGACGACGGGATCGCCATGGGGCACGCGGGTATGAAGTACTCGTTACCCAGCCGGGAGATTATCGCCGACTCGGTGGAGACGATGATTCAAGCCCATTGTTTCGACGCGATGATCTGTATCCCCAACTGCGACAAGATCATACCCGGCATGTTGATGGCCGCCATGCGATGCAACATCCCCACGATCTTTGCCAGCGGCGGACCGATGGAGGCCGGCAAGACACCCGACGGAAAGACGGTCGACCTGGTCGACGTCTTCATCGGCGCCGCAGCCAAGCAGGACGGCAAAGTGAGTGCCGAAGAACTGCTCGCGTTGGAACGGGCCGGCTGCCCAAGTTGCGGCTCGTGCTCGGGCATGTTCACAGCGAACAGCATGAATTGCCTGTGCGAGGCCCTGGGTATGGCCCTGCCGACCAACGGCACCCTGCTGGCTACCAGTGCGCAGCGCAAGAAACTCTTTCGGCGAGCGGCCCAGCGGATCGTCGAGATGGTCAAACAGTTCGAGGAAGAGGGCGAAGGCCACGGGCTCCTGCCGCGAGAGATCGTTACGGCCGCGTCGATCGACAACTCGATGATATTGGATATGGCCATGGGCGGAAGTACGAACACCGTGCTGCACATGCTGGCCGTGGCCCACGAGGCGGGCGTCGACTACGACATGCAGCGGATCAACCAACTCAGCCAAAAGACGCCCAACGTCTGCAAGATCGCGCCGAGCAGCCACTACCACATGGAAGACTGCCACAACTCGGGCGGAATCCACACGATCCTCGGCAGCGTCAGTCGCGGGCGGCCCGGGCTGTTGAACGTCGACTGCCCGACCGTCTCCGGCAAGACACTCGCCGAAAACATTGCCGACTACGACGTGCGCGCCGAAACGGTCCAACAGGAAGCGTTGCAAGTTTGCGCCGTTACGGCCGGCGGGAAACGAAACATCGAAGGGCTGAATGTCGAACAGACGGTCGCCTCGGTTCGCGATCTCACGCCCGAGAAGCTGGGGTTCGACCCGACGGATTGCATTCGCGAGGTCGACAACGCCTACAGCGACGAGGGCGGGTTGGCGATCCTCTACGGCAATTTGGCGCCCAAGGGGGCCGTGATCAAGGCGGCCGGCGTGTTGCCCAAGATGATGAAACACAGTGGCCCGGCACTCATTTTCGAGGCCGAAACCGACGCCTACGAGGGCATTGTCAACGGCAAGGTCAAGGCGGGCGATGTGGTAGTGATCCGCTACGAAGGTCCGCGCGGCGGGCCCGGTATGCAGGAGATGTTGGCCCCCACGACCGCCATCAAGGGCGTGGGCCTCGACGACAAGGTAGCGTTGATCACCGACGGGCGGTTCTCCGGCGGCACGGCCGGCGCCTGCATCGGTCACATCAGCCCCGAGGCGGCCGTAGCCGGTCCGATCGGGCTGTTAGAGCCGGGCGACATTGTCGAGATCGACATCCCCGGCCACAAGCTCAGCGTGCGGCTGACTGAAGAAGAACTGGCCGGGCGCAAGAAGAACTGGAAGCCCCGCGAGCCACGCTTCAAGACCGGCTGCCTGGCCAAGTACGCCGCCTTGGCAACCAGTGCCGACACGGGGGCCGTGTTGAAGTTTTAGGGTAACCGTTCACGCCCATTTTGGACGTGACGCGCTTTGTTGAGCAGACAGGGGAAGAGGGTTCGGGGTTCAGAATCTCGGACAAACGTTGAATCCAAGTGCTGAACCCTGAACCCTCTTCGTCTGCCTGCTGATTGATGAGGGCTGCGCCTTTCGCTTGCCGCTACTCGCCACGGCCCTACGACACATTCTTTGCCTACCCGCCTGTTGGCGGACACGCCGGACTTGAATATCGAATATCGAACAAGGAATGTCGAAGGAAGAAGGTAGTATCCGCATCCCTTCGTTATTCTTTATTCCTTGTTCGATATTCGATATTCATCCGGCGTACTGCCTGCTACTTTCTGCGTCTCCACCAAATCAAACCGGCTACCATTCCGCATACCAACAAGGTGATGCTACCGGGCTCAGGAACACTTGCCACGCGGAACCCTATGTCGTAGTACTCGACCGCCGGGTTGTCGTAGTAGCGGTAGGAGGCGAGCAGGTCGTAGGAGTAGTAGTTACAATCGCCCCCGCGCAAACCACGCGACGAACCGTCACTGAATATGTCCGCCTCGTTCCATTCCCACAGGTTGCCGCCCTGGTCGAACGTGCCGTACGGGCTCGCGGAGTTCTCGAAGTCGCCGACCTCGGTCGTGTAGTACGGACTGCCGATCGTGTAGTCGTTGTTGCCTGTTCCGAAAAGGTCGTAGAAGTTCGCATGGTTTCCCGGATCGGGATCCAGCAGGGTGTTGATCGGCGGCGTGTCGCTGGCGGTCGGGTAATCGTAGTAAACCGAGTTGTCGCCGTCGTAGTAGGCCGCCTTGTACCATTCGTCCTCGCTGGGCAGAAAGACCCGCGCGCCCGGTTTGCGGACCACACCGGACCCCAGCGACATGTCATACGCGCCGTCCTCCGTGGTGCTTGGGTCGGCCAACTGTCCGTTGTGCAACCAGTTGGAGAACCGCAACGTGTCGTAGAACGAAACGTAGTTCACCGGCCGGTTCAGCCAATTGGCGTCAGCCCCTTTCTCTGAATACACCCACGGATCACCCGCCGTGCCTAAGCCTGCACGGTCAATACCGCCGTACGTTCCCGCCATGCCAGTGTTGTACAGACCGTTGGGGTCGCCCACCGTCGCCACGGCGGTCAGAAACTCAGTATACTGCGCATTGGTCACCTCGTACGTGCCGATCAAGTACGGGTCGGCGACCCCACCGTAGCCGTCGCCATGGGTGTCGTTGACGTTGCCCGCGTCGCCCACCGGCACATAGTCGATAGTGACGGCCTGGCCGGCCGTGGCCAACAGCGCCACGGCTACTAACGTGGCGACGAATCGAAAGAAGAACTTTGCAAACATGGTTTTCCTCCTGGTGTAAGCGAATCTGGGTTCGTGGGTCTGGTTTACGAATTCCCCCTCTCCCTTTGGGAGAGGGTCGGGGGCCTTCAGAATTGGGTCGCGCTACGCGCAAAGAAGAGCCCGACCAACCCGAAAGGCAGCGACAAGCAACACCCTGTCGGTTTCAGCTAAGAGACGCTGCCTCGGCTTTCTTAGTTGGTCGGGTCCATGGTGAAAGAAATACGCCTCCCCCACAACAAGAGGAGACATAGGCACCGATTATATCATATAATTCCAGGGCGTCAATATTTGGGAGGGCATACCCCCAAGAAACAACGAAAAACTTACCCGAAATACCCCTCCGCTGGGTGAGATCGGAGGTAACCGTTCGCGGCTTTGCGGTCAGTTGTTGAGGAGCGAAGGCGGGGCTTGACAATATCGC
>SDBV01008651.1_pt1 | contig 13684 bp, 13 predicted proteins | sample 2277081 | NCBI WGS metagenome assembly SDBV01 (sample SAMN10402039, study PRJNA504765) | marine sediment metagenome | isolation source: marine sediment core GS10_PC15, 223 cmbsf | place: Arctic Ocean: Southern Knipovich Ridge | collected 2010 | reverse complement strand
CGGGTGGCCGCGTCAAATTCATTTGGCGCGGTTGGTGAGGGGCGACGTATCCGCGCCTAGCGGAGCTAGACGCGGCCACCCGGCCGGGGTGAGGTCCTCCTCAAGCGATAGCCCGGCTCAGTTTTTGTAGGACTTGTCCTGTAACTTGCCCTGGAAGAAGGACAGATCTATCTTGCCGGGTGTGCCGTCGGGCTTTTTCCAGTTCCAGACGTATTGCTCTGTCACTGTCCCGTCTTGGCCCACGATGTTGAGCGTCCTCGTGCCTTCCCGGCCGAGTCTGTCGACGATTTCCTGATAGGGGGCGCCGACGGCAAGAGATTGGAACATGGCAGCGTCTATGGCCGGGTTCGGGGCCTTGCCGGCCCCCGCCGGAGGCTGTCGGTCCTGGCGGGGCTGCGTCGCCGCCACCGCGGTGCTCATGCGGCCTTGGTCCGCCCTGGTGCCGATGAGCTCCTGCGTCAGCGTGACCTCCGTGAGTTTCTGGCGCATCTCTGCGATTAGATGCTCCTGCTCTGATTGCGTGCGTGTGAGTTCCGCCGCCAACGTCGCCTCGACGCTCCGCTGACCTGCGAAGTAGGCAATCGGAATGCCCATCACGCTGATGACCATCGCGATCATGAGTGCCCCGGTCGACTTTTCCATACGTACCCCCTATCTCGTGCTTTTGTCCTGCTAAGGCCTTTGATCGAAATTAATCTGCCAAGCTCGCAAAAAAGGGGACAGTCCCGTCTGCGCTCGTGCCTCGCTTCGCTTGGTACAGTCCCAAATTTTTGCTTATACCCTCGAACAGACGTGGAAAGGTCATTTCGACCAATTGCCTAAGCCAATATCGATTTGAGCTGCGCCTCGTCGGCTTTCAGCCACGCAACAGTGTCCTTGACAATCGCGCGGACATCTTTCTTCGGGCGCCAGCCCGTGCGCTCCGTGACGTGTGCATTGTCCGTAATGTATAGGCGGATGTCACCCGGCCGGTCCTCAGGCTCGCACCCGATTTCAATTGTGTTGCCGCTGATCTCCCGGCAGAGATCCGTGAGTTCACAGAGAGACGCGCTGATGTCCGGTCCGCCGCCTACATTGAAGGTCTCCCCGTCGAGATCGTCGAGATGGTCTATCTGGTAAAGGATAAGGTCGAGAAGATCGTCTATGTGCAGCAGGTCGCGCACTTGCTTGCCCGTGCCGCTGTAGCCGATGTAGTTCAACGCCCCGCCGTAGACGTGCCGCGCGGCCCATAAGGCCACGACGCCCTGGTCCACCTTCCCCATCTGCCACGGACCGGCGATCACGCCGCAACGGTCCACCAGGCCCGTCAATCCATACGCGTCCCGGTACTCCTCCAGGATCAGTTCCGAGCATAGTTTCGTTGCCCCGTACAGCGACCGCGCCCCGGTGAGCGGGAAGTCTTCCGAAATGCCGTTGGTGGAGACACCGGGAACGGCCTGCTCGGCGCTGAGCGAGAACCGGGAGTCCTCCTCGACGAAGTTGAGTTTGTTTAGGGTCCCGGTGGGATAGACGCGGCTCGTCGAGAGAAAGAGCACCGCCGCCTTGCACTTACGGGCGAGTTCAAGGCAATTGATGGTCCCGCCCAGGTTTGTGTCGATCACGTAGCGGGGCGAAGTGTCGTACCCAGCAAGCACGGACGGCTCCGCGCTGCATTCGAGGATGAGGTCAACGCCACCGGCCCCTTCGAGATCCTCAGGGTTGCGGATGTCGCCGTGAATAAAAGTGACGCCGGCCTCGCGAAGTCTCGGCAGGTTCAGCTCCGAGCCGCGGCGTTTTAGGTTATCGAGAGCGACGACACGGGCCTTGGGACGCTCTCTCTTTACGCGAAGGGCGAGTCCGGACCCCACAAAACCCGCTCCACCTGTGACCAGAACGCTTTCCACTCGACATCCCCCGTGATGCGTCAGGAACATTATGGTCGAATCGACGGTTCGCGCACAAGGAACCGTCGGGGCGTCGCGGTTCCCCGTGGGCGGCTATGAAACGTGCCGAAGGGTGCCCGGAGTCCTGGGAACGAAGCGGAAGGGGATGATATCAGCGTCGGACTGGCATTGGCGCGGCCGGATCGATTGCCGTCGCGCCTGGGCCACGTTTTCGTCTATACTGGCGCGGGGTGGCTTCGAGAGAGCAATCGCGAAAGGGGGGGCGGATATTGGACGAGCGGCGCTCAGTAATCCGGCGGCAGGCCGACCGCGAGTTGGCCGAACTTATCGAGAAAAAGACCGGAGCCGGACCGGCCCAGCTCGTGCGCGAGCGGAAACTGCGGCAGGCGATACGCCATACATGCAAGGCCGTGCTGGAAGTGGACATCTCGCATTCACCCGGCGACTCCGAGCACACGACGACGGACGTGCAGACTCTTCGGGGGCGCGTATTGGACTTGAGCAATGGGGGCGTGTTTCTGTTTACGAAGTATGAGTTGAAACTCGGCGCACAGTTCAAGCTGGGCGTTAAGATCTATGACGGGTCGACGATCGAGGCCATGGTCGAGGTCCGCTGGACCAAATACAAGGAAGCCAAAGGCGGCTACGCCATCGGCGCTGAATTCATAGGCATTGATGACAAGAACCAGCGGCGGCTTCAAAAATTCCTGTCCGAATTGGATGCAACGCTCGGAATGTGACGCCGCGAAGGCCCGGTCGCGCTCCGTATCCCGGGCCCGCTCCCTAGTCGGCGCTCTGACGGACCAGATGCCGGTCGAACCAATCCGTCAATGCCGTCGCGGCCTCGCTGCCGTGGTCGCCCCGGAAGCCGTGCCCCGCGCCCTCTAGGATGATGAGTTTCGAGACCACGCCCGCCTCCTCGAAGGCCTTGTGGATCCGTTCGCTGTTGTTGACGGGCACGAGCGTGTCCTTGTCGCCATGCACCAGCAAGGTCGGAGGATCGTCCGCCGTCACATGCAGGATGGGGGAGACGGAGATCACAAGGTCCGTATCAAAATCGAGCGCCGGAAAGCGATCATTCGGGCCCGCGCTTTCTCGCAGGTCCACGGGCGGGAAGTAGGCGACCACGGCCGCCACTTTCGCCGGGGTCTGATCGATGGGGTCCTCCGCGCCGCTATCGCCGTCGTCCGAAGTCGTCCCAAGCATCAGTGAGAGATGCCCGCCGGCGCTTCCGCCAAAGACGCCCAGACGATCAGGGTCGACGCCGAAGTCGGACGCGTGATAGCGAATATAGCGAAGGGCCCGGCGCACGTCATTGACGGCATCCGGCACCTTGAAGTAGGGGCTGCTGCCGTGGCGGACCATGAAGAGCGTGTAGCCCCTGCCGACAAGATTCGAAAAGCGCCCCCGCTGCTTCCCTGAATCGCCCATGGCCTTTTCGAGGTCGAAGTAGCTTGAGACCCAGCCGCCGCTGACCATATACAACAGCCCGACGCCGTTCCCGTTCTCTGTGGGCCGAACGACATCGAAGGTCAGCGCCATCCCGGCTTTATGCCCATAGATTTGGTCTGTGCTAATGGTAAAGGCGTCTTCGGCGTAAACCGAAGCAAGCGGGACCACGGCAATGAGCGTGGCGATGATGAGGATGCGCTTCGTGAATTCCATTGGATTCCCTCCAAGGTCGTATCATTTCGCTATCCACGCCATTGTGCCTACCGAAAACCGCCCGCGCAAGGGTTTTCGCTATCGTGCGCGTATGCTCGACTGAGACGTGGTGAGGGGCGGGCACACGATGGCGCTATTTCGCCATGAGGAGTTGTGCCTCAATCTCTGAGTCGGAAATCACCCTATGCCGTGAGCGCCAGATACTGCGCCTGGGCAGCAATCTGCATGGCTATTATCTTTTGATGCGGCTTCTCTGCGGGCCATCCTATCAGATGTGCATGGTTCCAGTTTTCCCTCCAAATTGGATGGGGAACCGCTTCGATATTCTGTTCGCGCACGTCCGCAACCCGGACATCTGCCCGACCGAGTAGACTTGCGTCTCTCTTTTCCGCCACGGCCTTTCCATGTCTCCAGAGCTTTTCGGTGGAGATGCCCTTGTGGCGTGTTACGGACAATTCTTTGTCGGCTGGGGGCACGAAGGCATCTGGCTTAACAGATCCATCAGAACTTCGAATCCATCGCTTGGAAACGACGAACCGGGCTACCAATTCGGCGTCACTGAGCTTTGAAAACGGAAACAGCATTAAGCCGTCATAACCCGATGAATCAAGTCCTCGATGACCTTAGCGCGAGTCCCAAGCGGCTCTGTACCGTAACTCGTGCTTGGCCCAAGAATGGCTGCATAGTGTAGATTGCCATCCGGCGAGATGCTAACCGATAGTGTTCTCCGACGCCCGTTATACCACTCCAGAGTAATGTAACCATCCGGCTCCGCACCCACTGAGGGCGGGGGGGATCCCCATGGTAAGGACTCCAAGTAATTGCGCGTGTTGTCGTAGGTTTGCGGCGATACGGGTAATCCTCCATAGCCGTCCCAATCTGGGTGACTGCACTCCGCGTAAACTGCGGCAAGTTCGCCCAACACTCCCTTGCCTTCAAGGCCCAGAGCTATGGAAGCTTGGAACCTACGAGAAATCAGAAAGCTCTCATTCGCAATGTGCCGCGCGACCTCGCTTGTCCCAGTGGTATCCAAAGCGAAGGGCATTGCCGGTGCCGACGCTATCATCAATCACCTCCCCGAAGGCTCTCTAATAACGGTCGCGGAATGCTGCCCCAGAAGACCTCGTTCTTCAATATCCGCATATCCTCAAGGTGTCCCTGAATCTTGCTGTCATCTACCTCAAAGGCTTCTTGAAGGTGCACGTCGATGTCCAGAATTATAGCATAATCCACTTTACCCCCAGCCGATGGCGATGGGCTTGAGGTGCGAACAATATTGATTAGATATGGGTGACCCGGAACGGTGAAGGTGTCTTTGTGTAGAAAGCTAGCGATCGTGAAGCCCAGATCCCTGGGCGGCTGTGGTCCCGGATAGATAAAGTCATCCAGATCAACGGGAGTGCCCGGCAGACGGATCTGGTTTATGAATCGAAGACCGATCCTATGTATGTCCGTTGGCCTCGCGAGGCCCTTATGCACTTCCCATCCTCGTGTCGCCTCGGCGCTAAACTCTGCCCATGATTCGTAACTGCCGACTCTGCTAAACACAAAACCGTCACGATTGAATGCAGCTACATATTTCTCATCTTTCGATTGATAGCGAACTCCCTTCCAGTCCACTTTCTCCATGGTCTCTGGAATGGGTTCGTTGTCTTTGAAATTGACTTTCTGGATGTATTCTGACCTGGAGTCCTTGAACTGATATCCCTTCAAGAGTTTGGCGACCCCATCTGGGATAGTGTCTTCGTCCCACGGCACTTGCGATGGACACTTAATCTCGATAACGGCCTCAATGATAGGGGCATACTCGAGGTGCCCAAATTCCTTGTTTCGGTCGATTTTGTATCGATCTATGGGCATGCCGGTGTAAGTCTTTCCATAGTCGCGGTGTACCTGCTACGTACTCGCTCACAATAGGTGCCAGACGGCAACGTTACTCGCTGGGGACACCCCGTCGGGCAGATGATAGACGCTTTGACGGCATTGATTCCAGGGCCGACGTTTTCCAGAGGTCTCGTGCGCACATGATAGACTGGTGGCCGCGCGGGCGCTGTGGGCACACAGGCGCCGTATCTACCGCACCGCAGACGAGTTTGGCGGTGGCACCCGGTGAGGGGAAATGAGACGGAATCAGGGACGAGAGGGCATTGACGGCCAGGCGGCTTCCGGGGGCCGGTGGGAGTTCTGGATCGATCGGGGCGGGACGTTTACGGATGTCGTCGCGAAGGACCCTGTGGGGGCCATCCATGTCCGGAAGCTGCTTAGCGAGAACCCGGAACAGTACTCGGACGCCGCGGTGGAAGGGGTCCGCAGGATGCTCGGGGTGGCGCCAGGCGAGGCGGTGCCAAGCGATCGCATCGCGTGGATCAAAATGGGCACGACGCTGGCCACGAACGCCCTGCTCGAACGTAAAGGGGCCCGTGTAGGCCTACTCACCACCCAGGGCTTCGGCGACTTGCTTGAAATTGGCTACCAGGACCGGCCGGAGATTTTTGCGCTGGAGATTCGTAAGCCGGAGTCGCTCGCAGCCCGGATTGCGGAGGTCCCCGAGCGTATCTTGGCCGATGGCACGGTGCGCACCGCGCTCGACGAGAAAGAGTTGACGAAGGCGCTGGTCAGGTTCAAGGACGAGGGTATTGAGTCCATCGCCGTGTTGTTCCTGCACAGTTTCGCCTATCCTGAGCACGAGCTTCGCGCGGGCCAAATCGCGCGCGAGATGGGATTTTCCCAGGTGAGCCTGAGCCACGAGGTGGCCCGCGAAATCAAGGCGGTCGGACGGGGCGACACGACAGCCGCAGACGCCTACCTCACGCCGCTCCTGAGGGACTATGTCGCAGGACTACGAAACGAATTGGGCGTCGAGGCTGGCCTGCGCTTCATGCAATCGAACGGCGGACTGACCGATGCGGACCGATTCACCGGGAAGAACGCCGTCTTGTCGGGTCCGGCCGCCGGGGTCGTGGCGCATGCGCATGTGTCCGCGCTTGCGGGTCTCGAAAAGGTTATCGGCTTCGACATGGGCGGCACCTCGACGGACGTCAGCCGCTTCGACGGCCGTTACGAACGCGTGTTCGAGACGCAGATCGGAGGGGTCCGCCTCAAGGCACCGATGATGGCCATCCAGACCGTTGCGGCCGGAGGCGGCTCGTTACTCAAGTTTGAGAGCGGCCGCTTCGTCGTCGGGCCGGAGAGCGCCGGGGCCTATCCCGGGCCGGCATGCTACCGCCTCGGCGGGCCCGCCGCAGTCACCGACGCGAATCTCGTTCTCGGCCGCATCCAACCGGCGCATTTTCCCGCTTGTTTCGGGCCGGGCGCCGACGGGCGGCTCGATGCCCAGGCGTCCCGCGCCCGCCTCGAATCAATCGGATCCGAGGTCGAGCGCACGACAGGTAAGGCCATGACCGTTGAGGAAGCCGCCGCGGGTTTCGTCCGGATTGCGAACGAGAACATGGCGAAACCCATCAAGGAAATCAGCATCGCGAAAGGCTACGACGTTCAGGAATACGCCCTTGTCTGCTTCGGGGGCGCTGGGGCGCAGCATGCCTGTGCGATCGCCGAGACCCTGGGCATGAAGACCATCCTGCTCCACCCTTTCGCCGGCGTTCTCAGCGCCTACGGAATGGGCCTCGCGGACGGCATTCACACGGGCGTCGAAGCGGTTCTCCAGGAACTTGGCGGCGACCCGGCAGCAGCATTCGCCCATCGCTTCGAGGCGCTCGAATCGAATGGCGCCGCGGCCTTGCTCACGGAGGGATTTGCGGAGACTGAAATCGAACACGTTCGCTCGATTGACCTTCGATACAGGGGCGTCGACGCGTACATCAATGTTACCGTCATCCCTGGCGAGGACCTGCGTCAGACCTTCGAGGCCCGCCACGGCGCGCTGTACGGTTACGTCAAGGCCGGTCACCCGATGGAGGTCGTAAACGTACGCGTGGAATCCATCGGCCACACCGGCAAGCCGGATGAAGCCGAAATGCCCTTTGTGGGCGCGAAGGTACCGGACGATCTGGCGATCGACCATGTAACGATCTATTTCGATGGAGCGGATGGCCGTCCCGTGCCAACGCCGACGCCCGTGTTTCGCCGCCGCGATCTCAGACCCGGCCATCGCCTGGAAGGACCGGCGATGATCGTCGAAGAGGTATCGACCATCGTCATCGATCCGGGTTGGCAAGCCGAGATGAACGGCCGGGGCCATCTCTTGTTGCGCCATGCCCACGTGAAGAAGGCGTCGCGCATTTCGACTGAAAGCGACCCGGTCATGCTTGAGCTATTCAACAATCTTTTCATGTCCGTCGCCACCCAGATGGGCGAGACGCTTGAGCGGGTGAGCCATTCGGTGAACATCAAGGAACGTCTGGATTTCTCCTGCGCAATTTTCGCTGAGAATGGGGAGCTTATCGCGAACGCCCCGCACATTCCCGTCCATCTCGGCGCGATGTCGGAGAGCGTACGCGCCATCTTGTCTGGGCGGGGCGAGGACATGCGGCCGGGCGACGTCTACCTCACGAACGATCCCTATTACGGGGGCTCGCACTTGCCCGACCTCACCGTCGTGTCGCCAGTCTTCGACGATGCCGGCCGCCGGGCGTTCTTCGTCGCGAACCGCGGGCATCACGCCGATATCGGCGGCGTCGCGCCCGGCTCGATGGACCCCTTTTCGACGTCGATCGAAGAGGAGGGCGTGCTGATCCATGATTTCTGCCTCGTGTCGCAAGGGCAGTTTCACGAGGACGAAGCCGTGTCCCTGCTCACGCGCGGGCCGTACCCGGCGCGGAACATCGAGGAGCGGCTGAGCGACTTGCGCGCACAGGTCGCGGCGAACGCTTCCGGCGCACGATTGCTCGGCGAACTGTGCGCGCGGTACGGCGTGGATGTCGTGAAGGCCTACATGGGCCACGTCCGTCGAAACGCTGCGCTTGCCATGCAGGAGACGCTCGAGGCGATTGGCGACGGGATATACACTGCCGAGGACTACTTGGATTCAGGCGCGCGGATCGCCTGCAAGATCACCATCGAAGGTGGCCGCGCACTCGTCGATTTCGATGGCACCGACACGCAATTGGAAGGAAACTTGAACGCGCCGCGCGCCGTCGTCATTGCAGCAGTCCTCTACTGTTTCCGCACGCTCGTCGACCGTCCCATTCCGCTAAACGGTGGATGCCTGGACCCCATCGAGTTGCGGATCCCCGAAGGAAGTCTCTTGTCCCCCACATACCCGGCCGCGGTCGTAGGGGGCAACGTCGAGACGTCGATGCGCGTGGTGGATGTCGTTTTCAAGGCGCTCGGCGCGCTGGCAGGCGGCCAAGGCACGATGAACAATCTTAGCTTCGGCACGGGCGACTGGGGTTACTACGAGACCATCTGCGGGGGTGCGGGCGCCGGTCCCGGCTTCGACGGCGCGTCGGCCGTGCACACGCATATGACCAACACCCGAATCACCGATCCGGAGGTGCTGGAGCGCTGGTATCCCGTGGTGCTTCGGGAGTTCTCCGTGCGCAGGGGCAGCGGCGGCGGCGGGCGCTGGCACGGGGGCGATGGTGTCGTCCGTGCCTTGGAGTTCTTGGAGGCGATGTCGCTCGGAATCCTCTCTGGACGCCGGACGACCCGGCCTTTCGGTGTGGATGGGGGCGAACCGGGACAGCCGGGACGGAACTGGTTGCGCCGGGACGATGAAATGCTGGCCTTGGATGCTCATGCTCGCCTGGATGTCCGCGCAGGCGACGTAGTCGTCATCGAGACGCCGGGAGGCGGAGGCTTCGGCAATCGCGAGGCCACCTAACTCCGACCCCGCTAGCCCGGTGGACCTTCCGGGCTAGGGGCGCGCAGGGAAAGTACCGGCGGTCTGGTATAAGTGAAGGTTACTTTCCATCAGTCCGGTAGGATCAACAAAGGCTGAGCCGCGTCTTGAGCGAAACTCAGCCAGAAAGTACCTTTCGGGTCCGATTTCTAGATGTATAGGTACCGGGCCTTCCCGGGTTTTTCGAGTTGTGTGAGACCGTCGCTGTTGAATTCCCTATCCATCGGCAATTCGAAGTCCTCGCGTTCCCACGGTGCACTCTCAGGGTGCTCTTGCAGCCAGACATCGATGACATCGACTGCGTCGTCGTAATCTCCTTCGCTCCTCATCTCCTCATCCTCCGTAAACTTCCTCACTTCCGATCCGTCTTTGCGTAAGCAACCGGCGTGCCAGGAATCGGCCTCACGCTAACCTCACCGTACACAATGGCTTAAGTCTGAATCTGTCCGCGCCCCTCGCCACACCAAGTCAACAAGTGTCCAAATCGAGACAAAAGTGTCTCAATTTGAAGGGCCTGGCCCGTTTCAGGACGGCTTTCTCTTAAGCACGCGGACGTGCGTAAGTGGGGCCAGTTTCTCTGTGCAGTTGAATTCTTCGTGAGCTTTCTCGTCCGTAAGTGTATAGTTTGCTTGGGGTATCTTGTTCTTTACATTGAATGCTTGGTGAGGACGGTCAAATGAGAATTCTTTTTCGGGGATTAATGTGCGCGGTCATGGTGGCCGCGATTGCGGTCACGTTCACGGGTTGTGAAACCACCGGCGAATCGGTCGGCCTCGGCGCATTGATCGGCGCTGGCGCTGGAGCGATTATCGGCGCTGACAGCGGTGAGGCAGGGACAGGGGCGATTATTGGCGCCATCGTCGGCGCGGCAGGCGGCGCGATCACCCACGACGTCCGGGAAACTCGTGCCGAAAAGCGGCGAACGGCCGCGGAAACTTACGAGCGCTACGAATACGAGCCTGTCGAACCTGTCACGAGCACGACAGCAACGCCAGCGCCTAGCCGAAGCCTAAGTCTCGTCTTCGAAGACGCCACGATCGTCCCCCCTTCCATGCGCCGTGGCGGCATGGTCGAGGGAACCATGCAATACGCGGTCCTCGGTTCGGGTGCGGGCAAGGAAGTCACTGAAACGCGCATTGTGAAGTTGGGTCAAGAAGTGGTTTCGCAGGTTTCCTCGAAGTCATTCACGCGCAACGACGGCACGTGGGTGAGCCGCCAGGAGTTTCGTATCCCTGAGAGTTGGGCCCCCGGCGAGTATACGCTCGAGCAGGTCGTGCAGTCGGCCGATGTATGGGTTTCCGGGACCGTGAAGTTCTACGTGAACTGACGCGCAAGCCATTTCGACTTAACCGGGCGCAACAACGGGCGCGATCCACGCGGCCCGGATGAGTTAGGAACCGCTGCGGCCGCCCGCCACGGGCCGCAGTTTCTTTCAATTCGTCCCGGGTTTCCGTAACATATTGGGTTCTGACCTCTGTAGACGGATTGTGTCTCTCATGGACGAAGCGAAACTAAAAGCTATGTTGGCCGAAGTGGCCGCAGGAAGACTCTCGCCTGACGAGGTCGCGGAACGGCTGCGTTCGTTGCCTTTTGAAGACCTGGGCTACGCGAAGGTCGACCACCACCGGTCCCTGCGGCGGGGCCATCCCGAGACTGTTTTCGCGTCCGGAAAGACGCCCGAACAGGTCGTTGAAATCGTAGGCCGCATGAAGGAGCACGGAAGCAATGTGCTCGTGACGCGGTGCGAACCGGCCGTGGCTCAGGCCATCCTCAGCGCCCATCCCGAGGCCGAACACAACCAAATGGCCCGGTGCGTGACAATTACCGTGTCCCCCCTGGATTTTCTGGACGGATACGTCGCCGTCGTGTGTGCGGGGACCTCCGATTTGCCCGTCGCCGAAGAGGCCGCCGTGACCTGCGAGTCCATGGGCAACCGCGTCAAACGGGTGGTCGACGTTGGCGTGGCCGGGCTCCATCGCGTACTAAACGAGCGCGACGTGCTTGAGGGCGCCAACGCGATTATCGTGTGCGCCGGCATGGAAGGGGCGCTCCCGAGCGTCGTCGCGGGCCTTGTCGACAAGCCCGTCATCGCCGTGCCGACCAGCGTGGGCTACGGCGCGAGCTTTGGCGGAATCGCCGCGCTCCTCGGGATGTTGAACTCATGTGCGGAGGGCGTGTCCGTCGTGAACATTGACAATGGCTTCGGCGCGGGGGTCAATGCAGCCCTGATCAATCGCCTGGCCAACAAGGTCCCCGAATGAAGGTCCTCTATTTCGATTGTTTCTGCGGCGCCGCGGGCGACATGATCGCCGGTGCGCTCATCGATGCGGGCGCCGATTTCGATTCGCTTTGTAAGGCACTCGACACGCTGGGCGTGGACGGGTACCACGTCACCGCGAAGAAGATCGACAAGCACGGCGTGATGGCGACGAAGTTCGACGTTATCATCGACGACACGCACAGCCAGCCTGAGCGCCACCTTCGCGACATCGCCGAGATCGTCGAGGGCGGCGACCTGCCGCGCGAGGTGAAGGAGGCCAGCCTCGAAACCTTCCGCCGAATCGCTGAGGCCGAAGCCGAAGTGCACGGCGCCTCGCCTGAAGAGATTCATTTCCATGAGGTCGGCGCTGTCGATTCGATCGTCGACATCGTCGCGTCGCACCTTGCGCTCCACCAGTTGAAACCTGGACGGATTGTGTCGTCGGCTCTGCACGTTGGTTCCGGAACGGTAAAGTGCGCGCACGGCATCATGCCCGTCCCGGCGCCCGCGACCGCACTTCTGCTCCGTGGGGTGCCGACCTACGGCGGCGATGTCAAGGGCGAGTTGGTGACGCCGACCGGCGCGGCGCTGATCGCGCAGATCGCCGATGAATTCGGGACCATGCCCGAAATGCGCGTCGAGGCCATCGGCTCGGGCAGCGGCACGAAAGACCTGCCCGACCGGCCCAACGTGGTCCGCGTTCTGCTTGGCGAAACCGCCCAGGAAAGCGCGGGAGCTTCGCACATCGTCGTGGTGGAGGCCAATATCGACGACATGAATCCCGAGTTGTTCCCCCCCCTTATCAGCGACCTGCTTGGGACCGGGGCACGTGACGCCTTCCTGACGCCCATCCTGGGCAAGAAGGGCCGGCCCGCACATCTGATCACCATCCTCGTCAACGAACTGGAACTCAACAGCGTCGTCGGGGTACTGTTTCGCGGTTCAACTACGCTCGGACTGCGGATGCGGCGCGAACAGCGCATCTGTCTTGAGCGCGAATGGAAGACGGCCAGTACGCCGTGGGGCGATGTCCGCGTCAAGATCGGACGTTTCGACGGCGCCACCACAAGCACCGCGCCCGAATACGATGACTGCGTGCGCGTCGCGTCTGAAGGCGGCGTATCGGCCAAGGAAGTTTACAACGCGGCCCATGCCGCCGCAGTAAAAGGAGAATTGAGCGATGCCTGAACGGATCGGCGTGTACCCCGGGAGTTTTGACCCACCCACGCTTGGCCACCTTGACCTTATCGAGCGGGCCGCGGCGTTTTTCGACATCTTTATCGTCGCTGTTGCCAAGAACACCGAAAAGGACAGCCTCTTCTCCGTCGATGAGCGCATCGAAATGCTTGAGGCAATTACCAAGGGGATGGACAACGTCCGCATCGATTACTTTTCTGGTCTGACCGTCGATTTCGCCCGCGACAACAACGCGATTGCACTCGTCCGCGGCCTTCGCGCCGTCTCGGACTTTGAATACGAAATGACCATGGCCGCCACCAACCGCAACATGTACAAGAACTGCGACACCATCAGCTTCATGCCCACCGAGCAATACATGTTCATCAGCTCGCGCCTCGTCAAGGAGATCACCCAACTCGGCGGCGACGCCAGCCAATTCGTCCCCCCCTCCGTCGCGGAACGCCTCCACCAGAAGATCAACGGCGGCTAGGCGCCGACGGCCGCCAAGCGATTTCGGCCTTGCAGTGTGCATGGAACGTATCTAGACCGAAGGGAGCGTTGGAAGGGATCGGCGTCCCTATGCTAAGATCTGCGGCACGTTTTTTGTGGCGGTGTAGCTCAGTTGGTTAGAGCAGTGGAATCATAATCCACGTGTCCGGGGTTCGAGTCCCTGCACCGCTACCATCTTTTCTTGCCGCTTCCTTCCCTTGTTGACCTATTGGGCCTAATCTCATTAGATTAGTCTACAAGCTATGCGCCGCAAGCCGAGTTGGGCAAGCCAAATGACCAGCAAGCGGAAAGACATCACCTACATCGAATGGCACGTGAGCCGCGGAATCTCGTGGGTACACTCGCACGGATATCGCTGGTTCAAGGACAAGTTCTATCCCGCAG
>SDBV01008650.1_pt1 | contig 13684 bp, 10 predicted proteins | sample 2277081 | NCBI WGS metagenome assembly SDBV01 (sample SAMN10402039, study PRJNA504765) | marine sediment metagenome | isolation source: marine sediment core GS10_PC15, 223 cmbsf | place: Arctic Ocean: Southern Knipovich Ridge | collected 2010 | reverse complement strand
ATTTACAACCGGGCGTTGCAACTTTTTGATGAGGCATCCTTGCTGGCGAAAGCGTATAATGAATAAATCAGATTTCGATGGCATATTATTGTAAGAGGGGAAAAGTACCTCCCAAACGACATATCCAGTTCAGAAAAGAAGACGGCTCCCTTTATTTTGAAGAGTTGGTTAGTTCAATTGGTTTTTCGGGGATATATTCCAATCTGTATCATATTAATGCTCCAACCAGGGTGAAGGAGGTGGGCCCGATAGAAGAGTATAAGCCTGCAATTGTTAAAGATTATCCTTTGCGGCAAACCCATCTGAATACATCAAAAGTCAAGACAACCGGGAAGGACTTTCTGGAAGCCAGGAAAACAATGCTGATGAATGATGATGTTGCTATTTCCATTTGTCATCCCGAATCAAAATCGATGGATTATTATTATAAAAACGGGGAGGCCGATGAGGTAATATTTGTACACGAGGGTTCGGGAACCCTTTATTCCCAGTTTGGTGAATTACCGGTTAAAATTGGAGATTATGTTGTAATTCCAAGAACCACCATTTACAAAATTGAATGGGATTCTATGCCTGTAAAACTACTGATTGTAGAAACAGCAGGTCCAATTGAAACTGTTTCGAGATACCGGAGCGAACTTGGCCAGCTATTGGAACATTCACCGTATTGCGAGCGGGACATCCATCCTCCTGAAACTTTACAACCGATTGATGAAAAGGGTGAATACCTGGTAAAGATTAAAAAGCAGGGTCATTTGTATCATTATATTTATGATTATTGCCCGTTTGATGTTGTGGGGTGGGATGGATTTCTATATCCCTATTTTACCTCCATCTATGATTTTGAGCCTGTAACAGGAAGAATTCATATGCCACCGCCTATTCATCAGCATTTCCAGGCTAATAACATGGTTATTTGCTCCTTTGTACCCCGCTTATTTGATTATCACCCCCAGTCAATTCCAACACCTTACAATCACTCTAATATCGATTCCGATGAAGTATTATACTATGTAGAAGGGGATTTTATGAGCCGCAAAGGAATTGAGCGGGGATCTTTCACGCTACATCCCGGAGGATTGCCCCACGGGCCGCATCCGGGCACCGTCGAGAAAAGTATTGGGATGAAAGAAACGAAGGAGTATGCGGTAATGATTGACACATTTCGTCCGTTGTTTGTTACGGAGGAGGGCCTTCAATACAATGATGAAAATTATCCTATGAGCTGGACCGAATAAAGGTAAACCAATATTTTAATTGCAATATCTCCTGACATAATTTGCGGCTTTTCGACTACCAAGCTGACGGGCAGCTTTAAAATCTAAACAGGCTTCATAAGTATATTGCACCTGATGAAGCGCCGATCCCCTGAGTAAGTAATTTTGTTGCAGGTTTTTATTAAGTGGATGGCTGGGTGCAATTTGGCCCTCTATAAGTGCAATTTTTTGATAAATCGTATTTATCGCCTGTGTAAAATCATCAATGGCACTATTAAAATCTCCGGTATTAAACTTTGCCTGTCCACGTTTTTGAATGTAGTCGTCATTCAAAGGGTCATGATTAATAGCTTGGGTAAAGTCTTGTACCGCTCCTGTGTAATCTTCAATGATAAATTTTACAAGCCCACGATCATTAAAGTATCTTGCATTCTCAGGATCTAGCTGAATAGCTTTGGAAAAATCAATGATTGCGGCAAGATTTTGGTTGAGTTTAAATTTATTCCGTCCGCGCAGATCATAATATCGTGCACTATCCGGTGCCATCGAAATAGCAAGGGTTAATATGTCAATGGCTTCCAGGTCGTCGGGAATTCCGGAAGTTGGATTTATTGTACTTGATAAATAAAATGCCTTTTGAACATAATATTGAGTATTTTCCGGATCTGATTTTAACGCTGAATTGATATCGGTAAGTGAATAATTTCTGTGATCACCAATATTGTGACGTAAAATAGAACGCTCATAATAAGCCCTGGCAAGCTCCGGATTTTTTCTGATTGCATCATCATAGCTTTGGATCGCTTTCCGCAAATCTTTCATGGATTTGTAAATATCCGCCCTGACCATATCAATATAGGCGTTTTGAGGGCTTAGTACAGTGGCGCTATCGAGATGGATAAGTGCTTTGAGATATTTTTCATTTTGTATTTCGGATTTGGCAAGTACTATCAAATAATCGGTCCTTTCCTGTCCAAAAGAAAATTTTGGAATTAAAACGACAAGTGAAAAAAATATGTATCTGGCCAACCGTAAAAAAAATTAAGAACCAAAATAAATAATGAAGCGCATTATATAATAGTTTACCATCTTATTTTAATAACTTGGCTTTAGAAGAGATATTTGACAAAGACAGGAATTAATGGATGTAATAATACTTATCGGTGGCATATTAATCGGTGGATTTGTAGGTTGGATGATTGCTTTCTACAAAAGTAAGAGTGATTCAAAAGGCAATGATGCTGCCCTTACGGTCTACCAACAACGTATCATGGACTTTAGCCAGGAGATCGATAATCTTAAAGATGAATTAAAAAGGGAACGGGACAAGGTGATAACATTAAATAATCGTCTTGCCGGGAGCCAGTCGGAGTTCCGCCACATGGAAAAACGGCTTGAAGAACAAAAAGAGGAAATCAATCAAATACAGGAAAAGTTCTATCATGAATTTAAAAACCTTGCAAACAGGATATTCGATGAAAAGTCGAAAAAATTTACAGATCAAAATAAAACGAGCCTGGAAGCCCTGTTGGGTCCTTTAAGTGAAAAAATATCCGATTTTGAAAAAAAAGTAGAACGTAGCAACCAGACAAGTCTCGAATGGCATGCGGCGCTGAGGGAGCAAATAACAGGTCTTAAAGACTTAAATCTCCAGATAACTAAAGAGGCAAGCAACCTGACAAAAGCACTAAAAGGTGATTCGAAAATCATGGGGAACTGGGGAGAAGTAATCCTGGAAAGTATCCTGGAAAAATCAGGACTGGAAAAGGGGAGAGAATATTTTATCCAGGAAAATTATAAAACAGATGATGGCCGACGTTTACAACCTGATGTGGTAGTGAAGCTTCCCGATGATAAAAATATCATCATCGATTCCAAGGTTTCACTTGTAGCTTATGAGAAATATGTAAACGAGACAGAAGGGAATGAGGTATATCTTAAAAACCACATCCAGTCAATGCGCAATCATATGAAAAGCCTCGATATGAAAACTTACCAGAAGCTTCATTCCATCGAAGGATTGGATTTCGTATTGATGTTTGTACCTATTGAACCTGCTTTTTCATTGGCCATTCAGAAAGACCCGGGGTTGTTTAATGAAGCGTATGAGAAAAATATTGTAATTGTAAGCCCGGCAACTTTGATTGCTACTTTACGCACAATTGCCAATATTTGGAAAAACGAATATCAAAACCGTAATGCACTGGAAATTGCCAGGCAGGGTGGTGACCTATACGATAAGTTTGTTGGATTTGTTGAAGATTTGAAGACTGTTGGCAAACAAATAGATTCAACTCAAAAAGTGTATGGTGAGGCTATGAAGAAACTTGTGGATGGCAAAGGTAACCTTATTTCCCGCTCCCAACGTATAAAAGAATTGGGAGTGAAGACCACCAAATTACTGGATGCACGGTTGATTGAAAGAGCTGATGATAAGTAAAATTTTTAGATAAAACTTTAATAACATGCAATTAACGTCCGATAATAAACTTAGAAAACTGATTGTGGTGGGTGACCGTTTACTCATCAAACCACGAAAGATAGACAACAAAACTGCCAGCGGGTTGTACTTACCCCCTGGTGTCCAGGAAAAAGAAAAGATCCAGAGCGGCTACGTGATCAAGGCGGGCCCGGGATATCCACTTCCGCTTCCAGCGGACGAAGATCAAATGTGGAAAGGTAAAGATGAGGCTATTAAATACATACCACTGCAGGCACAGGAAGGAGACCTAGCCGTATTTTTGCAAAAAGGGGCCGTGGAAGTGATGTACGAAGGGGATAAATATTTTATCGTACCACAGGCATCGATACTGATGCTGGAACGTGATGAGGATCTGGGCTGATTTAATCCTTAATTGTGATTTGAGATAATAATTTTAGCTGAAACTCTGCAGCGTTCTTCTAATCTTAAACACCAAAATGTGGCTAAAGCCAGGTAATATATTATTCAGAATTCAGTTGCTTAAAAGTAACTGGAATGTTCTCTGCTTCATTGCTAAAAGGAGGATATAGGTTACTTCTAACTATCTGAATTCATCGGCAATTTGGAGATATTAACACTTGGTTATTTTTGCCGTCAGCTTTAGCTGACGGTTTTAAAAAAAACAAATCCGGCTTTAGCCACATTAAAGGCAATCACTAATGAAGAATCTGGGTTTAATCAGCCACAACCTCCAGTGACTCCCAGAGATACCACACTGCTACTGAACGATAGGGAGACCACTTTTTGCCTATTTTATTTAATTGCTTTTTGCCTGGCTTTGATTTAAAACCGTATAGTTTCATTACAGCATTTTGAAATCCAATGTCGCCGACCGGCAGCACATCCAGTCTTCCGAGTGAGAAAATCAGGAACATATGGGCGGTCCACTCACCTATGCCCTTTACCTGGGTCAGGTGGTCTATAACTTCTTTGTTATCCAATTGCTCCAGGTGATCATATACATTTTTATTTTGATAAAACTTATTGCTCAAATCAAGGATATACGATGCTTTTTGAAGGGACAACCCGGCCGTTCTTAAGTCTTCAATGGAATATTCCCTTACCACATGAGGTTCCAGGTCATTATCTATCAGCTGATGGAATTTCTTAGCGATGGAATGTGCAGCTTTAACAGATATTTGCTGGCCAATAATAGAATGAACAAGGGTTTTATAGTAGTCATTTTTTTTTGAGATGATACAAGGGCCCACCTGAGAAATAATTTTTGTCAATACGGGGTCCTTTTGAGCCAGCCATTTCGATGCCGTTAATAGCGTATTTTCCAGATCTTGCATAATAAGTGGTTGTTTATTCAAAGGAAATTTATATTTTGTAAAAATGTTTGGTGTTGTAGTTGATGTCAATCAATCCTTCAAAGAAACTAAATTTTGATAGAATGAAATATGCTGTTGCTCTGAGTACATTTTTAATTTTTATTTCTTCATTTTCCTGTAGCCAGGATAAGATAAATATCGAAGATTCCAAGGTTTCTGTGTATGCATTTACAAACGTAAATGTAATCCCGATGGACAGGGAAGTTGTATTGCACGATCAAACGGTGGTCGTGATCAATGGTTCAATATTTGAAATCGGGGATTCTGAGAAAGTACAGGTTCCCGAAGGCAGCATTGCGATTGATGGAAATGGGAAGTACCTGATGCCGGGTCTTGCAGAAATGCATGCCCACATTCCGGGAAATCAAAATGGGACCGAAATTGTTGAAGAGACTTTGTTTTTATATCTGTCGAATGGAATTACCATCATCAGGGGAATGCTTGGTCAACCGTATCACCTGCAACTTCGCCAGCAGGTACTCGATCAGGAGGTATTAGGCCCAAGGATATACACTTCCAGCCCTTCACTAAATGGAAATTCAGTAAAAACCGTTGATGAAGCACGAACCAAAGTTACAAAATACAAGGAAGAGGGTTATGACTTTCTAAAGCTCCACCCCGGACTCAAACTCGAGGTTTTTAATGAAATTGTTAAAACCGCACAAGAAGTTGGAATTCCTTTTTCAGGGCATGTTTCGATTGATGTAGGGGTGCGTCGTGCCATTGAAGCAAGGTATGCTTCTATTGATCATGTAGATGGTTATCTTGAAGGTATGGTACCGGCAAGTGCCGGGGTAAACCCTCAGGATAACGGATTTTTTGGCTTTAGCTTCACTGATCTTGCCGATAAATCAGCACTTCCATTGCTTGTTAGCGAGACCAAAGCAAAAGGAGTATGGGTTGTGCCAACACAAAGTCTTATGGAGAGATGGGCAGGCCCCGTTGCACCCCTGGAACTTGCTGCGGAACCGGAAATGAAATATATTCCAAAGTCGAGACTGGCCAGCTGGCAGAAATCTGTGGAAGGATTTCAGGATGGTGATGATTTCAGCGTAGCGAAGGCACAAAGGTTTAATCAGCTGCGTCGGGATATTATTATGGCTTTGAACAATGCGGGAGTTGGATTACTGCTGGGATCAGATGCCCCGCAAATATTTAATGTACCCGGTTTTTCTATACAACATGAATTAAATTATATGGTGAAGTCGGGTTTGACTCCCTACGAAGCACTCAGAATAGGTACGGTTAATCCTGCAAAGTTTTTTAATCAGGAAGGCCAATTTGGGGCTGTTACAAAAGGCGCATCTGCCGATCTGATCCTTCTTTATGAAAACCCGCTTGAAGATATCTCTAATATGAAAAGGAATGCAGGGGTAATGGTAAGAGGGCAATGGATATCGGAGCAGGAAATCGTGGCCGGACTGGAAAAAATTGAAGCGAAATACAAATAATTGTACCCCCTCCAAAGCTTTAAATTTCATGATAGGATTGTTTTATTAGATGTTTGCTAACATTTGGATTTTCTTGTTATAGTAAATCATACTGAGTACTGACATTTGTCATGTGGTAGTAGTAAGAAAACAATGAATTTTAAATTGCTAAAATTTAATTGTTTTTTGTAACGCTATGAATAATTCAACAATAATGGCATCAGGGAAAAAAACTGTCCAAAATGGTGCTGTTCAGGTTAAGGAGCACATAGTTGAAATTGTAAGTGATTCCGGGGAAGGGGCACAAAAGTGCGGGCAAAGTTTCGCAGCTATTTCAGCCAAAATGGGAAACGGGGTATGGACGGTAGAAATAATTCCTGCCGAGATACAACCTCCGGCAAGAACACCCGGTAGCGCATCAGGGATCAGGATTCGTCTTGGTTCAGAAAAGATTACAAATATGGGCAACGAAGCCGACCTGGTTGTTGCCTTTAATGAACAGGTGCCTTATTCCCGAATCGAACAGAATGCATTTCGCGAAGGCACTATCATGCTCATTGAAAGCAAATGGGCAACACACGAATCAGAAATTGTCCAAAAGCAATACGCCGATGCCCTGGTTGAATTTCGTTCCCTTGGAATTGATGTTCGGGAAATTCCAATGGAGCAGGAATGCCTGAAAATTGTTAAGAACCCTAAAAAAGGAAAAAACATGTGGGTTCTTGGAATGCTTTGCTATATCTACGATCGAAACCTTGAAAAGGCGGAGGTACAGATCCGGCAGGTTTTCCGAAAAAAGACAGATGAAATTGTTGAATCTAATCTGAGATTACTGAAATCCGGTTATAGCTGGTCATCTGAAAATATTGATTTTCAATACCTTATTAAGGCTATGCCCAAGGATGAAGAGCTTGTAGTAATGAGCGGCAACGAAGCCATTGCGCTGGGTATCCTTGCCGCTGGCATTGAAGTTTGCGCTATGTACCCGATCACTCCTGCAACATCGGCATCACACTATCTGGCGGAATGCATCGAAAATGCAGGAGGTGTGTTACATCAGGCTGAAGATGAAATAGCTGCGATAGGGTTTGCCATCGGTGTTTCGTACGCCGGCAAAACAGCAATCACCATTACATCAGGGCCCGGGTTAGCATTGAAGACTGAATTTATCGGACTGGCCTCCATGGCGGAGGTTCCGTTAGTAATAGTGGATGTGCAACGTGGCGGACCTTCAACGGGATTGCCTACAAAAGTAGAGCAGGGGGATTTGCTCGCTGTGTTATATGGTCAACCTGGCGATACTACGAAAATAGTACTTGCTGCCTCCACCATTGAAGAATGCTTTCATTTTGTAGTTTTGGCACGTAAAATTGCTGAAGCATTTCGAATGCCGGTATTTATTTTAACCGATGCCAACTTAGCAACAGGGCAGCAGCCTTTTCCCAGGCCAAAAATTAAAAATGACTGGTTTTCACCACCGGTTGATCAAAGCCCGTGGAAAAAAGATGTAAAACCATACGATTGGAACCTGGAGACAGGATTAAGCAGAAGGCCAATTCCTGGCCAGCCGGATGGTATGTATCGCCTTACTGGACTTGCTCATAATGATAAATCACAAGTATCCTACAATCCTGATAACAATCAACTGACAAGTGCTTTGCGTAGCAGGAAACTGGCTGCTTTCAAGAAAACACTAAAGCCACCGAAAGTACATGGCGATGAACAGGGGGATTTGCTTGTCGTAGGATGGGGATCTACTCTTGGATCGATTGAAGAAGCTGTGGATATTATGAGGAAAAACGGTGAGAATGTTTCATCTCTCCATCTGCGGTTTTTAAGCCCCCTTGAACCGGGCCTTAAAGAAATTTTCGGACGATTTAAAAAAATTATTACTGTGGAAATCAACTACAGCGATGATTTAAATGACCCGATGATAACAGAAGATAACAGGAGGTATTCACAGCTTGCATGGGTATTAAGGGCACAAACATTGATGGATATCGATTGTTACGGAAATGTACAAGGACAACCGCTACCTCCAAGAAAAATTGTGAAGAGACTTCGGGAAGAAATTAAAAAATTAAACCATTAATCAATTTAAAAATGTTCGGATTAAAACCAGATATAGCCATTGATGTTTCCTGCGAATATCATTCAATGGATGACTATGTAAATGGCGTGGCCAAGTGGTGTCCCGGTTGTGGAGACCATGCAGTTTTAACCAATGTCCAGAAATTGTGCAGGGATGAACAATTGGATCCTAAAAAAACAGTGTTTGTATCCGGGATAGGCTGTTCCAGCAGGTTCCCTCATTATATGGATACCTATGGTTTTCACGGATTGCATGGACGGGCTTTTCCAGTCGCCTGTGGGATTAAATTTCGTCGCCCTGATCTTGATGTTTTTGTAGTTACCGGCGATGGTGATTGCTGTTCAATAGGCGCCGGTGCGTGGATACATGCTGTCCGATACAATATCGACATGACAGTTCTACTGTTGAACAATGAGATATATGGATTGACAAAAAAGCAAACTTCACCTACTTCACGAATTGGAACCATATCAAACACTACCCCCTATGGTTCACTAATTCCACCTATAAATCCAGTTCAAACAACGATGGGGGTAGCCAATGTATCGTTTGTTGCGCAGACTGCCGACTGGAATCCTGCACATATGTATGAAACTATTAAGGCAGCACATGCTCATAAGGGGTTCTCATTCGTACATATTTTACAAAGATGTCCCATATTTCAACCTGTATTGGCTGATAAGATGATTTCTGAAAGGGATCAATTTTGCCTGCTTCAACATGAAAATGGTATAACACTTGATGAATCAGCATCGAAAATATTTAATAATAAAATTGATCATGATCCTTTTGATATTGGGGAAGCAAGAAATCTCGCCGAAGACAAAAAGTATAATTACCTGGGATTGTTTTATCAAAATAAAAATGCAGTAAGATATGATGAATTTGGCGCCCAAAACCTGGGATTTACAGTCGAACAGAAAAAGGCGGCCCTGAATGTTGAACTGGATAAATTTGCTGTTTAATGATCTTTGATAAAATGGCAAAGAAAAAAACTTCCGATAGTGCTTTTCTCCAATTTTTTAATGAAGAGTCTGCGAATATTATCAACCCGGAAGTGGAAAAAGGGGTTCCTTTGGTATTAAAAAATGACACTCCATTTATAAGTCAGATCACTCCGGCCGAAGAAAACGAAATAAACAATTGGTGGAGATCGTTGAGAAAGTTCTTCGCTACTTCCGTCGGTGATGATTCGATTAAAAAGGAGAAAAAAGACCTTGTTCCGTTGCTTTTTTCTAAGATGGATGGTAGTCAAAAAACTCCTGACAATTATCCTCTCTGGTTGAATGATCCCGCTGTGCATTCTGAATTGGGGAAAGAAGGACAGGTAGCATCTCTTCAGGAATTGCTTACCAATAGTGTACAATCTTTTGCTCCGGAAGCCGGTGAAGCCATCATTTTAAAGAAGGAGATACCACTGATATTAGATGAAGTAAAGAAAAAATTTGAAGGTTCAGATAAGCCTGAATTGTTTCAATCGCTGATGAAGGACGTTCTCAATAAAATAGTAAAGGAGCTGAATATAAAGGGCGATGAAGAAAGTATATTTAAAAATGACATTGAAAAGCTTAAAAAAGTACTACCTCGTTCAGGTGTGCTGATCCCATTCTCGAAAGTTGCAACTTTTTATATTCTTGCCGCAGCGCTTATTTCCGAGGTATCTTCCAACAGGAAAGTACTGAATTCAAAGATTGATGATGTAGTTGCTCATTTGGATGACCTGCTGAGTATTGAAATGGAAAATTACCCGGAGGAAAATAATGATCATATCAAATCTTCATTGGGTACCGCCGGTTCACTGATGGATACGGATCAATTTTCATCCGTACTTCCGGAATCTGCGTCCGAGCATTTGCCGGATAAAGGGATTGCGAGAATTAAAAATGTGATTGCTATACTCAAAAACTCCGAAGACATATTGAATACGGTTGCCACCGTCCTCGTCCCTGATGGTCTGTTGGGGATAGAGTTCAATGAGTGGACAAATATATTCGAAGAATCGGAAGTATTGAAAATTTCCAAAGGGAGCATTTGCCTGAAGTCATTTGATTTATTTAAGCAAAAGGTAAAAGGATACGAGAAGCTTGTTTCTGCACTCCGGATAGGACAATTGGAAGTGGATGGCCTGTATTCAGAAAATATTCATAATGAATATTTCGATGCATTTAACTGGAGAATGTTTAGCAACGAGGAAATGGGATCTTTTTCACCCGTTTTATTCCTGGTAGATCAGTCAACACTGATTGATAAGGAGTTGAAAGAATTCCACGAGTTAATGGTGTCGGGTTTTCCTGTTGACAGTGTAATTATCAAAAGCGGATCCGTTCAGAATAAAAATACCCGGGGATTTGAAAATACATTTTTCTCCAAAATGGAACCGGCAACCATGGCTGTTTCCTATCGTAATACTTTTGTAATGCAATCGACCTCATTAAGCCCTCAATATCTATTTAAGGGTTTCTATGAGGGGATAGCTTCTTTTGCCCCGGGACTTTTTTACGTATTGGCTGGCGATGATTCACTATCTGATAATTATTTAGGGATAAGTTCAACCGTGGAGAGTCGTGATTTTCCAGGTTTTATATACAATGCCGATCAGGAAATGGATTGGGGAAGGCGATTTGATATTTCTGACAACCCTCAACCGGGGGAGGATTGGCCTTTGCATACCTTTAGTATCCGGGCAGAAAACGAAGAAGAAAAGGAGATTTCAGTTTCATTTACATTCGCTGATTATACGGCTTTGGACAACCGGTTTGACGAAGAATTTTCGGTGGTGCCCTCAAAATTCTGGACCGAAAACCTGGTTTTGATTGAAGACTATATAAATCTTTCGGATGAAGATAAGTACGGGAAAGTACCTTTTATATGGATGGTGGACAGTAGCGGCGAAATGAAAAAGGTTGCCATTTCCTGGAAGCTATATATGAAGTGTGCCGAAAGGCTGGATCTTTGGCATTATATCCAGGATAGCGCAGGTATAAACAATTACCATGTCAATCTTGCACTGGAAGAAGCCAAAGTGGAGATGCAAAAGGAATTGGAAAGTGAAGTTGAAAAACTGAATGCATTCCACAAGGAAGAAATTGAACGGGTAAAAAAAGAAACGGCCGGGGAGGCAATGGAACGCCTGACTTCAGCACTTCTGGATTTAGATACCGATTCCCTTGTTACGGGAACTTCACCAAAACAGCCAACTTCGGTGAGTGAAACAAATGATAGTATCGAACAGGAAAATTCCATTACGGAAGGAACAACTGCGGAAGAGGAAGATGATATTGAATTGGTTTCGGATGAACCCTGGATCGAGACGCCCCTTTGTACTTCCTGCAATGAATGCACAGACATAAACAATCGACTATTTAAATACGACGGTGATAAAATGGCCTTTGTAGCTGATCCTAAAGCGGGCACGTTTGCCGAGATTGTGGAAGCTGCTGAAAAATGTCCGGTTAAAGTTATCCACCCTGGCAAACCATTAAATCCCGATGAACCCGGATTGGACGCACTTATAAAAATAGCCGAAAAATTCAACTGAGTAGATGGATGAAATTCTTATACCACTGGCGATTTTGGTTGGATTGGGGGTGCTTTTTGCCACCATCCTTGCCATTGCGTATAAAAAACTTCGTGTAGTTGAAGATCCAAGAATTGATACTATAGAAGATATGCTCCCTCATGCCAATTGTGGCGCATGCGGCGTGCCGGGGTGCAGGGTATTTGCAGAGAAGATAGTCGCTCATGAAATGAATCCTGGTAAATGCACTGTAAGTTCACTATCGGGGATCGAAAAAATTGCTGAATTTATGGGCATTGAAGTAAATCAGGAGACTAAAAAAGTGGCGAGACTGCTTTGTGCCGGTGGGAAAAATGAAGCCCACAATATTTCAGAGTACAAAGGTGGGATGTCTACATGCAGGGGAGAATCGGTCGTGGCCGGAGGGCCCAAAGAGTGTACCTGGGGTTGTCTTGGATTAGGTGACTGTGAAGAGGTATGTGATTTTGATGCCATCAGTATGAATAGCGATGGACTTCCGGTGGTAAATCCTGAAGATTGCACTGCATGTAATGACTGCATTGAGGTTTGCCCTAAAGATCTGTTTGAACTGATGCCGGTTACTCGAAAACTTATTGTACAGTGCAAATCACTTCTTGAAGGTGATCTTGCAGAATCAAAGTGCTCGGTAGCATGTACAGCATGCGCACGCTGTGTAGCAGATTCAGCGCCGGATGTGATGTACATCCGGGATAACCTGGCAGTGGTAAATTATGAGCTGAATCATTTAACCTCACCTGTTGCCACAAGAAGGTGCCCCACCGACGCCATTGTATGGCTGGAGAGCGAAGCACAGTTTGATCTGGTTTATCACCCTGAAGATCAACCTAAAATGGAAACTTTAAGTGAATTAAAAGATATATACTTTCAATAGCCGTGCAGTCCAAAGAAATCCATAAAGCGAAACTAACAGGCAAAGAAGCCCTGGGATTTATTGAACATGCCATTTGTGATGGGATTGTTTCACCTTTCACGCCACCCGGGAATGAGCTAAATGTATTTGGGAGACCGGTTACATACCATACTTCGGATAACCCGGATTTTGCAATCGGTTTGGCTATTTCGGGCAGGAGGTCTGGCATAATCCAGAATAAAACACCACTTGGTGATCAACTCAGGATGGCGGTTCGGCAGCAGGTCCCATTAGTCGTCCATAGGTTAATAAATGGTGTGATTGGCTTGCCCGGGAGCAAAGCATTCGGGATTGTTTCATCTACAGTTCAAGAGGTTGTCGATTTTTCGATTATTGCTCATAAGATATCGGAACTATCCCTGGTGCCGGGAATACACCTTATTGATAATGCTTTTTTAGATGGTAATCCACAGGAAGTAAGCTTACCTTCCAAAAGCAACCTGGTGAATTTTATTGGCGAAGCTGATGGTACTTTCGATACGCCAACACCGGCACAAAAAATAGTTTTTGTCAAAGAAATAACAAGAATTCCTTCATGGTATGATGTTAATCTGCGTGCACAGCCAGGACAGGATGTAGTAGGAAATGCAGATTCTGTTACACTTGCATCAAAAAATAAAAATGTTTATGCTATATCTTCAGAAATAAATAAAAAAGTAT
>SDBV01008649.1_pt1 | contig 13684 bp, 25 predicted proteins | sample 2277081 | NCBI WGS metagenome assembly SDBV01 (sample SAMN10402039, study PRJNA504765) | marine sediment metagenome | isolation source: marine sediment core GS10_PC15, 223 cmbsf | place: Arctic Ocean: Southern Knipovich Ridge | collected 2010 | reverse complement strand
CGACATAAAAGCAAAATCAAGAAGGCTTGGTGCTAAAGCCAAAAATAAAATTTGGAATAAAATAACTAATCCAAAAATAAGTTTTCCAGGATTTGTTTTCCATAAGGAAAAACAAAAACCGTAGAAAAATAAACCAAACAAAGTTAGAAGCAGATATGAAATGAAAACAATAAAGAAAATTTGATCGTCTAAAGCAAGAATTCTTTCTTCCAATCCAAGCCTTTGAATTGTAAGATTTAAACCAATCCAGACAAAAATGAAATAGTAAGCTGGAAGCTTATTTTTTTGAACCCGATTAGCATACCAGGTAAACGGGTTGTATCTATCTAATGTCTTCATTATATGGCCACTCCCTAATACTATTTTCTATACCTAACACATATAAACCTTAGCCATAATTTAGCTATAATTTGGCTAGAATATGAATACTTTAAATGCCTAAAATTAGCTAATATAGATTATGATAGTAGGTAAGCAAAAGCCAGCTTTTAGGCTCAAACTAACAGATGTCAAGACCACTAAATCAAAGACTATTACTATTTATGAAGGCAGGGAAAAGAAGAGCCTAGAGCAAGTCATAAGCTACTTAATAGGCTGCTTGAGGAAGAAGGAATAATTTCTAGAATACGCATAGTTTTTTTAAAGAACAGCAACTATTATATATCATAATGCCTATGTTTTGTAGACAGTAAAACAAAAACTATTAATTAGGGCTTTAAAAAGGGTGAAAAAATCATGGCTGAAAAAATAGAATTCGTATTACAAGAAAGGTTAAAATCCGCACACGGAAAACACAATTTTGAGTTGGGACATAAGGTTCAAGAAGTAATAGATAGCGCAAGCTCAGGGGACACAATAGCTATAAAAGTCACAGTAAATAGTCCAATAAAAATTGTGTCTGCTGTAAATATAACGAAGAATCCAGAAAAACTATTCGAAGTGGCTTAATTAAATAATAAATCACAGGGGGATGATTTTTATGTTTAAAACACCAAATGCCAACTTAGGTTACCCAATTTACATTATTGACCCCAAGATTTTAATCCCTGTAATTATAGATACTCATAATAACGCTGATTTAGTGCATATGCTTTCTAGTTGCGCACAGTTAAAATCAAAAAATTTTGCAAATTTTCATATAACTAATCAATCCATTAATTTTCTGCTTTCTACTTATGGACAGCAAGATGGGAAAATAAATGTAATTAAGGGCTTATTAATGCCTGTTACAATCGATTCCGAAGTATCTTATTTTGATTCCATTTTTGATTATGTGGCACTTTTGAAACCTACTGACGTTGACGTAGCCATAGCTACTGAACAAAAAGAGATGGCTGAACAAGCAAAAAATGAAAAAACACCATGCTGTGATGTTAATGACTTAAAAAGTAGCATTTCAGAAATGTTAGAAAAAATAAAGGCTCAACAAAGCAAGGAAAAATAAAGTTTCACTTAAACCCTACTTTTCATTAATCTACACAAATCCCCGTTTCCAAATACTTACACAGCCTTCTTAATACTTACACAGAAACGATTACTTACACAAAGCCCGTGATGACAGAATACAATTAACTAAAAAACTTTTATCAAAATACAAAAGAAAGTAATCAGCAGTTTCTTGCAAACGATTTTTTAGCAGAAGATGTAAGGGAACTAATCCCATTAATCTACACAAATCCCAAACACTAGAAGAAGGAATAATAATCGCTAATTTTAATGATTTCTAAGCACAATAAGGCAGAGAGTTCGCAGCTCTTTGCAAGAAATAGCTAACATTAAGATTGTGGTAGCTATGGGATTAAAAGATAATGGCTTGCAAGGGGGTGAAGAACAAGAAGGTGAGGAAAATATGGAAGACATTTATAAAGAAATAACAAAAGCCATGAGAAAACTTCAATATCCCCCACGTAGGCGTGTTAGAAGTAAAAGAAAAAGTGGGCGATAAAATGAAGCTCTATGTGGATTCTGATGTTTTTATTTCTTCAATAGATAAAACAGAAAAATATCATAATCAATCTAAAAAGTTTTTTGAAAAAATTTTTGAAACAAACGATGAATATGAAATTTATACTTCTAATTTCACTTTACTGGAAATGGCTTCAGGTTTTGCTAGAACTAAAAAGCAACCAGAAAGAAAATATAGAGACCTTCTATTGAAATATGCAGGAAGGATTAAAACAATCGATCCTGAGAAAACCAATACTACTTTTAGAGATTTAATGGAAAATATTGTTAAAACTGCTTTTAGATATAAAGCAAATACGGGCGATACAATTCATATTCATACAATAAAAAAATGGAAAATAAAAAATTTTATTACTTGGAATAAAAAACATTTCAAAAAATTTAAAGAAAAAAATAAAATTAACTTATATGATCCAAGTGACTTTTTAAAAGAATACAATAAACTTATATTAAAATCAAAACTTACTCCAAAACAAATTTCGGCACAAAGATGGGAAGACCACGGAACATACTTTTAAAATTCTTTAAAATCCCATTAATCTACACAAACTCCTTTTTCTGTAGATTAATTAATTAATCTACAAGGCTCCGAATCCCTCAATGTTTATATAGAATAATCCCGTAACTATTGCAGTGAATGACATGGGATTTATGTCAATTTTGAAAGAATTAAAGGCTGACAAGTCTGGTCAGGGTGGAGTATCAAGTCTCTTAATGGGATTATTGCTTGCCTTGATTTTTGTGGCTGTTGTAGCTGTAGTTGTGACGAATATCCTTAACATATTCGGATTAACTACTGATCTATGGGCACTTTCTTCACTGTTGTTATCAGTGTTGTTTGTCTTAGTCATCCTAGGTGCATTTGCAGCAATTGTGAAAGCTTTCTAAAGTTTTTATAATTGTTGTGGGTTCCTGGTGAGGGTGCAACAATCCCCTCCCAAAAAAATAGTTTTCTTCTACTCAGCTAGGAAACACTTTTAATGTTTTCCCTGCAAAATAAAACTATGTTTGTGAGCAAAACAGTTAAATGCAAACTAATCGGATTGACAAACAGAAAAGAAAAACTTCTGAATGCTGAATACTCCGAGGCCAACAGGATATTTAAATTATTATCAGAAGCAAGTCAGTTTGGGGATTTGGATTATTTCAATTATAAAAATTTAAAGGCAAAACTTTATTCACTAACAAAATCAAATATTGTTTTTAGGTTCAAACCAAAAAAGAATGAACAGCCCATGCCACTCCGTAATCAAAAGTGCAAGATCAAGAAAACAGAAAACAAACTTGCTGATTTTTGGTTGAATATTCCGATTTATAATGTTCGTGGTGGCGTGTGGGTTGCGTTGGAATTCGGAAAGCAATACGCTGATCTAATTGAAACCGGGAAGTTATGCGACAGCCAATTAATAAAAAGAAAAGGAAACTTCTATGCTCACCTAGTTTTCAAAAAAGAAATTGAATTGAAAAAACATTACACTAATGTTCTTGCTGTAGATTTAGGGGAAAAAGTTATAGCTACTGTCTGTGGCAGTTTTGACAATCAGAAACCCCTATTTTATGGCCGGAAAGTTAGAGGAATAAGAAGACATTATGCGTGGCTTCGCAAGAGGCTCGGAGAAAAAAAGCTTTTGAAAAAAATAAAATCAATTAACAATACTGAACAGAGAAAAGTTAATGCGATTCTTCATGAAATTTCCCGGAGCGTGGTTAATCTTGCTCACAAACATGATTCGCTAATTGTTCTGGGAAACTTGAAAGGGATTCGCAATTCAGCAAAGGGAAAAGGCAGAAGGTTTAACAGGATCGTTAGCTCAATGCCTTATCTCACGCTTTCCAATTTCATTGAGTATAAAGCAAACGCATTAGGAATTGCGGTTGCCAAAATTGATGAAAGAGGAACTAGCAAAACCTGTTCACGCTGCGGAGAAATAGGAAGCAGAAAAACTCAGGGGCTTTTCACTTGTTCAAACTGTTCTGTTCAGCTTAACGCTGATCTGAACGGAGCAAGAAATATAATCAAGAGGTCAGCAGAGAAATTCTTTGCTGATGGGGTTTTTGCTTATGCCCTCAACCGATCCAATGAGATCGGAAGCACACATTAGTGTGTAGAGCTTTGTTATCTTAGGTACCTTCGGTGCCTTCCTCCTAATTCCTAAGATTTGAGATTCATCAATGTTTATATAGAATAATCCCGTAACTATTGCAGTGAATGACATGGGATTTATGTCAATTTTGAAAGAATTAAAGGCTGACAAGTCTGGTCAGGGTGGAGTAACCAATCTTTTGATGGGATTACTGCTTGCTTTGATTATCGTGGCTGTCGTAGCTGTAGTTGTAACTAACCTGTTAACCCTCGTTGGTTTGACCACAGACCTATGGTCACTTTCTTCACTGTTGTTATCAGTGTTGTTTGTCTTAGTCATCCTAGGTGCTTTCGCTGCAATTGTAAGGGCTTTCTAAGTTACTTCCAATTGCTGTGGGTTCCTGGTGAGGGTGCAACAATCCCCTCCCAAAAAAAGAAAAAAGGCAAGAAAATGGAAATAGAAATTTTTGTTGTGTGGATTGTTTTAATTCTCGCACTAATGGCCTATGGAGGTTTCAAAAGAGCCTCAATTCCGCTACTTCTTTCAGGTTTATTTTTCTTTGCATTTTCAGCAACATTAGCCGGAGAAGGTTTAAACGTAGTAAACGGATTCGATGCTGCAACCGGAGAATTCACGTTTAAAACTATCTCAGTAGCAAATGACACTTTTATGCAGATTCTATGGTATGGCTCAATCCCTATAAGTTTTACCATTAGTATTTTTGCAATTAAACAATTACTTTCAGGATTATTTACAGAAAGAAAAAATGCTGCAATAAGTGAAACATAAATGCCATTTGATGATACAGACCAGGATGAATTTATAGCGCAGGATGCGTATTCCTATTATTCACACATTTCAAAGCCTTCATTCAGCCCATTCAAGGAAATGACAGCAGATCCGGTTAACTTTGTTCTTAATCCATTCATCAGGGAAGTATTATTGGGAAATTTATCTCAGCAGGATTCAAAATTAGTGTCAAAGTATTATTATCTGATAAATATGAACAGGTCAGAAGTAGAGCTTGATTTAAGTGTAAGTGCTGATTTTTTTGCAAGAGAGCTGCTTTCAATAGTTTTCAAGGCAAGCGGTACAGAGCAAGCATTCTTGAAGGCTATGCTTACACATTATAGCATAACAGAAAAGAAATTGCAGGAAAAGACAACACAGGAATTAAGGAGACTTAAAGATGAAAATGAAAATAAATGGTCTCCGTTTGGAAAAGATAAATCATAGGGGGTTTTAACATAGACTTTGGAATGATAAATAACTACATGAAAATGATTAAGCAGACTCAGAAAAAAAACGATGAAGCTAGGCAAGAAATGATAAATAGTATTAAAGCAATGGAAAAAAAACTTGATATAATTATCAAAAAACTGGAGAAAAATTAAATGAACATAGTAGAATTTCTGCTGTTTTTCTCCTTACTTCTAATAATTGTATTTTTGGGATTTTACATAATTATCCTTGGAAGAATGGGATTCCAGTTTTTCAAGTATAATTTTCCTATGTTCAAAAAGAGAGGGGCCTTTTATTTGTTATGGCTTAGAAACGGAAGATTCAAATTAATTTATGGGGGATTTAAGCCAAAATGGAAATGGCCTGACGGAACTGAATCAGCAATTTCAAGAAACTTTGACAGGATTATACAAAGCACAGAACCCTTAATTTTCCTGGTTGAAGGATTCCCGACCAATGTAAGGCTAGGGGATCTGATGCCGAAAGAGGAAATGTCAACTTTAATAAATAATATAATAAAAAGCGCTTACAGCACAGGGATAGAAAGGGGAGACCTGGAAGTTCAGAAAGACAAATCAATGAGTAAGTGGATATTCATTGGAACATTAGGGGTTTCACTGCTCACATTAGTAATTGTAGTATTCATTTTCATGAACTTAGGGCAGATTAATTCAGTAATTGAGGAGTTTCAGCCATTCATTCCACAGGCGATTGAATGGCTTTCCAATGCCCCAAGGGAACTAGCATCGAGCTGATACAATGAGTCACAAGATACAATACGTTCCAGGGGAATTTTCCTTTCATTTCAGGCCCAACGCTACAAATATAGTTGAGAAAAGAAGGACAATAGGGAAAAAAGCAGTAGATTCTTTTTTCCATTTAATGTTTCTATTTCTCGATAATGGTCATATACACTATGACGATATTGAGGAAAGATTAGAAAATCATAAACAAACCCAGGAGGTTATTAACAATGAGTTTAAAACCAAAAGAGATTTTAGAAAAAATAGTTCCTAACAAAGAAGAGGCAATTTCACCTGATGACTACGAACCAGATGAAGAAACAAAAGCACTAGAAAAAGATACCAGTGACGAAACAGTACAATCTTTCATAAAAGAAAGAAATATGAAGCTTAACAAAAAAAACAAAGGAAAGCAAAAAGAAGAAGAAAAGGAAGAGCCGGAAGAAACAGAAGAAGAACCGGAAGAAAGCGAGCCTGAAACTAAAAAGGAAACCAAAGAAGAAGAAAAATTGATGGGAATGGCAACTCATAGAATAGAACTAAATGTAACTAAGGAGAACTATAAGACAGCATTTGAAACAATGCTAAGTTCTATGGAAAAGGGCTATACTGTAGGAGCCATTATAATAAAAGAAGACGGAATAAAAGAATAGGGTGCTTCTCATAAATACCTGGGAAAAAACTTTCAGCGATTACCATGAACGGATAATAAAAGAACTGGCAAGCGATTCAGACCTTACTTCAAAAATAATAAAAATTGAAAACATCCTGAGAATACTGCATTCTTTAGCTATAAAGAGATATTCGTCTGAGTATGAAGAAGAAGCTGAAAAATTCATATACGGCCTGAAACATGGAAAAGTTGAAGGAATGTCAGTTTCAATAATAGCAAACGACCAAACCAGATCAAACAGGCTGAAAGCTTTAGTAGAATGGTTTGCCCTGATTGCAGAAAATGAGCCGTCAATGGTTCTGGATAACAATATTAAAAGAGTTTCATTTGATTGATTTTTATGCCAAAGATTATAAAAAAAAGAGGAATCATTTCAAGGGAAGAAGTGATTCAGATGATTAATGACGCTGATTCTGTTTTTGCAGGAGACGAAGAAAAGATCACTGCGATAAAAGCACTGGTTGCTTATCTTTATTTAGCTGGATCGAGAATTTCAGAAGCATTAACCATCAAAAGGAAGGATGTATGGACAGACAAGAACTTCCTGAATGTTAAGGTAAAAGTTCTCAAAAGAAAAGACTCATTCGATTTTGAGATTATACTGCCATTGCCAACAGATAAGGAAGAAATTTTCACTGACTTAATAATCGAAAAGGCAAAAAGAACACCTCCAAACGAAAAAATGTGGGATTTTGATAGGACAACAGCATGGAGATATTTAACAGCATTGAATCAGACAATATATCCGCACTTATTCAGGCATACCCGGGCAACCATGTTTGCAGACAAAGGCGCAGCAGACTCACAGTTAAGGGCATGGTTCGGCTGGACAGACGGAAGGCCAGCTACAAAATACATTCAAAGGTCAAGCAAACAGGTAATGCCACTTGCAGAAATGTTTTAAGGGAATTTAAGATGAATACAAAAATTTTAGTAACAATAGTTTTTATTATTGGAATTATTTTAGGAGCAATAGGAATGTATGCATTTTCAGTTTATCATACTTTCAATGCTCTTGCTACAATAGAAGATGCTCCATTTATGCAAGGCTTTATGATGGGAATTGGTAGCGGTTCTGCTTTAATGTATGAATATTATTTTTATCCAGATTTAAATTCAATAGAAGAATTTGAAGAAGTTTATGATTATAAAAAAATTCAGTTTGATATTAATAAAGCATTTCATGAAACTATAACTGGAAAGATGGTTTTTAAGTCAATAGAAAAATATCAAGATGATGATGGAATTTATGAATGGATAATGAGAACAGAAGAAAGAAATAGAAGAGGAGTTCTTGGTTTTACTGTTCCAATAAAAAAAATTGAAAAAGGAGCCAATTGAAAATGGATAATGCAGAAAAAGTATTTGTTGTTGGAGTTTCAATAGCAGTTGTTATTGGGGTTTTAATGGGATTAGTTTTTTTTGAATTTAAACAATTAATCAAACCAACCGAAGAAGCTGAAGTTTATTCTAAAGACTTTTTAGAAGGTTTTACTACTGGAATGCTTGTTCAGGAAAATTTAAGAGAATTATCCTTAGATGAAAATGGGTGTTTTGATTTTGATAAATCTATGATTGTTACTGAAACAATTATTGGAAGAATTAAAAACCAAGATGAAAATTATCTTCCTCTCAACACAACAGGAGCCAATTAAAAATGGAAGAAACAGAAACACAACCAGAAGCAAAGGAATCGCAGTTTTCCCTATATTCAGACCTTGAAAGATTAAGCGATTTATTAAACAAGGCCCAAAACCTTTCATTAGAAAACAACAAATTCAATCCTGCAAAAATAAGGGATTATTTTGTTGTATTAAAAGAAATTTACCGCTTTGTCTTTCCGCTTCTTGAAAATCATGAAACAACAAAAAAAATAACTGAAACAATGAAAAAACTTGACAACGTAACTATAGCAGTTCAGAGAAAACTTCTAGATGGTTCTGAATATAAAGTTCCTGTAGATATTTTTCAGGCATTGGATATATTTCACTCGGATTTAATGATATGGAAGCAACACGCAAATTTAGGAATACAGACTAAAAGAAAGTTTACATCCACTCAGAAGCTGAAAAATTCATTGGAGTAATTTTAAATGTCGCTATCAATTAAAAATGTGGCAGCTATTGCCTCAAACAGAGTAAGGCTTGACAAGGATTTAACAATAGCAGTTACAGGCTTTGAAGGGGATGGAAAAAGCGCATTAGCTCTTGGAATAGGAATGGAAACAGATCCGCTTTTCGACCTAAGAAGAAACGTTTTATTTTCCCCGACAGTTGAGGAAACCAAGGAAAAGATTTATTCTTTGCCAAAGTTCTCACCACTTATAGCTGACGAAGCAATAAAAATTATGTATAAGCTAAACTGGTCTGGAAAGCTTTCAAAATACCTGAATACAATTTATGGTTTGTGCAGGAAAGAAAATAAAATCAGCATATTGTGTATGCCGAGAATAACAGACTTTACAGAATACTTCAGAAACCACCGGATAAGGATATGGATTCACATCATTGATCCTATAAACAATCAGAAAAGATATGGTCATGCTATATTAATGACTCGTTCATGGAATCCAATAACTCAGGATCCCTGGGGCCTTAAATCATTTGAAAGAAACATGGAGAAAGAAAGGCGAAGAAGGAGAATGGATTCAGAGTATTCTCTGGATGACAAGATTGATATGTTCTCTAGATTGCCAACCTTCATTGATGTAATTAAATTCGAATGGCTGGATGATAAAATCTGGGATGAATATCTCAGGCTTAAAAATGAGGTAACAGTAGGCGATGATTATTTAATTGATGACCAGACAAAAGAACTTGAGAAATGGAAATTAAGAACGCTGTATTCGGTGAAGGCATTTATGCTGTTGGGCTTTACGAAAAAGAGCATAGCAAAATTATACAAGATTTCAGAGCATACTATTTCTGGATGGCTTTCTTCTGAGAAGAGGAAGCTGAAGAAGGTTTAGTGCTCATATTTATTTTTTTTAGGCATAAAGCCATCTGTCTCCCATCTTGGTTTAATTTCCTTTAATTTTACTCCTTTACAAAAAGCACAATTTCCACTACGAGGATATTTATTTTTGCACTTTGGACATTTATGATCTAAAAAAATCCATTCTATTCCATGTGGATCAACTACTAAAATCTGTTTTTTCATTATTCTTCCTCCTTTGGTTTTCTCTATATCTTTTCTCCTTAAAAAAGTAACCCTACCTCTGCTTGTCTTGAAACTTATCCATTCCTTTTTTGCCATATTTTCACCACTCTCTAAAAAATATTATATTACATTTGAAACAACCATATAGATTGATTCTTTTAACATCAGTATAGACACTCTCTTCTGTTTCTATTGTGAATGTTCCTGGATATATTTGTGCAATTTCTTTTGATTTACAATGTGGACATTTTCCATTCATCATTCTTCCTCCATCATATATTTTACAAACTTTAACAAGTCTTCTATCTTTCCATTTAATGTAATGTAAGTATTTGCTGAAACTGTCGTAGGCTTAATAGTTATATTAAACTCTTCTTCCATTTCATCAATCCTTCTCTTTAGAACTGCGCTTCCTTCAAATATTTTTATTTCAGATTCCATTCAAATAACCCATAAGACAACTGAAAGGATCAGCCCAAGCAAAGGCAAATAATTCTTTGCTAAATAATTCCTGACCATAACCTCTCTATGCAGCCTAGCAAAAAAAGGAAGTTCAGGGAAAATATCATTAACGATTTTTTCTGAGTTCATTTACTTACTTCCTTTGGTTTTGAGGAACTTGGATTTTATCTTTTTATATTTCTTATCAGAAATGCTCCAAATGCCTTTCTTTGACTTGTAGTTTCCAGTGGATTTATCTTTAATAATTGGGGTTGTTAATTGATAATCAAACAATTCAAAAATGCGTCTTGCTGTGTCCTGCGAGGCTAAAGTTTTTGCTCTTTGTTCAATTTTTGAAATTAAGTTTAGATTCTTCTCAAAATTCTTATCTTTAGCATTTTCAATAAATTCCTTAACAGAGAAATAAGAAAGTAAGTTAGAACTTAAATCTATAATTGAATTTTTTCTTACGTTTTCCTCAGCGATGGCTAATGCGGAAAGTGCGTCTTTAATAGGAACAACTGATTTTACTTTCTTAGGAAAACAATCACTCGGATGAACTTCATACCTCTTTTCTTTCAAAAATTTCCGTGGATCTGTTTCTTTTTTTCTATTATCCATCACTTCACCTTCTTAGATTCAAGAGCATCAATGCCCCTTTCAATTACACTCCATCTTGGTTCAGTTTTATGAACCTTTAATTTCTCAGAATCCAAACGCTTCAAATCTTTTGTTTGAATTCTCACAGTTGTTAAATCAAGTTTATCCATTCAATTACCTCACACCATATGATGTAACAACAAGTATATAAAGGTTACGTTCTGATACATGACCAATGAATCGTATGAATTACTGCACGATAGAACGTATAGATTAATGAATAATAACAAGCGCCGAGCCCTGATCCTTCAGGGATTTCCTCTGCTGCAAGGTCTTTTCCCATCCAAAAACATTGTGTTATGCAACATAGCAGTGTTGCAACAAGAGAGCTATTTTGTTGTTTTGAGGTTTTTGAAGACAATTTGCAACAAAAAAGTAGGTAGTTCTCTAATGATATAAGTCTTATACCTAGGTTCGGTACTTTGTGTGTTTAAACAATTAGTTAATACGTTGACGATTTTTGGGTTTCATTAAAAACTTATTTTTGACTCTAAGAAGAAAAGAGTTGAATAAGGGCAATTACATAGGGAGGTTTCCAAAAGATATTTTACTCTTACAAACATATTTCATTATTGAAAATAATATCGTGTTAAGTTTTTTTATTTTTTATTGCAGTAATTTTTTTCTTTTTTAAATAAAGTTATTCACTAGTGGAAGTTCCGTGTATTACATATGGGGCTTTTGATTGGCAAGGCAAACAGTTATACTTAGGGGTGGAAGAAAAATTATTATTAATGCTCCTAGTGCTTCACGGGCAAGACAAGTTGCAAGTGATATAAGATCTGGAAGAAGACCAACTCCAGTTGCAGATGTAATTAATGTAACTCCTGATATTAGAACAGGAAGAGTAAGTCAATCTGTTTTGGATCAGCAAGAAGCAGCAGCAAGAAGAAGGGCAACTGGAACTGGACTCGGAGGAGAACTTGCATTAGATAAAATTGTTGCAGGTGAGAGAGCAGGAGAAGTTGTTGTTATTGACAAAAGTGGAAGGCGTTTTACTTTTGGAGGAAACCCTAATGAAATTCAGGCCAGAATTGAAAGGCAGTTTAATGCAAGCCAGGTTGCATCAATAGTTCAACCTATATTTAAAAAGCAAAGAGAAGCAGCAAAACCAATTACAGTTGAGCCAGGTAAAAGAAAAGGCGAACTAATTGTAAGAACTCAAACAAAAACATTTACTTTAGGAACAACCACAAAGGGAAGGACAACAACTCAAATTAAAACAGCTTTAGAAAAACAATTAGAAAAAGAAACAGGAACACGATTTATTATTCCTGCATCTGCTGTAACAGAAAGAAAGCCATCACCATTTAGAGAAGTAGAACCAAAAATAAAAACTTTAACAAGATTGGAACTTGCATTGATAAAACCAACTATTGGGCCAGAACCGAGTGTTGTTACTAGAGCCCCTTTTAAAGAACCTGTTTTAACCGAAACTGGAAAAAAAGAATTTGAAGCTTTGCAATTTTCTGCTGCACTTTTTGGAGGGCCTGCACCAACTAAATCAGAATTCATTCAACAAAAAAAAATTGAACAATTTCTAAGAAGGCCTGGAGTAATTCCAATAACAACTGCATTAACTACAGAACAGACATTAGGAAGAGCTGCTGGATTAGCTGAAGTTCAAACAGGAAGATTACCAAGACCAACACCAACTGACTTTTTTGAAACACCAATAATTAGCGCATTGGCACCAGGTGAAAGACTTTTAGAAGTTGGAGTAGTTACTGCAGGAGAATTATTTGGAGGAGGAATAGCAGCGCCATTTTTTGAATTAATAACTATACCTGAAACAAAAAAATTAGTTGCACCAACTGTTGAAGAAAGAAGAGAAATTTTTGCACGGCTAGGTGGAACCACAACTGATATTGCTAGTTTTTTTATTCCTGTCGTTGGCCCTGCTAGGGTTGTAGGGACTCTTGCAACTGCAGAGAGGTCTGAGGAAATAACATCGCCATTGCTTCTGGCAGGGCTTTTTGTCGGTGGGGCAAAAGGATTAAGCAAAGCAGCAAAGCTTGCAAAAAAATTAGCAAAAACAAAAAAAGGAGAACAATTTTTAGAAACTGGATTTGGATTAGTGGGAAAAGGAGCAGTAGTTACAATTGCAGGTGCATTTGCTATAGGAACAGCAGGGGAAATAGGAACAGCATTGGCAATACCTACAAGAGCTGAATTTAGGGAAAGAGTAAGGCCTATAGGAAGAGAATTAGGTCTTTTTGGAGCCGGACTTCAAGCACTAGGAAAAGCACCGACTTTATTTAGAAAAGTAAAAACTAAAACTACAGAAAAATTTTTTGAGGTAATTGAACCAATTGAACGAACAAAAGCAGAAACACAAGCCAGGGCGCAGCTTGGATTATCAAGATTCCTAGAGCAAGAAGCAATTAAAGGAGTAGAGGCAAGAAAAGCAATAAGATTAGAAGCAGCAAAAAAACAAATAACAAAAGAAAGAATAGAAGTAGAAGCAGGGCGTGAAATAACAAGATTAGAAACACAACTAGGGAGAAAGCTAACTGCAGCAGAAAGAAAGAAAACAAAAGCAGATACTATAAAACAACTAACTGAAAGGGAAACAGTTGTAGAAGAAATAGGTTTAGCTATCAAAAAAGCTCCATTATTCTTTGAAGCAAAGCCATCTAAAGTAATCCCTGCAAAAGAGCCTACAGTCATTTCAGGGCAATTCTTTGATATTATCAAACCTGCAAAGCGAACCAAGG
>SDBV01008648.1_pt1 | contig 13684 bp, 9 predicted proteins | sample 2277081 | NCBI WGS metagenome assembly SDBV01 (sample SAMN10402039, study PRJNA504765) | marine sediment metagenome | isolation source: marine sediment core GS10_PC15, 223 cmbsf | place: Arctic Ocean: Southern Knipovich Ridge | collected 2010 | reverse complement strand
TCGTTGAGTGGACCATTTTTCACCGGTCAAATTGGGTGGTACCGCGGGAATTCCATCCCGTCCCTTCACAGGACGGGATGTTTTTTCATAAATCATGGAGGTACGCATGCTGGAGCAATTGGAGAAAATTAAACAAGATGCCCTTTCCAATCTAGAACTGATAGATGATCAAGAATCGTTGGAAAGCTGGCGAGTTGCCTACTTGGGACGAAGTTCCCCCCTGATGACGGTCTTCGATCAGTTGAGGCAGCTACCTAAGGATGAGCGACCCGCAATCGGTCGGCTTGCAAACCAGGTAAAGCAATCCCTCGAATTGAAACATGATGAAAAAGCCAAAAAGCTCAAGCAGCTTGGATTGCGTCGCGCCCTTGAAACTGAACGATTGGATGTCACCCTGCCTGGTAGGGCATTTTCCTTCGGTCGACTCCATCCAACAACGAAAACTCTGCGCAAGGTCTACCAGATATTCGCTGAGATGGGTTTCCAGGTCTATTTGTCCCGGGATGTTGAAACCGATGAATATAATTTTCAGCTGCTTAATTTCCCTCCCCACCATCCAGCACGGGAGATGCAGGATTCGTTTTACATTGAAGGGGAATTTGAGGAAGATAATCCCCTCCTACTGCGCACACATACCTCGCCAGGACAGATTCGCGCTATGCGAGAGTATTCAGCAGCCAATCCGCAGGACCCGCCTCCGATCCGAATTATTCTCCCCGGGATGTGCTACCGCCACGAGCAGGTCACCGCACGCGCTGAATCCCAGTTCACCCAGGTTGAAGGATTGGCGGTTGGTAAAAATATAACCTTCAGCGATCTGAAAGGTACATTGAGCGACTTCAATAAACGCATGTTCGGAGAAAATGTTCGCTCCCGCTTCCGCGCCTCTCATTTCCCCTTCACTGAACCAAGCGCTGAGGTTGACATCGAGTGTTTTGTCTGCGGTGGTGAAGGCTGTCCAGTCTGCAAACGCACTGGATGGTTGGAGATTTTGGGCTGCGGAATGGTCCATCCGATCGTACTGCACAATGGTGGCTATGATCCGCGCATCTACACCGGATTTGCTTTCGGATTAGGACCTGAACGCATCACCATGCTGCGTAACAGGATCGAGGATATCCGTTATTTTTGGGCAAATGATATTCGCTTCTTAGAACAGTTTTAGAGGTGATTCGAGGCAGAAAAAAATCAATCAGTGTTTACTCTCTATAACTCTTAACAACGTATTCACTGATCTCTCCCAACTTTTAGGAGATATTTTATGAAAGTACCATTATCCTGGATAAAAGATTATGTCGATGTCGAGCTGCCAGTAGAAGAGCTCGCCCGCCAGTTGACCATGGCTGGCTTAGAAGTCGAGGAGATCATTTTTGTTGGTCTCCCAATACCGGGGGGTAAAGTCGAAATTCATTCGAGTGGGGACACTCGCCAAGAGACAAAGATCTCAGGCATCGAATGGGATGCAGATAAGATTGTGGTTGGGGCAATACATGAGGTGATGCCCCACCCTAACGCAGATCGTTTGGTCTTGTGCCGCCTAGACGATGGGCAGCAGGAGCATATCGCCCTCACCGGAGCTCCAAATCTCTTCCCGTTTAAAGACCAGGGACCACTTGAAGCAGCTATTAAAGTCGCCTACGCACGAGAGGGAGCCAGACTCTTCGATGGACACCAATCCGATCAGGTAATGATGACTCTCAAGCGTACAAAAATCCGGGGAGTAGAATCCTATTCAATGGCCTGTTCGGAAAAAGAATTGGGAATTTCCGACTCACATGAAGGGGTTATTATCCTCGATCCAGATGCCCCGGTTGGTATGCCTTTGGTGGACTATATGGGAGATGCAGTCTTAGACATCGCTATCACACCTAATATCGCCCGGGATGCCAATATCCTTGGCATTGCGCGAGAAATCGCAGCAATCACTGGTAAAGAGATGCGATCTATTGATCTGGATACGCCTGTGGAAGGTCCTCCAATAGAGGGACAAGTAACTATCGAAATCCGCCAGCCGGAGCTTAACCCCCGATTCGTGCTAGGATTAATTGAGAACATCGAAATTCACCCCAGTTCATACGAAGTGCAGCGGAGGCTTCACCTGGCTGGCATGCGACCGATTAACAATATTGTCGATGCGACCAACTATGCCATGTTGGAGATCGGTGAACCTCTCCACGCTTTCGATTTCGATACCCTGATTGAACGTGCACAAGATGAGCCTCCCAAAATCACAACCCGCACCGCAAACCCTGGCGAGTGGCTGACCACCCTGGACGAAATCGAGCACCGTTTGGATGATTTCACCGTCCTGGTATGCGACAGCGCAGGGGCATTATCCATCGCCGGAGTGATGGGGGGCGCTGAGTCGGAAGTGAACGACGAGACCCGCAGTGTGCTGTTGGAGGGCGCGGCTTGGAATTTCACCAATATACGTCGCACGCTGTCTGCCCAACACATGTTGTCCGAAGCTGCCTATCGTTTCTCACGGGGTGTTCACCCAGCGTTAGCCGAACTTGGTGTTCGCCGTGGCTTGGAACTCATGCGGCTATGGTCTGGAGGAGTCGTCGCTGAAGGTTTGGTCGATAACTACCCCTTACCCCCAGATGATCCAACTGTTGAATTCACCACCCAGGACATTAAACGCTGGTTAGGAATCAACCTTGGTGCGGATCAGGTCACCGATATATTGACCAGCCTGGAATTCATCATCGATGTCAATGGGGACCAATTCTCTGTTAAGACACCTGCCCATCGTCTGGATATTGGCCAGGGGATCGTCGGTATTGCCGATATCATGGAAGAGATCGCCAGGATTTATGGATATGATCAAATCCCCGAAACCAGGCTTTCAGATACATTGCCGCCTCAGCATGGCAATGTATCTCTGGATCTCGAAGAACGACTCAGAGATCTGCTGGTTAATTTGGGTCTTCAGGAAGTGATTACACACCGGTTGACTGCCCCAGAAAATGAGGCGCGATTATACCCAGAATCGGGTTCAGATAAGCCAGTTTATATTCGCATCGCCAATCCAATATCAAGCGACAGGATTGCCTTGCGCCAAAGTTTATTGGCCAGCGTTCTTGAAATTGGAGAACAGAATACGCGCTTATCGAAGCGCATTGCTTTCTTTGAATTAGGTAAAGTTTTCCTTCCCGAGGCTGGAAAAGATTATCCCCGGGAACCACGAAAACTCGCCATCTTGCTCAGCGGGCTGCGCGGGATGTCTCACTGGCAGGGATCAGACGGTACCGCAATGGATTTTTACGACTTGAAAGGCATCATCAGTGATCTGTTTGATGGTCTGCACTTGGGAGAGATCCAATTTGAACCATCTGAACATCCGTCTTTCCATCCTGGAAAGTGTTCACTGGTAAGATTTCAGGGTGAAATAATCGGGGTATTAGGAGAGATACATCCTCTGGTAAAGGATAACTATGATCTCCCTGATTTCCCTATACTCGCCGCGGAGCTGGAAGTCGAGGTGATTGCACCACTGGTCCCCGATCGATATTATGTTGAGCCTGTACCGGTATTCCCTCCGGTACTCGAGGACCTGGCCGTTGTTGTCGATGAGAAAATCCAGGTACAACAGGTCATAGACGTGATTAGTGAAGCAGGTGGGGATACGGTTGCGGAGATCGTATTGTTCGATGTTTATCGTGGTGGACAAGCAGGTGAAGGGAAAAAGAGTCTGGCTTTTAGTTTGAAGTACCAAAAACCAGACCGCACATTGACTGACAAAGAAGTCGCACGCATCCGGAAGAAAATTGTAAAGCAGCTGGATCAAAAATTGGAAGCCCAGTTGCGGAGTTGAACAAAGCTAACTAACATGGAAAACAAGACCATTGGAATTGCCATCACGGTTGTTGCTGTATTACTCTGCGGTCTCCCAGGTTTAGCAAGCCTGTGTGTCGGCGCAATCATCGCATTTGGTGGCCCTTTTTTGGGTGAACCAAGAAGTGACTTACTATTTAGTTTAAGTTTGCTGTGTGCTGGTTTGATCTTTCTCATCATTCCATTCGTGGCAGGATTTTTGACCTTCCGCAAACGAACTCCAACAATAGTGGCGATCCCCTCTGGTGAACCTATTCCCCCTCCCAGCTAGATCTCTAACCAATGAGATGAACGGGTTGGCGAATTCTGCCAACCTGTTTTTATTTTACTTGATCTAGAATTTGGACTGCCAGATCGTAGCGGTTGAAGGCCGGCATCAAGTAGATACCTTTCGTCCAGGAACGCATTTGCTCAATCAACTCTACGGCTATGCGCACGCCCTCTTGAGGTGCTCGCTCACCCGCATCTATAATCCGCTGCCGAATACTCTCCGGAATGACGATCCCAGGTACTTCATTATGTAAAAACCCTGCATGCCGGTGATTAATAAGTGGTAATACACCAACCAATATCGGCACTTGTAAAGTTCCTTTTTCGTGTTGGTATTTCTCAAAAAATGATTCAGCAACTTCTGGCTGGAAGACCGGTTGGGTGAGGATAAAGTCTGCTCCAGATTCAATTTTCCGATGAAGATTCTTAATTTCGCGGTCTATATCCTGAGGATTAAGATTTAGCGCACAACCGACAAAAAAAGATGTTGGCTGGCCAATTTCCACACCTGCGTGATCTAAGCCTACATTGAAACCACATTTGATCAATCTAATCAGTCCAGAGGGGACTAAATCAAAATCGTCCATCGCATCTGGATAATCACCGATCTCTGTCGGATCTCCCATAACGACGAACACATTGCGAATATCCATCGCGTGGGCTGCCAGCAAATCCCCCTGCACCCGCAGCAGATTGCGCCCGCGGGTGGGAAAGTGGAGAACTGTCTCTACATGAAATTCGCGCTGAATTAGATTACATACCGCCCAAGGACTCATCCGCATCCGAGCCATAGGGCTGTCGGCGATATTGATCACGTCTGCCCCACCTTCAGCCAGCAAGCTGGCTCCTGCCAATAACTTATGGGTTGATAAACCCCTCGGCGGATCCATTTCAACTGAAACGACAAACTCACCTGAGACCAGCTTGCGTGACAGTCTTGATAGTTGTCCAGCAGTGATCAGCGAAGGTTCGCTTTCCTCGAAAGAAATCCCAATACCATTTGCCAAGATATCAAGGTCCGGTTTCATTAATGCTTCTTGCATCTCTGCGATATGCTTAGGAGTGGTTCCACAGCAACCGCCGATCAGACAAGAACCCGCCTCCCTTAATGCGCGCGCATAATCACCAAAATAATCTGGACTGGCAGGGTACATAATGCGCCCACCGACTCGCTCCGGCCATCCAGCATTAGGCATCGCCGAAAGTCGGGCATCCGGGACCGCTTTGTGCATCTGCCGTATAATGCGTAAAATCTGAGCTGGACCTCCCGAACAATTTACGCCAATCACGTCTGCCCCACTTTGATTAAGGGCTTCAGCCACAATGGCGGGGGAATCACCGAGTAAAGTGCGTTCATCCCTGGTAAAGGTCATCGATGCAACAATCGGCAGCTCACACACCTGATGAGCTGCGGCAATCGCTTCCTGCATCTCGTTTAAATCGCTCATCGTCTCGAGGATGAGCAAATCCGCCCCTGCCTTGCACAAGGCCTCGATTTGTTCAGCAAACACTTGACGTGCATCTTCAGTCTGAACACGCCCATAGGGAGCCAATCGCACGCCTAATGGACCCACATCACCTGCAACCAGCACATTCTTAAACGATGCCATCACCACCTGCTGGGCGAGCTCAACCCCGGCGTGATTGATCTGCCTCACCTGGTCTTCTAAATCGTGGTCTGAGAGTTTGTAACGGTTTGCCCCAAAGGTATTGGTCTGAATGATCTGCGCTCCAGCTTCAATATATGCACGGTGAACCTCAGCTACCAAATCCCGGTTTGATAGGTTGAGGGCATCGAAGCACTGGTCGAATCCGATACCTTGGGTATTGAGCATGGTACCCATTGCTCCATCAGCCAGGATTGGGCGATCGGTAGATGCAATTAAATCCAGAAACCCAATCTTTGCGGGAAATGATTCTCTGTCTTCCGGTTGTTCAGGATTGGAAATATTATGCATAAAGATCTTCTCTTCTACCAATAAATTCTTCTCCCCAACGTAAGCTGACAGAAATTACCGTGGGGGTCCTTTCTTTGCTCGAGCCAACACTTTCTCGATTGAACTGCGATATTCATGGAGACTTTCCAACCGCCAGGTCCCTCCAAACTCAGCATATTCTGTGGACATACCTCGCTCCACCTGACCGGAATGACCTGCGATAGCTACCTCAAACGGTGTTAGATTTCTCTGCTGATCCTGAATGTAAGCTAGATGTCCAAGGCTGAGCATATTTCTTGGGTCACCGTAATCACCAAAAGGGTCTCCTTCGATTCCGAATTTCACACTCCATCCTTGATTAAAATCCAAAACTAAATTCTCTTATGCTAACTCCCAGGGTGGCGTTCCGCTGCCTCCCGCTCCGTGTAGCGATTGTTGGATTCGTTCACCAAATTCTGGAAGGATATCAGCTGTCGCAGCCAGCAATCCAAAACAACCGGAGATCATCATATCTCCAAATGGTACAGCAAAGTATGGATTAAGGCTCGAATTTCGCATCATATTGCGGCGCGGACCGGTGACCGCCACACCAAAATCCCCATCATTAAGTGATAAGGGCTTAGAAGCATATATTAATGCGCCATGACCGTGATCATCGAATATGTCCGCATGCTTCAAGCTGCCATCTGCCAACGAGACCAGCAAGCGCTCTAATTTCTGAAGGTCGATTAGACCGGTATGATGTTCAAAGACACCTTCGATCCCGCTGGGGCCTAAACGGAATGCAAGAGAGTGAAAATTTCCTACGTTAACAACCAATACCCTATGACGATTAGACAGCTCTGGATCAAAGGTCGCACCGAGCACAGCTGCTGGAGCGGTGTCCATCACGACCAGAGGTACATCCAAACCCTTTGCGGATTTCACGACCGCCTTAAGGCGGGTCATGATCGGAGGCACCTCTTCACTCCGATAAGCGAAGGCACTTAATCGATTCTCAGCTTGAATACGGGCATCGAGATAATCAAAACGAAACTGGCGGTCGGAATATCCTGAAGGGGCATCGCCATGATCAAAGACTGCTACCGCAACTGCAGCCAGGTTGCCCAACGAGACTCCAAACACTTGCAATGATTGTTGAATTCTGGAATAATCAAAGTCCAACAACTCGATGTGAGCAGCTTTGCCCTCGAACTGCAGTGCTTCATCATCGCTGACTAGCTTGATACCAGTCTCCTTGACAACTTCCAGATCATCATTAAAGGAACGGGCTGCATCAGGTGTTGCGTAAACTGCAAATCCTGCCCGTAAATGGTCTTCTACCGCCCAATGACTCGGGCCACCCCCCATGGTGACTCCCGTTAACAACACAGTCTCTCTCTTGCGAGTTGCCTCCTGCATTTGTTGGCGGACGATCATAGTTGGAGATGGAACAACCAGCTTAAAACCATTCTCCAAATCAAGACGCGAATCGTACAGAAAGATATCCTGAGTTCCAGTACCTACATCAACGGTTAGAATTTGCATGTTTTCCGACCTTGCATGTATGATCTTGGCAATCATAGCACAAAGTTCTCTCACGAACAGTGAAATTCGGACAACTTATGGTTAATATATTGAATCCCCTGCCAGAAAAGATCCGGAGTAGTTCGAAATTAACCTCAATCAAGAAAAAATGAAACGCGGTATACTTCCCTCATTCTGCTTATCGAGGTAAACCATGTCCCTTGAGTCCGAGCGCAAACGTTGGGAAAAAAAGACGCTCGCACCAGCGAGCAAGCGGTTTCCAGAGCGAAAGAATAAATTTACAACCTCATCCGGCATCCCGCTGCCCCCGACACTCGTCCCACAAGATTCTGAGCGTAAGTACCTGAATGAACTCGGTTTTCCAGGAGAATATCCTTTCACCCGCGGAGTCCAACCATCCATGTACCGCGGCCGGTTATGGACAATGCGCCAATACGCCGGTTATGCATCCGCAAAAGAATCCAACCAGCGCTATCGCTATCTTCTTGAACATGGGCAAACTGGCCTTTCGGTTGCCTTCGATCTCCCGACACAGATCGGTTACGATTCTGATGATTCATTATCTCATGGAGAAGTGGGAAAAGTTGGTGTCGCCATTTCATCATTGGAGGACATGGCTACTTTGTTCCGTGATATTCCATTGGGAGATGTTTCCACGAGTATGACCATCAATGCCCCAGCAGCGATTTTGCTCGCCATGTATGTGGCAGTCAGTAAACGGTATGGTATCGAGATAAACCAGCTGCGCGGGACAATCCAAAACGACATCTTGAAAGAGTACATCGCGCGCGGCACATACATTTTTCCGCCTGAACCTTCTATGCGCTTGATCACAGATATCTTCTCATTCTGCCAAAGAGAAATTCCTCATTGGAACACCATCAGCATTTCCGGATACCATATCCGGGAAGCAGGCTCTACTGCCGTTCAGGAAGTTGCCTTTACTATGGCCAATGCGATTGCATATGTCGAAGCCGCGCAAAGTGCCGGTCTTGATATCGACCAATTCGCACAGCAGCTTTCATTCTTCTTTAATGCCCATAATAATTTTTTGGAGGAAATCGCAAAATTCCGTGCCGCACGACGATTGTGGGCACGATTGATGGCTGAACGATTCGGAGCCAAGAACCCAGCCTCGATGAGATTGCGTTTCCACACTCAGACCGGCGGTTCCACGCTAACAGCCCAACAACCTGAAAACAATGCCGTCCGAGTCGCATTACAAGCTCTGGCAGCTGTCATGGGGGGAACCCAATCTTTACATACAAACAGCATGGATGAAGCTTTATGGCTGCCCACAGAGAAAGCGGTCCGTTTAGCTTTGCGTACCCAGCAGGTGATCGCCTACGAATCCGGAGTGGCAGACAGCGCAGACCCACTGGGTGGGGCATATCTTGTAGAGTACCTGACAGATCAGATTGAGCAGCGCGCCCAAGCTTATCTTGACAATATTGATCAAATGGGTGGTGCCCAATCTGCGATTGAACAAGGTTACATTCAAGGTGAGATTCAGGAAGCAGCTTATCAATACCAGAGAGAGTTAGAGACCAAGGACCAGATCGTAGTTGGGGTCAACATTTTTGAGGTCGACGAGGATCCTGAATTAGAACCTCTACGTGTCGATCCCAGTATTGAGGCGGAACAATGTCAGCGCCTGGAAGAGCTGCGCAAACGCAGGGATCAGACTAGGGTTCATGAGATGCTTACCCAGCTAGAAACAGCTGCTCACGGAGATGAAAACCTGATGCCGATATTCATCGAGAGCGTTGAGAATGATGTAACTTTAGGTGAAATTTGTAATACCTTACGCCAGGTGTGGGGGGAATACCAGCCGCCGGTCTGGATATGAGGGAATTAATACATGCCTAAAATAAAAAAAATCCACCATGTTGCTATCGTCGTCGAACATATCGAAGATGCACTAACGTTCTGGCGTGATGGATTAGGTTTGGAATTCAAACAATATAAGGATATTCCAGAGCAGGAATCCCGGGTGGCTTTCCTTCCCTTGGGTGAATCTGAAATTGAACTTGTTGAGCCCACCTCTGACAGCTCGGGGGTTGCCCGCTACCTGAAGAAACGCGGACCAGGAATGCACCATATTTGCTTCGAGGTAGAAAATATCCGAGATTCACTGCAGCAGTTAAATAGCAAAGGATTCAGGTTGATCAACGACACGCCACAAGTTGGTGATGACGGGAGAAAGTATCTCTTTGTCCATCCTGAAAGCACCAATGGCGTCCTCGTAGAATTATACGAGCTGCCGACCGATGGGCAAGAATCCATTTAGAATCTGCTGAAGGACAGACTCAACGGTCTCTGGCTGAGTACTCGTCTGCTTCGATGAAAGTCCCGCCGGATATTTCACGCTCAAGTATTTTCCGATTGGAGTTGAACCTCAACTCAATTTCAATGCGCTGGAAACATCCCTGTCTGCCGACCAATGTCTTGTGGTTATGGTAGGTTTGTCCTTTTCTCCCCTCGTAATCGACACTCAAATCGTGATAGAGATTTACCCTGGCACGGAGCGGTTCCCCACATTGATCGCAGCGCACATAAACCCAATATGCACCCTCATCACCATTGCGAGGAGATGTAAAATATCTCACGATATTATCGAAAAATTTCATTGCTGTACCTTTTTATCTTTATTCTACTCCCAATTATACGGATAAATTGCCTAAATCACATTGACTATCATTTGGGAATCCATCCAAAGGTCTGTCTTGGAACCCATTTTGACAATCTTCTAACACTCAATTGAATTTCTGCCGATTGAGAATGAAATCTTGAACTCTCAAAACCACCTCGAGTGATTTCAAGGCTGAATTCTCAGCGGATCCTGCTGGAACCTTAAAGATAATGACGATGGGTACACAGAAAAAAATGGTTAAATTACTGGTTACATCTTAACTTACTTTTGTAAATGCAATACGCTTTTGGGGAGAGGAATTTCCTGTGACTGCCATGATCTATCATTACCTCTGCCATATTTACACTTTCACTATTGATCGAATCCAGATGAATAAATTCAGGAAGATCAAGTTGTCTTAATACTTTAAGAAGGAAAACTCGGTGTTAATTTCTCGAGACAATGCACCTTTCATTTCATCCTTCCATCTCGGCTGGTATAATGAAGTTTTGCCCTCAGGCCAAGTATTTTAAAAATTTTCTTATAGAACTATTGTGCTATAATCCACCTTGAAGTATTTCGAATTAGAGGATTGATTTAGAAAATTAATGTCAGCAAAATCCATACGTGTAGTCGGCGCAAGAGTACACAACCTCAAGAATATTACTGTAGACATTCCGCGCGACAAGTTTGTCGTTATCACCGGTCTTTCTGGATCAGGAAAATCGTCTCTAGCTTTTGATACCATTTTCGCAGAAGGACAAAGACGCTATGTTGAGTCGCTATCTGCATATGCCCGGCAGTTTCTCGGACAGATGGACAAACCAGATATTGACTACATTGAAGGACTTTCACCAGCGGTATCTATCGATCAAAAGGGTGTCTCTCACAACCCTCGGTCCACAGTAGGTACGGTCACGGAAGTCTATGATTATCTGCGTTTGTTGTTTGCCAGAGTCGGCATTCCTCACTGCCCGATCTGCGGGAGGGAAGTCGAGCGCCAATCAGCCCAAGAGATCGTAGATGCGGTGGAGGCCCTGCCAGAGGATTCTCGTTTGCTCCTCCTCGCTCCAGTAGTGCGCGGAAGAAAAGGGACCCACAAAGCAGTATTGGAAGAAATTCAGAAATCTGGGTTTGTTCGCACCCGCGTGGATGGTGAAATCTTGGAGCTTGATCAGGAGATATCACTCGATCGTTATAAAAACCACGACATCGAAGCAGTAGTAGACCGGCTAATATTGCACAAGCCAGAACAAGCGGAGGAAGCCGAGAACTTCCGCACCCGGTTGACAGATTCTATCGAAACAGCGCTTAAATTCGGCGATGGTTACCTGATCATCCTGGATATCACCAACGCGAAGGAACCTGAAGAGCTGCACTTTTCAGAGCATTTAGCCTGTCCAGAACACGGAACCAGCCTCCCAGAAATCGAACCCCGTACTTTCTCATTCAATACACCACATGGCGCGTGCCCAGAATGCCAGGGCTTGGGAGGAAAATTAGAGATCGACTTACAGCTGCTCATCCCTGATCGGGAAGTATCGTTCAGCGATGGGGCAATTGCCATCTCCGAATGGGGTGGTCCCCGGGAGGAGGGCGGCTATTATTGGCAAACATTGGAAGCCGCAGCAAATGAGTACAAAATCGATCTAGACGCTCCACTCCGGTCAATTCCTGAGGAAAAGCTGAAAATCATTCTGCACGGTACCGATGGTAAAGAAGTCACTGTGCATTACAAGAACCGAAACGGTCGCCAGGCGACTTTCCGCACCCCTTTCGAGGGGGTAATCAATAACCTGCACCGGCGCTATAACGAAACGAATTCCGAGTACATGCGGGTAAAGATTTCAGAGTTCATGAGTGAACACACCTGTCCAGCTTGCCTTGGAGCCCGTTTGCGACCTGAAGCTCTGGCGGTTACTATTGATGATCATCATATCGTCAGCATCACAAAATGGCCTGTCCAGCGTACCTTGAAGTGGATCAAACGGCTTAATAGCCCGAAGACAATATTTTCCGAACGGGAAAAGGTCATCGCTTCCCGTATACTCAAGGAGATCATCGACCGACTCGGTTTTCTGATTGATGTCGGCTTGGATTACCTGACCCTCGATCGCACAGCAGCCACCCTTTCTGGTGGTGAAGCACAGCGTATCCGGCTGGCAACCCAGATCGGCTCACACTTGATGGGAGTACTCTATGTGCTCGATGAACCATCTATCGGTTTGCACCCACGCGATAATGCCCGCTTACTGACTACTCTTGAAGGATTGCGCGACTTGGGGAACACTGTCCTGGTAGTGGAGCATGATGAAGGAACCATTCGACGTGCAGATTGGGTTGTTGATCTTGGACCTGGAGCTGGCGAACAGGGTGGTGAAGTAATCGCAGAAGGACCCGTGGAAAAGATATTAAAATCGAAGAAATCCCTGACTGCTGCCTACCTGACAGGTCGAAAAAAAATCCCAATTCCAGAGAACCGCCGCCAGGGCAATGGGAAATATTTGTCGGTAATTGGGGCTCGTGAAAACAACTTGAAAAACATCGATGTTCATATTCCTTTAGCAAAACTGGTATGTATCACAGGTGTATCCGGTTCGGGAAAATCAAGCCTGATGGTTGAAGTCTTATATAAGGCGCTTGCGCGCCAGCTCCATCGGTCACGCCGCCAGCCTGGTGAATATGACCACCTGGAGGGTGTTGAAAACCTGGATAAGATTATCAACATTGATCAGTCTCCAATCGGTCGCACTCCTCGTTCAAATCCAGGCACCTATACCGGATTGTTCGACCAGATTCGCAGCCTTTTCGCTGAGTTGCCGGAAAGCAAAATTCGCGGCTACAAGATGGGACGCTTCTCATTCAATGTGCGCGGTGGTCGTTGTGAAGCCTGCCAGGGACAGGGACAGCTGCGGATTGAGATGCAATTTTTACCCGATGTTTATGTCCCCTGTGATGTCTGTCACGGATCTCGCTACAACCGAGAGACCCTCCAGGTGCGATTTAAAGAATTTAACATCGCAGACGTCCTGGACATGACAGTGGATACAGCAGCTGAGATTTTCACTGCCTTTCCAAAAATGGCCAGGAAATTAAAGACCCTGCAAGATGTCGGATTAGGTTATATTCGCATCGGTCAACCCGCACCAACACTCTCAGGTGGTGAAGCACAGCGAATAAAATTGTCCCGAGAACTATCTAAGCGTTCTACGGGCAACACCATATATGTGCTTGATGAACCTTCTGTTGGACTTCATGCGGCAGATGTCCATAAACTGATCGAAGTTCTCCATCGTCTGGTGGACAATGGCAACAGCGTTGTGATCATCGAGCACAACCTGGATATTATCAAAGTTGCGGATTACATCATCGACCTGGGTCCAGAAGGTGGTGATGGGGGTGGTGAGATCGTTGCAGTTGGTACTCCTGAAGAAGTGTGCAGCATATCAGAGTCTTACACTGGCCAATATCTCAGCCAATT